>SMTZ1_10003662_pt1 | contig 20231 bp, 12 predicted proteins | sample DeeMarSWOR136_30_FD_25667 | JGI IMG/M metagenome (IMG submission 25667) | reverse complement strand
AGGCAAGGTGGAAGCTCTCTGGTAAGCAGAGACGGCCTCCGCCAGGTCCAGACCAAACTTGCTATCCCCCCTGCCAGTGGCCACATACGGATGGGTGTCTGCCCTTACATCGGGGTTCAGTCTGAGGGCAACCCTGGCCTGGCGTTGCAGCTTCTGGGCCGTGCTATTCACCAGCTCCAGCTCGGGCACCGACTCTACATTCAGCTGACGGATATCAGCATCTATGGCCCAGCGGATTTCCTCCTCGGTCTTGCCCACGCCGGCGAAGACAATGTGGCTCGGCGGAAATCCTGCCTTCAGCGCCCGATATAGCTCACCTCCAGAGACCACATCAGCCCCACAACCCAGGGAGGCCAGGATCTTCAGGAGGGCTAAATTGCCGTTGGCCTTGAGAGCGTAGCAAATGATTCCTGGCAATGGCTTCAGGGCCCTTCGGAACTGAACGAAGGTCTCTATGAGCAGACGACCACTATAGACAAAATACGGGGTGCCCACCTCTGCGGCTACGGAGACCAAGTCTACCTCATCGCAGAATAGGCTTCCCTCTCGATAGGCAAAAGCCGTCATATAATTCCCCCTCTATGAGCTCCTGGAGAGCAAAAAATGGCCTGCTCTCTTAGCGTTCCAACACGACATCCACCCCACCAGTCTCCCACCGAGAACGTATCATCACCGTATCCTGGCTGACCCAGAAAGGCTCCGCCGGGATGAAGGGAATAGGTCGCCCCCAGCTAAAGTTGCTATTCCCGTCCAAATCGAGAAACGCACTTATCAGATAGCGCCCAGGGAGAAGGCTCTCAAAGCGATACTCTCCAGTTTGCGAGAACACCTGTCTTTCACGGCCACCCTTCTCTAACGCATAGGCCTGAAGGAAGACCCTTCCTGAGTCGGGAAGCCCCAGTCGCGTGACCTTGCCCGAAAGAGAACCTAACTTCTCGGCCTCCACGGTCTCAAACCAGGTCTCCGGGACGCCTTCTGCCATAGCATTTCCGGCCAAATCCCTTAAACCTAAAGCGCTTAGAGAAATGCTATAGACGCTTCCAGCTCCCAGACCTTGGTCAGGGTAAAATGTCAGCTTGGCCCCATGAGCCCATTGAAATTGGCCCACCAGGGGCACACGGGCACTGTCCAACACAACAATTGAGGTCTCCGCTGAGATGGGCTCTATGGCCTCATCGAAACATAGGGAAATGGGCGCATCCCGAAAAATCCCCTGAGCGGAGTCCGGGGGCCAAAGCTCCACCAGCCTGGGTCCTATAGTGTCCGGTAGATCACTGCCCCAAAACTCATGGTGGTGGCTCGGAAGGGTCAGCTGGTTGCCAAACAGGTCCTGCAATCCCCTAAGGGAGAGCTGATACCGTTTGCCCTCTTTTTGAGGCACCGCATTCAGGATGATTCGGTCTTGTGATCCGCATTCCAGGCTCACCGCCCTGATATCCAGGGAAATAGATGTGTCCTCTGCTGAGAATAGATGATATGACTCCGGGACGACAGCGCTGACACTGTCCAAGGCTTCATCGAAATACAGAATCACTTTGTCCCCCCTGGAAACTTCCAAAGTTTTCAATGAGGGGCCTACGGTGTCCAGATGGGCTAGGCGCAGGGATAGCTTCTGGCCCGAAGATACGGCCTGGGACAAAAGCACATCACGGCTGGGAACAGCCAGAAGCTCGGTATCGGCATCGAATTTTCTATCGCCGTTGAGATCTTCCACAGCGAAGCACCGATACCGACCTTCACCGAGGTTGTCGAAGCGGAACTGACCCATGGCATCTGTTTGCGTGACGTAATCGGGCGGCTGCACGGCCAGGTCTGTGTGCACATCTCCACTCAGTTGGTAGGCCCAAAGATCAACGCCCATTCGGGGAAAAATATCCTGATACACCTGACCGGAAACAGACCCCTGATCAATTCTCTCTCCAGTGGAAAAGGCGAAGGAATATGATTTCAATAAATTATTTTTTCTTAGGTCTTTACAAGTAACACCTAAAGTAATTACATAGGTTCTATCCTCCTGAAGACCCTCCGGTAGTGTCACCTTGAGCGTTCTGCCTTTCCACTTTGTATCTGGGCTTTCTCTGGGGCGAGGAGAAATAAACAGCGCATCAACAACGGAAGACCGGTCCATGGCCTCACTGAAGGTGACGGTAATTTCCTGGTCTAAAGATACATGCGTGAGGTTGGCTTGGGGGGTGTGATCCACGACTTCCGGTGGAATCCGATCGACTGGCCCACCAGGCGGAGGTCCCTTATGGGCACACTGAAGGACTAACAGCAGCCAAAGAAGAGGTGGGAGGAACTTTTTGATCTTCTTATGGTTCATATTGATCCAGCTTGTCCTTGATCTTCTCATCGTAAGGATTAAGCTCCAGAGCGCTTTGCCACTTCTGGATGGCTTCTGCCAACCTCCCCTGCTGAAGGTATACATCCCCCAGATGATCGAACATGACCGCTTCATCTCCCGATCCGAGAATGGCTTTGGCGAGGTACTCCTCGGCCAGAAGAAGTTTCCCCTGACGAAAGTACACCCAGCCCATGCTATCCAGATAGATGGCACTTTCGGGCTCAATCTCCAGGGCTCTCTCGATAAACTCTCGAGCTGCCTCCAAACGCACCCCGCGATCTGCTAACATATACCCTAGATAGTTAAGAGCCCAGTGATCACCGGGATCAAGGGCCACAATGTGCTGGAAAAGGTCCACCGCCCTGTCGAAAAAGCCAGCCCGCTCATAGCTGGTAGCCAAGTCCCTGATAACATTGCTGCTATCGGGAGCCAGAGAAAGTGCCTGCTTCAAAGCGCTGACCGCCTCCAAATACTTGAATTGGCGCATATAACTGACTCCCAATAGATGATAAAGGCCTGACTCCCCGGGCATGGAGAGCACAGCTTGTTGCAGAAGGCTTTCTGCCTGGGAGAATTCCTCTTTTTGAAGCAGCGCCACCGCCAGGCTTATCCAACTTTCGGTCGCGGTCTCATCAAGACCGATGGCCTCCTGAAAGAGTCCGATGGCCCCTTCCATATCACCCTGTTGGGCCAAAATACGACCTAAATAAAGCGGCACGCTGGGGTCATCTGGGGTCAAAAGACGAAGAGCATGGAGGCTTTCTTGGGCTTTATCCAGATGACCACAGTTGTAGAGAAGCATCGCCAGGTGTCTTTGGGCATAGACGTTGCGGGGCTCACGCTTCATGATCTCACGGTATTGCTCGATGGCCTCCTCATGCCTTGAGAGCCTTAGATGAAGGGTCGCGAGCCTGAATCTCAGATTGGACTGATCAGGCATCAGGCTTAAAGCCTGCTGATACGTGGAGATACTCTTTTCAATCTGGCCCACGTCCTCGTACAGTTGTGCCAGACCCACATGGGCCTCTACCAGATCCATCTTCAAGGCCAGAGCCTTCTTATACTCACCCTCGGCCTCCTCAAGCCTATCCATGCTGACCAACAGCAAAGCCCGCTGGACATAGATCTCCTCGGGATGAGGGACAATGCCGATCATACGGTCGTATTGCTTCAAGGCTTCATTCGGGCGGCCTTGCATTTGATGGATCAGAGCCAAGTTGTAGTGGGTCTGGACGTTTGCTGGCGCGAGCTTTAGGACACGAGCATACATCTTTTTGGCCAGGTCCAGTCTGTTCAAGTGGCGGTAGCAATCACCCAGAAACAGGTGTACAGGCACAGAGGAAGCATCTGCCTGGGCAACCTCCTCCAACAAGTTCGCAGCTGCCTCCCACCAGCCCATCTTGCCGTAAGTTCGAGCCAAGGCTAAGCGAACATCCACCGACCACGGATCGTACTCCAGGGCTTGGCGGTATTCCCGCGCAGCCGCCTCAAAATAGCCTTGGAGCTCCAACAAATCGCCACTGGCAAAATGCCAGTATGCCTCGGGAGGAGTAGAAACAGGGAAAACGCGTTCTCTCCTCGTGGACGCACAGCTCACCGTAAGCAGGCAAATTAGCCCCATCCAAAGGATTTTGGATAAAAGCGGAAATCTCATCGCAGGCCTTCCCCTAATGTATATCTTTTTTAAACTAATATTGCCACGGAGGAAAAACAAGGAAAAAGATAGACAAAAGCCCATCCAGCAATCTCCCGCCAGATGGGCCTCCCTATCCTTTTCTCTTCACCGTGTCAACCAGAAAGATCAGCGGTACTTGGCCTTGATTTCCCCCCAAGTGGTCTGATCCACTCTGGTGGTTCCCGTAAAAACACTGATGGGCCCATAGAATATCTCACGGCCCTCCATATCCACTTGACGAAGCTTATAGTAGTAAGTTCTATCCGGGAGGATATCTATATCATGGTAGACATAACTGTGGGGTTCCAGGGAGGAACCATGCCCGGGAATGAGCCCGGAAATGGCCTGATATTCCCCATCAAGCTCCTGAGCCCGCCATACAAAGAAACCCATATTATTGATCTCGGTTTCCGTCCGCCAGCGCAGCGTAACAACCCCAGCGCTGAAGGAGCCGGCGAAATACGATAGATCAACGGGCAATGTGGAATCTGTGTTCAGATAGCCGGGGGTGCCATAATCTCCATCCCCATATGTAGCTGTGGTGTCCTCCACCCAATCTGACCCATCGTCGTAGCTTCCCGGCGGACCCGTCCAGCCCATGGAGTGGCCGGTGGGATCGGGCCAGATAGGGCCTCCGTCATAGTTGATCCGAGCGATCTCTGCCTTGAGGCCATCTTCCAGCACGATTTCGTCGGCGGTGTTGGCAAGATACCAAGCGGTACCGTAAGAATAATCGCAGGTGTAGCCACCGTTGGTTCCGGAATCGGCATTGTTGCCTAAAACCAAGTATCCTTTGGCGGGAACCAGTAAAGGGCCTCCGTTGTCGATGACGTGGCTGTCAACATCGTCGTCCCGGATCGTCCAGCCGTTGATGTCGATGTCCGAAGAGGTAGAGTTGTAAAGCTCGAACCACTCTCCGTTAGCGTCACTGACGGCTGCGGGGTTCTGCATCACCTCGTTGATGATGATGTCCCCAGGATTGGCCGCTTCCCCGGCCACAATGCACAGCCCCAGCACGAAAATCGTCACCATACCGAATAGAGTCTTCACACTCTGCCTCCTTCCTTACAAGCCCCCCGATATGCGCTGCCCTTTCACTCAAGAGTCTATCGCTTTTATCGATTGTTTAAACTAAGGACAAAGTCAAGAAAAAAGCAAGGAAAAAATGAAAAAGCCCGTCCAGTTGAGAACAGCTGAACGGGCTTCTAAGTTGCCCCATCTACCCGGCGCGAGAGAAAGCGCTTTAGCGATACATGGCTTTGATGGTTCCCCAGGTGGTCTGGTCTACGGCGGTAGCCCCAGAAAAAACGCTGATGGGCCCGTAGAAGGCCTCCTGGCCCTCCAGGTCCACCTGACGAAGTTTGTAGTAGTAAGTCTTATCGAGAATGATATCGACATCGCGGTAGAGATAGTCGTGTGGCTCCAGGGATGATCCATGTCCCGGAATGAGCTGAGATATGGGCTGATATTCCCCGATCTCCGTTGCGGCCCGCCACACATAAAATCCCAAATTGTTGATCTCCGTCTCCGTGCGCCAACGCAATACGATGGCATCTGAGCTAAAGGATCCGGTGAAAGAGGACAGGCCAACAGGCAACGAGGAATCGGTGTTCTTATAGCCAGGGGTGCCCCAATCTCCATCTCCATAGAAAGCCACGCCCTCAACAATCCAGCGCGCCCCATCGTTATTGTCTCCCGGCGGTCCCAGCCAGGCCATGGAGGCTCCGGAGGGATTTGGCCAGATGGGCCCGCCGTCGTAATTGATGCGATCGATCTCCACTCCACCTTCCCCCAAGACGATCTCGTCATCGCTGTTGGAAAGGGTGAAACTGGAGTACTCATAGTCACAGCTATAGCCACCATTGGTGGCCATATCGGCGTTGTTGCCCAGCACAAGATATCCTTTAGCGGAAATCACCAGAGGACTACCATTGTCAATGGTGTGAACATTGGCGGCGTCGTCCCGAATCACCCACCCATTGATATCTATGTCCTCTGAGGTGGCGTTGTAGAGCTCGAACCACTCTCCCTGGGTGTCACCGACGGCCACCGGATCCTGCATCACCTCGTTGATAATCACATCGCCTGGATTGGCAGCCTCGCCAGCGACGACACACAGTCCCAAGCTGAAAGTCGCTAAGATGCCGAGGAGGGTTCTCATGTTGTGACTCCTTGCTGAAATGGAAACACGATGGTCTCTGCTCACGATCAGGCACTCATGGCTTTCACCTCCCGGGAAGATGGTGGCACCTCCCTCGAGATCAATTTATGTGCCAACCCAGCAGCGAAAGGAGGGCTGGCAGGATTTTCTACAACTCTTTAACGCTCTGGATGTTCGTGTCAGCACTCCTAATAAATTCCGGTCAACACATCGTAAAACACCTCCCCCATCATACCCAGCCTTTCTCCTCTCTCGTTTATCCGAGCACTTTATAAGAGATTCATCCCGTCTCTAAAGTTCCCGCAGAGTTGTGTATTCTGTTTGCAATCGATTCACAGACCCCGTGCTGTCTGCTTCGAAAATCGCAAAAAAAAGCCGTCACCACTTTTCATGGCGACGGCTATAAGCTGGTAACATTTTGCGAGTTTTATACCCTACGCAACACGCATCACGTAATACGCATCACCTAACACGCTCTACTCAATACGATCTCCGACCATAGAATCCCGATCCAAATCTCAATCCAACCTACACATCATAATACAAGCTGATCTCATACGGATGAGGCCTCTGACGGACATCATCGGATTCGCGCATCTTCTGCTCGATCCAAGTCTCCACCAGGTCCTCGGTGAAAACGCCTCCTTGGATTAAGAATTGGCAATCACAGCTCAGAGCGTCCAAAGCCTCCTTCAAGGATGTGGGCAATCGCTTGAGCTTGGCCAGCTCCTGGGGATCCATCGTGAAAACGTCCACCTCGAAGGGCCCGAAGCCCGCCTCCTGAGGATCAATTCGACGCTGAATGCCATCCAAACCGGCCAGCAACATGGCTGACATGGCCAGATAAGGGTTGCAGGTGGCGTCGGGTGGACGAAACTCAATGCGTTTCTGGTGGGGCTTGATGGCATATTGGGGCACTCGGATGGCCGCGCTTCTATTAGCCGCGGCGAAGAACAGATTTGTGGGGGCCTCGAATCCGGGAACAAGGCGCTTGAAGGAGTTGGTGCTGGGATTGGTGAAAGCCAGCAGGGCCGGGCCGTGAGCCAATAGCCCACCAACATAGTACAGAGCCAGCTTGCTTAACCCAGCATATCCATTGACATCATAGAAAAGGGCCTTTTTACCCTGGAACAGGTGTTGGTGAAAATGCATGCCGCTACCAGCTTCGTTGTACAGGGGCTTAGGCATGAAGGTTACCGTACGATTATGCTGACGGGCCACCATCTTGACCATGTATTTGACCAACTGAGCCTTGTCGCCTGCGTTGGTCAGGGTGTCCATGAGAATCTCGATCTCCGACTGCCCGGGCCCCCCCACCTCGTGATGGTGGTAGCGCACCTTGATGCCGCATTCCTCGATGCACCGGACCATCTCCGTGCGCACGTTGTACAGCACATCCAAGGGGGGGATAGCGTGATATCCCCCCTGAGGCGGTATTTTGTGCCCCAGATTGGTCCCTTCTCGCAACCCGGAGTTCCAATCGGCTTCTTCGGAGTCGATGACATATGAGGACAGGTTTATGTCGTTCCGGTAGGAAACGTTGTCGAAGATATACCACTCGAACTCAGGACCCCACAGGCTTCGATTGGCAACCTCCGTCTGATGCAGATAAGCCTCTGCCCTTTGAGCCACGTGGCGTGGATCTCGAGAGTAAGGGGCTTTGGTATCAGCCTCACAGGCGTTGCAGATAAAGCTCAAGGTCGGCTGATCCCAAAAAGGGTCTATGAAACCCGTTTTAGGATCCGGAATCAGGACCATGTCCCCACTCTCCAGTTTCTTGAAACCGGGGGTTCGCGAGGCGTCGAAGCCAACGCCTTCTGTAAAGATCTCCTCCCCAAATCCCGTTCTGGGGATGGTTACGTGATGCCACCGACCGAACAGATCGGTGAACTTCAGGTCCACCATGCGCACTTTTTTCCTCTGGACGAATTCCATGACCTCCTTGAGATCCGAGAACATATATACCCCCTGGGAAAAGACCGTGGATCGTTAATCGTGGATCGTGAATCGTTAATCGTTGATCGTTGATCGTGAAAAGAAAGGGTCGAGGATTCAAGGGTTCAAGGGTTCAAGTGATCCCACTCTACCCCTGAAAAACCAATGTAAACTGACTGGATCTTCTAGGATTCGATGTTTTTTTTCCCCTCTACCCCTCGAATCCTAGGATTCATGAATCCCCACGCAAAAGATTTGGATTATATGTTGGGTTTAGTACCTCAACCCAATCTATATTTCAGATACTTGAGGTCTTTAAACATAATTGCTCCCTTTTTGACCAGCGTGGATCGTTAGGCGTGGATTGTTAATCGTTGATCGCGGATCGTAGAAACAAAGGGGTCGAGGGGCCGAGGATGCGAGGATTCAAGTGACCCCACCGCTCACTTTAAAAGATATAAATAGAAAACTGTAATTGCGAGGAGGCTTTGAGGGAATCGAAAAGCCGACGAAGCAATCTCCATATGTACTAGATGTGGGACATAATCTGTATCGCTGTGCTCAAAGTCCATTTCAAGATAGCTACCCGGAGCCTGTCCAGTTCCTTTGCTTCGCTCAGAGCTTGACCTGAATGGAATAAAGGAATGAATACCACGAAGGGCTCGCAATGACCTTTTGATTCTATCCCCGATCACCAATCACCGAATTAATGAAATATTAAGACTCCAACCCTGTCAAGTCAACTGTTTTCTGACCGCACAGCCAATTTCAAGCACCTCACCTCACCTGTCATGCCTGCGCAGGCAGGCATCTCGGCTGCAAAACACCTGTTAGGATTCATCGATTCAGAGATTCCTGCTCCCCGTTCCCCGCCTTCGCGGGGACAAGCTTCGCAGGAATGATAACACTAAAATAGTCGGTTCTCGCTTTTCGCTCTCGAAGCACGCTACGTCTATCGTGAATCGAAGATCATCTATCGTTGAAGGAACTATAAAAAACCAGGGGGCGGGGTCCGGGACCCGGGATTCGTAAGTCATCAGATCCAAAACGGATTTTCACGATTCCCGAATCCCGGTCCCCGGGCTTTAACAAAAAAACCGCCGGGACCTCTCAGATCCCGGCGGTCTTCTTAACTACGATGCGGTCAGCTTACTTCATGAACACCATCTTCTTTGTGGCGGAGAAATCATCGGTTTGTAGACGGTAGAAGTACACACCGCTGGCAATATCTGTGGCAGTCCAGCTGACCGTGTGACGACCAGCATCCCTGGTCTCGTCAACCAGAGTGGCCATCTCCTGACCTAGCAGGTTGTAGATCTTTAGGGTCACATGGATCTTGGCAGGAATAGCGTAGCTGATCTCGGTGTTCGGGTTGAACGGGTTAGGATAGTTCTGATTCAGCGCGTAAGCCATAGGCACGGCGTTTGGCGTCACGTTGCAGACCATGGGATGCATGGTCTCTTTGCCGGCCAGATCCACGTCGCTGAGCTGATAGGAGTAAGTCACCCCGTTGGTCACTTTGCGATCCACGTAGATGTAGTCATGGGCATCTCCGAAGGCCGGCACGGAGGCGATCTTCTCGCCGTCACGGTAAACGTTGAAGGAGTGATTGTCGACCTCGGAGGCGGTTGCCCAAGTGAGGGTCACCTGGCCATCGCCTGCTACGGCATCGAAGGACATCAGCTCGATGGCCACGACCTCCTGGATGTCGGAGGCATCCCTGGGAAGCAGCTCAAACTGATCATAAGAGTAATCCACCACCCCGATGAGGTAGTCGAAGTTCTGCCCCACGACAGGCGTATAGAGGTTGTACAGGTCGTCGTCCACCTCGCATGCCTCGGCCTTGGCGTTTTCGTTCACATACCACTGGCCGTACAGGCCAAGGGCCGTGCACTGCACATCGGTTACCCGAACCAGGACGCCTTCATAAGGTTCCCCGGGATAGGCACAGCTATCTTCCGCCGACAAGGTTGTGGTGGTGATATCCAGAGGATTGAACAGCGCGTTACCGGTGGAGAGAACGATGACCTCGCTGACGCTCCCTATTTCAGTTAAGCCGCTGTACTCGGCTACAACGCCCTCAACCTGCACCTCGTCGCCCAAGTTGAGAGCGTAACCGCCCTCGTACACGAAAATACCGCTCCACTCCGCCTCGGCCTCCTGGATCCAGAAATTATTGTTGTACTTAACGGCATGGACGATGCCGGATGTGACCACCGTCTCGCCGACGTGGGAAGAAGGATAGCAGTCGGCCTTTGTGCCCGGGTTATACTGGATCTCATAGATGGTCAGAGTGTCGGGTTGGGGAGTCACGTTCAGATCCTCGGCCATCCTGGGAAGGACCTCATATTCGCTGTAGCTATAGTCGCAGATGCCGATGATATAATCGAACTCCTCCCCGACGAAAGGATCGTAGAAGTAGAGATCGTCGTCCACCTCACAGGCGCCGGTGCCGTCGTCCACCCACCACTGGTTGTCTCCATCCAAATCTGCGGTGCACATCACCTCGGTCACCTTAATCAGACAGCCCTCGTAAGGCTCCGCGTCCGCCTCGCAGCCGCCGGCCAGGGTGCCGGTCAGGACGTCCAGCGGCGCTGGCAGCGGGTTGCCAGAGGACACGACGGTAAAGTCGTCTTCCACGTCACCCAACTCGGTCAAGCCATAGTACTCGGACACCGTGGCAGTAAATTCCACCTCGTCGCCTTCACTTGGAGTGTGGCCATAGTCATAGACGTATATACCACACCACTGTGCTGAACCATCCTGGATCCAGTAGCCGCCGCTCTTCGTCGCGGTCACGATGCCGGAGGTGAAGACCAGCGAGTCAACTTCGGGTGAATCATAGCAGTCTGATCCCACAGCGGTGGTGTACTGGATCTGGTAGATGGTCAGGGTGTCGGGCACAGGTGGGGCCGGGCAACCGGTATTCGCAGCGCCGGGGGTGCCATAGTCGCCATCCCCATAGGTGGTCGTGCACTCCTCATCCCACTTGGTACCATCGTTGTTTTCCGCTGGGGTGCCCATAAAAGCCATGGTGGCGCCATTAGGATCCGGCCAGACGGGACCGCCGTCCCACTCGATGCGGGCGATCTCCACCTTGGTGCCGTCATCCAGGATGATCTCATCATCGCTATTGCCCAGAGCAAAGCTGGAGGGAAATACATAGTCGGGAGTATAACCGCCATTGGTTCCAGAATCGCCGTTGTTGCCCAGGACAAGATAGCCCCCTGCTGGCACCACCAGTGGACCCCCGTTGTTGATGGTGTGGCTGTTCGTACCAAGGTCACTCATCGTCCAGCCGTCGATATCGATGCCCGCGCCGGTGGTGTTGTAAATCTCAAACCACTCTCCGCTAGCGTCAGCAACAGCTGCTGGATTCTGCATCACCTCGTTGATGATCAGGTCCCCAGGGTTGGCTGCCAGAACATATCCCGACAATCCAAACGTACACACCGCAACGATCAATATCCCAAAAATCTTCTTGCTCATTTACTTCCTCCTTTTCAAGAGAAAAGATCGCGGACGCAAAAACCGATACTTTTCTGCGACCAATATCACCCCCTTCATCGGAAAAAGTCTCATTAAGCTTAGACTTACACAATAACATTACCAATCAGAATCGCTCTCTTCACCTCCTTAGGCCTAAAAAGGTCCAAAATGCACCTATTCCCTTGCTACACTACCCTACACTACCATTCTACCAGAAAGCTCCTTTTTTGTCAAGTGTTTTTTTTCGCATACTTGAAGATTTTCTGGTCGAGTGTATTTTCTCCTTGACAGGGCAGGAAGAAAGTGTTAGTCTTTTGTTGCTTTAACCAGGGGATAATAATCAACCCATGGAGGAGAAGATGTCCTCAAATTCACCCAACTCCCAGCCGCAAACAGAAGGTAAACCGGAAGTGCAGTTTCAACCCTATGTTCCCGCCCAGAAAACTATCGCTGAGTTCACCGTCAAAGCTATCCTTCTAGGAGTTTTTCTGACATTAGTGATGAGCGCCGCCAACGCCTACGTCGGCCTGTACGCCGGGATGACCGTTTCGGCCAGCATCCCGGCAGCGGTTATCTCCATGGGAATCCTGCGCGGCCTGCTGCGCCGGGGAACTATTCTGGAGAACAACATCGTTCAGACCATCGCCTCGGCCGGAGAATCCCTGGCCGCTGGCATCATCTTCACCGTGCCCGCCCTGGTGCTCACCGGCGTGTGGACCGGCTTCAAATTCTGGCCCATTTTCCTGATCGCCCTGCTAGGTGGCATCCTTGGCGTGGTCTTCATGATCCCCCTGAGACGAAGCCTGATTGTGGAGGAGCAGCAGCTGGTCTATCCGGAGGGGGTGGCCTGTGCCGAAGTCCTGGAGGTCGGCGAAGAAGGCGGCACTGGCTTCGGGTACATCATATCTGCCATGGGAGTCGGGTTTGTCTTCAAATTCTTCGTCAACGGAGTCTCCATCATCAAAGAGACGGTGGAGGGGGCCATTCGCGCGGGCAAAGCCGTTCTCTATTTCGGCAGCGACATAGCCGTGGTCCTCATCGGCGTGGGGTTCATCGTGGGCTTCAATATCTCCCTGCTGGTCTTCATCGGCGGAGCCCTCGCCTGGCTGGTGGGATTGCCCGTATTGAGCCTGTTCCGGAGTATCGAACCGGGGGTCTCCGCCCTGGATGGCGCCTGGAACATCTGGGGCACTGAGATCCGCTACATGGGCATCGGCGCCATGGTGGTGGGCGGGATCTGGTCTATCATCAAGATCCGCCAAGGCATTCGTACCGGCGTGAGAGAGGCTCTATTTGGATATCGGGACGGGCAAGGGGGAGGATTGTTGGTGCGAACGGAGCAGAACCTCTCCCGTCGGCTGATCCTGGTGTTGTTGATCGCCGCCGTCATCCCCATCTTTCTCCTGTACAGCAACCTGATCGGCTCGGCCAATATCGGCTTGGTGTCAACGGTGGCCATGGTCATCAGCGCCTTCTTCTTCGTGGCCGTGTCCAGCTATATCGTGGGCTTGGTGGGCAGCTCCAATAACCCCGTCTCGGGGATGACCATCTGCACCATCCTGTTCGCCTCGGTCCTGCTGCTGCTGTTCGGCATGTCCGGGAGCAACGGCATCCTGGCCGCCTTGGGCGTGGCCGGCGTGGTCTGCTGTGCCCTATGCACCGCTGGGGACGTCTCCCAGGATCTCAAGACCGGTTACATAGTCGGGGGTACCCCGCGGAAGCAGCAGCTGGCCCAGCTGGTGGGTGTGGCAGCAGCCGCCTTCATCATGGCCCCAACTCTGACCCTGCTGAACAATCACTACGGCATCGGCACCGGAGAGCCCGGCGCCTTGCAGGCAGCCCAGGCCACCCTATTTGCCAATATCGTCAGGCCCATCTTCTCCGGACAGCCCCTGCCCTGGCTGATGATCGGCATCGGAGCGGTTGTGGGGATCTCCCTGATCATCATCGACGAGGCCCTGCGAGCCCGAGGTTCTCATTTTCGGGCTCATGTGATGCCCGTGGCCGTGGGCATCTATTTGCCCCTGAGCCTATCCGTGCCAATTCTGGCAGGCGGTTTGGTGAGTCTGCTGGTGAGCAAGCTGGCCTCCCGCCGAGGATTCCAGGCCGCTAAAGAGGCCCAGCACCGTGGTACTCTGCTCAGCTCCGGCCTGATCGCCGGCGAGGCCGTTATGGGCATTGGGGTAGCCTTTTTCGTCTGGTTGACAGGAATCGAGCTGCCCATCCACATCCTGGAGAGTGACTTGCTCTCGGTCTTCCTGTTCGCCGTGCTCATCTTCCTGCTGGCCTGGTTCGCTCTAAAGGGCAAGAAGATCACAAAGAAATTCAGTAACGTTTAATAAAACCTGGCGATTCGAAGTGCTGAAAGGAGCCCGCCATGAACGCGCTGGAAAAAGCGGCCCGCATCGCGGTTCGAGAATGCCTGGCCGTGAAGAAGGGCGAGACGGCTCTAGTTATCACCGATGAGCCCCTGCTAAAAATCGGGCGCCTTCTCTGGGAGGCCTGTCGCCAGGCTGGAAGTGAGGCCATCCTGACGGAGATCATCCCGCGCAAAACCTCCGGCGAGGAACCACCCCCTGCCGTGGCGGCCTTCATGAAGAAGGCGGACGTCCTGCTGATCCCCACCAGCAAGTCCCTGTCTCACACCAAGGCGCGCCGGGAAGCCTGTCGCGCAAGAGCCCGCTGCGCAACCCTGCCGGGCATCACCGAGGACACCATGCGCCGAGCCCTGAACGCCAATTATCAGAAAATCGCCCAGCTGAGCCTTAAAATCGCCCATATGCTCACCAAGGGCTCCGTGGCTCATGTCACAAACCCAGCGGGTACCGATATCCGTATGTCCCTGAAAGGACGCAAGGGGCATCCGGACACGGGCCTGGTACATAAACCGGGCGATTTCAGCAATCTGCCGGCAGGAGAGGCCTACATGGCGCCCGTGGAAGGAAGCGCGCAAGGGATTATCGTCATCGATGGATGCATCGGTGAGACGGGCGTGCTGAGAAAGCCCATCACCATGCAGGTGAATGATGGCTTGGTTACCAAGATCGCCGGGGGCGCCCAGGCCCAGATCCTGCTCCGAGCCATCAAAGGCTTGGGAAAGCTGGCCCGGAACATCGCCGAGCTGGGCATCGGTACCAACGACCGGGCTCGGGTGGTGGGCAGCCCTCTGGAGGACGAGAAGGTCATGGGTACAGTGCACATCGCCATGGGCGACAACGCCTCCATGGGCGGAAAGGTCTCCGTGGCCAGCCATCTGGATGCCATCTTGCTGAAACCCACCTTGGTCATCGACGACCAGATCATCATCAAAAAGGGCCATCTCGTAGTTTAAAATTCTGTCATGGTCATAAGGATAAAGTTGACTCCCAGATTTCTGGCTCAGGTAGGCATCGTTGCTGCGCTGTATGCTGGTCTAACCATCGTCTTTCATCCCATCAGCTATGGTCCGCTGCAGGTTAGGATCTCGGAAGCGCTCACCGTTCTGCCTTTCATCTTTCCAGCGGCCATACCCGGTTTGACCTTGGGTTGCGCCATCGCCAATATCTTTGGCCCCTTTGGGCTCATCGACGTAGTAGTGGGCAGCACTCTGACGCTCATGGCGGCCCTGTTGACGGCGCGAATGCCTCGGCCCTGGTTGGCTCCCGTGCCCCCTATTCTGGTAAACGCCGCGGGCCTATCTTTTTATCTCCCCACCATGGCGGGCCTGCCTCTTGTCGGGGGCATCCCCTATCTGTCTACCTTTCTGGCCGTGGACAGACAGTGGCCTGTTACCTGTTGGGTTATCCCCTGCTGCTGGTCTTGCTGAGGAGGAGGTTTCGAGGAGATAGAAATACTCATTGACAAACTTACCTTCTCATGCTATACTTGGCTTAGAAGGTTAAATTGCTCCTCTTTTAGCCGAGAGAATACTTATTGAGGGAGCATGGCCATGAGACCCAAAAAATGGCGAACTTTTAGCTTTGTAGCCCTATTGTTGAGCCCCCTGCTGATAGGATGCGGCGACAAGGCCACCGAGCCAGAAAATGGGTTGGACGTGACCAACACCAATCCCTATTGCGGGCTGGTGGCTGGCTTTGTGAAAAACTCCAGTGGAAGGGATTTGGGAGGCGCCAGGGTGTCCATCACCACAATCGAACCGATACCGCCTCCGGGCACCCAACACATGTACCCAAATCCCTTTTCTACATATACATATTTCACTTACTACCTGGCCAATGGGCCAGCCCAGTCGGTACAGATCTCCGTCTATAACCTCCAGAGAGAATTGATGCGCGAGTTCCCCAATGCCCCCACTGCTGAGGGTCCCAACAAAGTCTATTTCGATGGCCTCGATACCCAAGGGGAAATCTTGCCCAATGGTCTTTACCCCTGCGAGATCCTGGTTCTCTTTTCTGGGGACACCAGCAGTACTCGAATTGCCCTGTCAAAAAACGTCGACATCGCCGGCGAGGGAGGCCTGCAATCCTATACCGTAACCACTCAATCCGACGGAAAATACGTCATCGCAAATGTGCCTTTAAATATTCTTTTGCATAGCACGACTGTAATGGCCCCTCTGGACAGTATCTTTTATCCGGGAAATTGGCCTTACCCGGAGACCTCCTGGGAGCTCACCGACCATTTCGAGATCTCAGCCAGTAAAGAAGGGTATGCTACGGCCACGAATACAATTCACTTAGTCGAGGGCCAAGTGACCAGGGTTGATTTCACCCTGCAATGAAATCCCCAGCAATCTACAGATTATAACTTGTTAGTTAGCCACATGTTTAGCAATCTAGCCAATTTAACCTTTCCCCTCCCAAAACCTCTCGAAAGATTTCAAGCTTGACACTGGGACGGCCTGGTCGTATTTTTCCCCTCCAAAACAACTCCCACCTCATACCAAACTGAGAATTCTGTGTCAAAAATGGACCTCATGGCCGTGTGTCTCGCGCTGGGAAAATGCTGCCTTACGGGCTTTGTGATCATCATCCTGTTGGGTGGCGTTGGGCTAACCTGGTCTAATGAGGCGACTTTCCCAATAAAATCCGCTTCACCACTCGGCTTAAGGAATCTGGTTTCCGCGGGCAAAAGGGTCGGGCGGGCGGCCCTGAGAGGTGTGGCCACAGCAGACTACCGGGCCTATGATCTGGACGATCTTTTTGCTCTCGAACAGGTGTATCTTCCTAAAATTGCTCTGCCCGCCGAGCGACATCCCTCGCTGCTTTTCTCCCAGGACCAAATAGATCTCATCCGTCAGAGGATCTTACGAGAACCTTATGCTCGCTGGTGGAAGCACATCCTTCGGGAAGCTAATAGCAGCCTCGTCACCAACCTCTCCGATCCCCATCTGGAAGAATCCAAGAGAGCCCTTGCCGCCAAAAGCTGTGCCTTCGCCTATCTGATTACCGGGAAAAGTTCATACTTGGAGAAGGCTCGAGAGGGATTGCTGCACATATCTCCCCCACCGGCGGTGACTACCCCGGAGGGGGGAAAGACAGGAGCTGGCTGGGGAGACTGGGTTCGAGCCTCGAACCTAATGCTAATCTATTGTGTGGCTTACGACCTCGTGGCTGAAAACCTTTCTCCGAGAGACCGCCTTCTGGTAGCGGAAAAAATCGCTGCTGAGACGGACCAGCTCTACCGGAACGTGAAGTTTGCCCCTCCAAACAACCACAAGACCCTTATGGCCGCGGCGGTGGGCACGGCCGCCCTGACCCTCTCTTCCTATGGACGAGGAGAACCCCAAGCCTGGTTGGACGCCGCCATGATCAATCTGCGCAGTGGCCTGGCCCAAATCGACCAAGATGGCTCTTACCGAGAAGGCCTTTACTATGCTGGCTACATCGCACGGGTCCTTTTTCCCTTCATCTTATATCTGGGCAAAACCACAGGGTATAACCTTTTTAGACTTGGCCGAATCGAGCGCTTCGTCCAGTGGGTTATCAGAACCGGCAAGCCCGACGGCAGCATCCCTCTTTTCGACGACGCCTGGCAAGAGAGCCGAATCTACCTTCCCATTCTGGTGGGCCAGAGCCGGTTGGGAGGTGTGGCCCGTTGGATTTACGAGCGGGAGCGACCAGTGGCCAGTGGCCTTTTGAGGGAGGTGGAGTTCATCTGTGCCTTCGACGATCGTGTCCCTCCAGAGCCGCCTCCTTGGGAGAGAACTGCCTTCTTCCCAGACGGTGGCATGGCCGTTTTCGGAGACAGCTGGGCCTCCGATGGCATCTACCTACTGCTGCTGGGGGAAGGAGAAAAAGCTTTGGCCAGCGGTCACGAACATCTCGATCCGGGTCACTTCATCCTCCAAGCCCACGGCCAGGACTTGCTCATCGACGCGGCTGCCGGTCCCAGAGGGGGGTTAGGCGATGGGCGCTCCTGGTATCTCTCCTCCGAGGGCCACAACATGCTACTGGTCGATGGCAAGGGCCCCAGCGGAAATCCATTCTTGGGAGATCCATCGGGCGGACAATTGCTCCATTGCTTCCGTACCCCGCAGATCAGCGGGGCGGGGGTGAGAACCAGATACCGGGGAGCCGAAATCCAGCGAACCGTGCATTTCCTCGGCCATCACTATTTTTTGATCTTCGATCGGCTCAGCTCCCCTGATACGCACGAATACGAGCTGGCCCTACATGGCCTGGGAGAGGCCTTCATGCAGGAGCCGGAAAAGGTCAGCTGGTCCACGGCCCCGACTAGTCTGGAGGTGGACTTTTTGTCGCCGGAGAAGGACCCCCTGGAAATATCCCTGAGAACGGGCCAGCACTCGCCGAGATGGAAGCAGAAGAAAAGCCACACATATATCAGGGCAAAAAAGACTCCCCGCCGGGAGGCGCAGTTCGTCACTCTTCTGTTGCCTCAGGGTGGTGACCGCTGCCAACTCAAATCCACTGATATCCCCGTAACCTCATCCCCAAGAGCTCAGGTCCGTGAGATCTCCGGAGAGCCCCTGAGCGGAGCCCGGCATCTGGTGATTGCCTCCGACGGGGGTACGACGACCGCCGAGGGGGTGACCACGGACGCGCTGGTGTGCGTCACCGGTTTCGGCGCCGACGGAGCCAAGCAGTTCTTCATCAATGGCCAGGGCACTGTCTACGCCCACCTGAGCGACACTTGCTACATCAGCGACAATCCCGTCACGGTGAGCCTGGTCACCGAGGGCAATCGTTGGTTCGGGTATGTGGACGCCGGCGACCGACAGGTGACTATTCTGCTGGATATCGGATTTGATCCTGGCCATGTGCGCTTTGGACAATTTCCCCTTGAGTATGAGTACCGACACGGGAAGGTGAAGCTGCACCTGGAGGGATCCGGACCTCTGGAGCTGGGTGATGGGCCTCCTCAGGTCTTCACTCCCCAAGAATCCAAGGACCACTATCCCTTCCTGGAACAGCTGGCCTGGCAGGATGAGCCCATGGCTCGATGGGAGGAATTAAGCCCTGAGGGGCGATTTCTGGTGCAAATACAGGCGCTGGATGTGGCTCGGGAACAGGTAAATGGACCGCTGGGGAGGCTGAGCCAGAGACTAGGACTAGGCCCAGATGGACCGGATAAGGCCCTGGGTATGACCACAGGCCTGGCCGACAAGGTTTACGACCCTCGCAACTGGGCTCGGCTGAATGTTCCCGAGCATCTAGAGGGCACCAGCACCTGGGGCGAGGTGGAGCTGTCCTATTATCAAGATGGCTATTTGACCAAGGAAGGGCTCAGGCTTGAGCGATTGGAGGGTCAGCTAGACGCAAAGGGCAGCGCCTCTGTGAAGGTGGGCCATTATTCTCCCTATCCCGAGGTGAAGCATGAAAGGCTAAGCCTCGAGGTGGGAACGATCTCCCTGGCCACCAGCCTGGAGAGAATACAGGATCAGAGGCGGCATCAGTTTTGGGCTTTCCATCGTCCGGGAGAGATGATCTGGGGGGTGCAAGGGTATACCCAAAAGGGCTCGGACATGTATGGAGTCGACCTCCTTTTGCGCGGCCCCTCTTTGACGGCCGAGGCATCCCAGTATCGAGGGGCGGGCAGGTCCCTAGGAAGACGCGTTTTGTTCTCCCATCGAGGCCGAACCTTCTCTCCCCAGGCAGAGCTGGTGGACCCGGGTTCCACCGGGGAAAAGAACCTCAGGGTGAGCTGGGCCAGCATCCCCCTCTCGGGCTTTACCTGGGATTTCAGCTCTCTTTGGGCTCATCGATCCGGTCACATCAAGGTGCTGGAGTTGAGCAACACGGTCTCTGGTCTGGGAGAGAACCTGGGAGGGCAATTGTACAGCGTGTACCAGAATGGCCACGGGATACGAGGCTCGGGAAACCTCCGTGGGCAAGGAGACCGTACCCGCTGGACCTTAGGGGCTACATTCGATGAGCGGCGAAGACCGCTCATCACCCAGGAGGCGCTTTCCCTCCAGCGAGATTGGGGCTGGTGGGTCACCACAGCCACGAGTGTGTTCCATGAACATAGCGCGCCCGAGGGGCACGATCTCGTTCGCCTGGCCCTTTCGGCCCATCTCATGCCCGCGGGGCCAACGCGGATTCACCTCAGGCTGGAGGGGAATTCGCGAGAAAGCCGGAGAATGACCTGGGGTTTGGGCATGGATCGATGGGGCAGCGTCAGCTGGGGCGGCGGGTGGCACCGTCTGTGGACGCCTCTGGGAGAGA
>SMTZ1_10002083_pt1 | contig 20231 bp, 14 predicted proteins | sample DeeMarSWOR136_30_FD_25667 | JGI IMG/M metagenome (IMG submission 25667) | reverse complement strand
GGCTTCATTTTAAGCGAAGATCACGAATAGTAGTCTGGTTTGGGTTTAATATAAAAAGATATCATTCAAATTTTTATTATTGCACATAGTAGTAGTCACAACTTCAAGCCCATTTGCTCCCACCACAAAATGTAGCTTCAGTCTTATCCATTTTATTGATTAAAAAAATTTTTTATATTATAAAGCAATTCTTATTTCCTATAGTTTGAGTATCGGGATTGAAAATAAGAAGAATTATGATTTATTCATTTCTAATAGCACTTGTGGCATCAGCATATGCGAAAATATGGCCCTAATAACTTTATGCTTTTAGTAATAAATGAAAGGAGCTCAAAATGAAAATGAAATCTTTTGTTTCGTTTATTGTTGTTGCATTTGTTTTTATGATAGGTTGTGCTACTGTTCAAATACAACCTGAGAGTACATCAGCTGTTAAGGCTGAACTTCCACCATTGCTGGATCGTGAGTTGTTTTTCGGAGATCCCGAAGTTTCGGGCGCACAGATCTCTCCGGATGGCCGATTCATCTCTTTCATCAAACCCTATAATAATGTGATGAATATCTGGATAAAGGAACGGTATGAACCTTTTGACAAGGCCCGTCCCCTTACCGGTGATGAAACCCGTCCGGTTACCTCCTATTTCTGGGCAAGGGACAGTAAATATCTTCTATATGCTCAGGATAAATTAGGTGACGAAAATTTCCGGATCTATGCCGTCGACCCGACTGTGCCGGGTGACCCGATCCCACCGGCACGTGATCTGACGCCTCTTGAAAAGGTTAGGGCGTCAATTATCGCGGTACCAAGAGATACCCCTAATGAAATCATTGTGGGATTAAACGACAGGGATCCCCAATTACACGATGTGTATCGGATCAATCTCACAACAGGGGAAAGGACCCTGATACGTCAGAACAATGAGAATGTCGCCAGCTGGATGACAGATCAAAAGGGGATTTTACGGTTGGGGATTCGCCTGACCCCGGACGGCGGAACGGAGATATTGAAAGTTGATGGAGAGAACCTGGTTTCGATCTACTCCGTCAATTCGGAGGAATCAGCCAGCCCGGTCCGTTTCACGGCGGATGGAAATAAATTCTATATGGCCACAAACAAGGGTGATGGGATCGATAAAAGCCAATTGGAGCTGTTTGATCTTTCAACCGGAAAAACCGAATTCATTGAAAAAGATCCCTTAGATGAGGTGGATTTCGGCGGTGTCCTTTTCTCTGATCTGACTGATAAAATGCTCGTAACCGTTTATGTGGGAGACAGGCTTCGTCTCTATTTTAAGGACAAATCCTTTGAAGAAGATTTCAACATACTCCTGAAGCAGACTGGTGAAGGGAACATAGGGATGTCCAGTATGACCAAGGATGAACAGACTTGGGTCGTCTCGATTTCACGAGATGTGGACCCAGGTTCTGTCTATATCTTTGACCGCGAGAAAGACACAGCCGAACTGCTTTATCGTCAAAGGCCTGATTTGCCGTCTGAGCATCTGGCCGATATGAAGCCGGTCCGGTATCAGGCCCGGGACGGTTTGACGATCCCCGCATACCTGACCCTGCCAAAGGGAATCCCCGCAAAAAACCTGCCCGCGGTGATCTTCGTTCATGGCGGTCCATGGGGGCGAGATACATGGGGATACCATCCTATAGCCCAGTTCCTTGCCAACCGTGGATATGCGGTGCTCATGCCCAACTTTCGGGGATCGGACGGGTTCGGAAAGAAATTCCTCAATGCGGGAAATAAACAATGGGGAACAGGAGGCATGCAGCATGATATCACCGACGGTGCTGAATACCTGATCCGGGAAGGGATAGCTGATCCGAAACGGATCGCCATCAGCGGTGGTTCTTACGGTGGGTATGCCACACTAGCCGGACTCGCATTTACTCCGGATCTCTACGCAGCGGGATTCGATGTAGTGGGGCCATCTAACATTATTACCCTTCTAAAATCGATTCCCCCATACTGGGCACCAATAAAGAAGATATTTTCTGTCCGGGTAGGGGATATGGATGATCCTGAAGAACTGGAGATGCTGGAAAAACAATCCCCCTTGAATTCCGCGACACAGATCACAGCGCCACTTTATGTCGTACAGGGCGCCAATGATCCAAGAGTGAAGCAGGCTGAATCAGATCAGATTGTTGTTGCCTTGCGCGATCTGGGACGAGACGTTGAATACATGATCGCGCCGGACGAAGGCCATGGATTCGCCGGCAGGGAGAACCGCCTGGCCATGTACACGGCCATGGAGCAGTTCTTTGCGAAACACATTGGCGGTCGCGAGCAAAAGGATGTACGCGAGGCCATAAAAGAGCGGCTGGATTCCATCACTGTGGATGTAAATACCGTGGAGATGCCTAAACAAAAAGAGCAAATCACACCACCTGAAAAGGCGCTTGTGTTCAATCCGGATCTGGTGAAAGACACCACGTTGACCTATGCTACGGCCATCGAAGCGCAAGGCCAGAAAATTACAATGGATGTCGTGTATACCACATCACGTGAAACCCAAGAAGGGAAATCAGTCATCCGGGTGGTAACTACAAGCACAGGCGCAGCAGGAGCCAGCACGACCACAATTGATTTCGATGCCGAAACCCTTATGCCGCGCCGTCAGCATGTAACCCAGGGAACGGCCAAAGTAGAATTGGATTTTTCTGCCGAAGGGGTCACCGGCAAGATATCCATGGGAGCCCAGGATATTCCGGTGAATGTAAAGGCCGATCATCCCGTACTGCCGTCTGAATGGGGCACCGTCATTCCGCTTTCCACGCTTCCATTAGAAGCAGGGTACGCAGCGACAATTTATCAACTCGATATTATGACCATGTCTACAAAAGCGATGATAGCAAAGGTTGTTGGAACGGAAAAGTTGACTGTCAAAGCCGGAACATTTGATTCATATAAGGTCGAGGTGACGCCTGTCGAAGGTGAAGGGGCTGGTGTTGCCTGGATTGATACAACGACGCGGAACATTCTGAAAATTGAGGCCAAACTGCCTACGATGACGGGTGGGGGATCGGTTATTACTGAATTGGTGAAGTAAAGATAATTATTGACCTGGAACATCGCAGCGATGTTCCAGGTTTTTGATTCTAGATGTGGATGATATTCTGATATCAAAATGATTTACATGAAGCTCCTGGAATCAATCACAATTTGATAGTTGTCGGTATAGGAAGTAAAAAGGTGTTTTTTTAGTCAATTCATTAATGATAGATTAGATTTATCCAATCCCAACCTAAGTCAGAAAAGAATTCCTCGTTGATAAGAACTAGCTTTTCGTGGAGGGGATATAGGAAGATAATCCATTTGTGTTAAAATAATATGATATGCCCCATATTGTAGGGAAAATCATTCCGGAAAATCGAAATAACAGAAGGATAGTTCAGATTATTAGCCCCTCTGAGGCCTTTGATATGCTTGCAGCTCCGAGATCCTACCGGATTGCAGATAACTGCTATCGATGACAGATCCCCAGACAGTGTAGAACTTTTGTATATCTCCAACATATATGGACCAGCCAAGGTGGTGATTTCTGATATATTACTTTAATCCAGAATTATTAAATACTTCATTTTGTAGTTTAAAACAGAATTCAGTGTCTCCAAAGTCTAGACTTGGATAAGTTATATAGCACTCAGATAATGATTTATTTGGGTTCCGGAACCTGAATGATTTTCGGAATGACACTCCGGTAAACATGACCAAACGCCTTGTTTCAGTATTTGAATCACAGGCCTCCATGCCTAATGACTTTAAAAAAGGCGCCAGGACAGCGATATTATACAGAAATGGAAGGAAATGCCTGAAATAATCGAGTATTGAAAAAATGAAGTAAGGCACTTTATGATAGTAGGCTGGTTTTTAAGAAATAAAGTCATTATATTTGTGGCTTCATCCCATTATCTGCTGCCGTCATTTAACCCCTGGCCAAATTCTTGACGAAAGATATACTCATCACGAACCCTATACATGTAAGAATTATTACTATACACCCCCATGCTCCCTCTCCTCCACGCCGCTTTTGAATAATCATATTGGATATACTTCTTCAATTTTTTGCTGAAAGGAGTCTCAGGGTCGAGTTCAAGGGCCTTTTTGTAATCAGCAATGGCATCGCCAAACTTTCTTATAGCATTATAATAAGTCCCTCTATTGATATAGGCACTGGCATAGCTGGGATCTAACTCTATGGCCCTGTTAAAATCATTGAATGCCTTTTGATACTGTTCTTGTTCAAAATATGCGCTCCCACGATAGTTGTAAATTACAGAGTCTTCAGGTTTCAGGTCCAAGGCCCTGCTGTAATCAGATATTGCATTATCAAACCTGCCCTGACTTTGATAAATACTTCCACGGTCTTGATAGGCGACAGCAAAATCCGGATTTATCTCTATAGCCTTACTGTAATCAGAGATGGCATTATCAAGCTGATCCAGCCTATTATATACACTTCCACGGTTTTGGTAGGCTACAGCAAGATCCGGATCTATCTCTATAGCTTTACTGTAATCAGAGATGGCATTATCAAGCTGATTCAGCCTGCTATGATATACACTGCCGCGCACAACATAGGCTACAGCTTTCCCGGGATCAAGCTCTATAGCCTTGTTAAAATCAGAAATAGCATCTTCTATTTGCCCTTTATTCAAATAGGCAAATCCCCTGGAAATGTATGCGTCAGCATCTTCCGCTTTAAGCTCAATACCGCCGGTTTTCGGGACATTACCTGTATCTGAAGAAACTTTCACCGGGGCTTCCACCCTTTGAGCCGGCACAATGCTATCTTCAGCATCGGTGCTTAAGACAGTATCCTGAACCGCCCTGGAGGATTCGGTCCGGAGTGTCGTCCCGGCATCCGAGATTACACTGGAGTTGCCCTGATCCTGTTCCTCATTCGTTTCAAATCCGGTATTCTTTTCCTGAAAATGTTTTTGCCCTTTCTCAAACGAGGAAACAGGATTGGTAGCCGATGAGATATTTCTATCGTCTTTTGCATTGATTATTTCAGACGATTCGTTGTTCCTTTCCGGTTTGCCGGAGACCTGATTACTATCAGGTTTGTATTCATCAACATTAAATTTATTCAAGTCATTACTATAGGGATGCGCCTGGCTGGGAGGAGCGTTTATGATCCCGAGTGCAAGAGGTATACCCAGCACCGATAATCCTGCCACCAATAAAATAAGTTTTTTTACCAAACTCAGTTTATGACCCATTTGATTTTTCATAATCCCCTCCACCCGTTGTTTTAAATCGGATCCAATAACGCCTGAGACACATACTAAAGGAGACTTAAAATAATACTCACATACTTTAAGAATCCCTTCGGCATATACCCTAGGATTTCTACCAGCCTGCAATACGGATTCATCGCAGGCCAGTTCACGTTCAGAAACAAGCCTTGAACCTATCCACCACACAACCGGATGGAACCAGAACAATGCTTCCACAAGCATATGTATAAAGGCTATAAGATTGTCTTTGCAACGAATGTGTTCGATTTCGTGCAAAAGAATGGATTCCAGTTCGAAATCATTAATATGTTTAAGTATTCCTGCTGGCAGTAACAATACAGGCCGAAAAATACCAAAGACACCCGGCTCCATCGTATCTTGGGTGGATGCCAGTTTAACAGTATTCGATATTCTGTTTTCCTGTTTGATCCGATTGAAATCTTTAACTGTGTGACCATCTATCAATGGCTCAGCTTTACGTACCATCCTTGACACCCTCATACCTCTTTTGTGCCAGTTTAAAAGAACCGCAAACGAGCCGCATAACCAAAGGGAGAATAATATCAATGGTATTTTGTCTGATAGAGATGGAGAGCCGATAATATCCAATGTTGGAGAGACTGTTTCCAGCTCAGGAGGATTAAAGGGCTGGTTGATTGTTTGGATTACATTCCATTCCGTAGAAATTTCAACAGGCGCTTTGCTCCATTCAGGGGCTATCAAAGTGCCCAGGCTTACTATAAGTGAAAATGGTATCAGAAACTTTATGGAAACAGAGAACCAGATCCAATAACGAATTCGGGCACGGTTTTTTTTCAGGAATATTGTGATCAACCAGGCTGCGGCTGCAAACAGGGTCGACTGCCAGAGATGGTTTGCCATGCCCGACAAGAAGGTATTTCCAATGGAGAGTAGATTGGTGTCTATCATTGTTATTCCTCCTTTTTACTTAAACTTCTAAGTGTCTCCTTTGCTCCTTCCAGATCTTCCATGGTAAGTTTACCGGTCTCAATAAGATGGGACATAAAAGGCTGCACACTTCCCCCGAAAACACCAAGGAGGTTATCAATCAGTTTTGCGTGAGCTGTATTTCTGGAGATCGAGGCATCGAAAATATGAGCGTTACCGATTTTTTTTACCCGATGCACAACTTTTTTATTTTCCATACGATAAACCGTGGTCTGAACGGTGGTATAGGCAGGTCGTTCATTTTCGGAAAATGTTTCCTGAATTTCCCGAATTGAGGATGCGCCGTTATTCCACAGTGCCTCCATTACCTTAAGTTCCAGCTTTGTTAATCTTGGTGATTCCATTTAACTACTACCTCCGAGGTTTTATTTACTATTGATGTAGTAGGTATTACTTTAGATATAGTAATTTGTCAAGATAATTTTTTATATTTTTTATGAGACCTATCTGCTTAATAATATTAGGAAATTGGCGTTTTAATCCCTTGCTCTGTAATATTCCTGATCGCAGATATCTTATATTGATCTCAGGTTTTTAGATAATCCTGAAAGTTTGAATACCTCCAAAATATATAATCTTTGAACTCAGCATTTAAAAAGTTGTGATTTATCCTGGTAGTCGTAACTTTTTTAGGTGTCCCAAAAGCGCAGATTACGATAAGCAGTGGAAAGTTCGTATATCTTGCTACCATTCATAGACCTATATATTATTTTATATCAAAAAGATATTTACCGAGATTGATCTCCTTACAATTTCTCTATGAAGGCCCTGATCTTATGTTCATGGATGTATTTTTCAAGGATTCAATCATTAATCTACGGTTAAAATAACTCGGATCTGTGGTCTTTTCCTGGACGACATATAATGTAAAATTACAACCTTGATATTTATATTATATTTAATAAAATGCATTATGACTATTATTGGAGAAGTCACGTCCCTTTTAATAAAGGAGTCTCAATGACCAACGATTATCGCGTGGCAAGGGAAAGGATGGTAAATAATCAGCTTGTCTCTCGCGGGATCAGGGATATAGGTGTGTTGACGGCAATGAGAAAGATACAAAGGCATCTGTTCGTGGAAGAGGCCCTGATAGCTGAGGCCTATAATGATCACCCCCTGCCTATCGGTCATAAACAGACAATATCCCAGCCATATATCGTGGCCTTAATGACAGAGGCTCTCGAACTTACCGGTAAAGAGAAGACCCTTGAACTGGGTACTGGAAGCGGATACCAGACCGCGATCCTAGCGGAACTGTCCGATAAGGTATATACAATAGAGAGGATAAGGCAGCTTATGGAACAGGCGAGGGAACTGTTATTAAACCAGATGGGATATACAAATATCCTTTTCAAATCCTATGACGGGACCCTGGGGTGGGAGGAATACGCTCCTTTTGACGCGATCATGATAACGGCCGGGGCCCCAAAGATCCCGGAGCCTTTGCTCAATCAACTCAATGATGGCGGCAGGATGATAATCCCGATCGGAGACAGGTTCAGCCAGGAGTTGATCAAGGTTACAAAGATAAAGGACGATTACAAGGAAGAAAACCTTGGCGGATGCCGTTTCGTTGACCTTATAGGTGTTCATGGCTGGAAAGAATGACCCTACCCAAAGATTCTCCCATCAAACAAATCCAGATGCTCTCCATGCCTCTGTCTCATCTCAGGGGTGTAGGACCCGGGAGGGCCGCCCTGCTTGCCCGAAAAGGTCTTTATACAATCCTTGACCTCCTCTATTTTATCCCTATCCGATATGAAGACCGGACCCGCATATCACCCATAAAAGAACTCCGCGATGGATTCCCAGCCCTTGTCAAAGGCAGGGTCTTGCGTGGAGAAGAAGAGAGATTCTATAAAAGCCGGAAGCGGTTGTTCAGGATAAAGATAGAGGATGATGATGACGAACTGGAACTCCTCTGGTTCAATTACAGGAAGCCCCATCTTACAGCCTTTTCCGAACCAGGCGTCGAGCTGATGGCATACGGAGTAGTCAAGATAAACAGGGGCATGAAACAGATCTTTCATCCTGATATCACCCTGTTGAATGACCGCGGACCGGAGGATATGCTCGGCCTTTTCCCGGTGTACTCATCCATTGAAGGGATCTCCAACAATCTTATAAGGGGCCTCGTAAGGAGCGCACTCGACAGCTACCGGGAAAAGATCATTGATCCTGTCCCTGATTATATCATGAGCCGCCTCGGGCTTCCCGGTCTGGCCCAAGCAATAGAAGACGTGCACTTCCCTCCAACAGAGGCCTTTATAAAAGACCTGAACCAGCCCGCTACCATGTCACATAAACGGCTGATATTTGACCGGTTCTTCTATGCCATGCTGACCATGACATTCAGAAAGATCTCAAGGAAAATGGAGTCAAAGCCCGTATACTTGATACCACAGGGACTGACGGGAGAGATAAAAAGATTCTTTGGATTTAACCTTACATCGGACCAGATAAAGGCGGTTGACGAGATAAAGGCGGATCTGACAAGCGGCAGGCCGATGAACAGGCTGCTGATGGGAGACGTGGGTACAGGCAAGACCGCGGTAGCAGCAATTGCCGCCTGTATCGTAGTCCATAATAGTCAGCAGGTGGCCTTAATGACCCCGACACAAGTCCTGGCCGACCAGCATATGACATTCTTTGCCGGTCTTCCAAGGGAGATGGGATTCAGACCTGTAATCCTGAAAGGCGACCTGAATAATAGCGAAAGGGATAAGGTATATGAAGGGATAAAGGCCGGCCAATATAATCTCATTATAGGCACCCACTCGCTGATCCAGGAAGGGCTTGCCTTTTCGGAGCTGGGACTTGCCATTATTGATGAGCAGCACAGGTTTGGCGTCAGACAGAGGGCCTTGATGGACAGAAAGGGTGATAATCCCCATATGCTTGTTATGTCTGCCACACCCATACCCAGGACCCTTGCCATCACACTTTATGCCGATATGGATATATCCATGATCAGGGAATATCCGGAAGGGCATATCCCTGTCACCACCAATCTTGTTGAAGAGAGTCAAAAGAGGCGCGTCTTTGAGACATTAAAACAGAGGATCTCCGCAGGACAGCAGGCCTTTGTCATATGTCCTGTTATCGAAGAATCCGAAGATCAGGATCTAAAGGGCGCCCTGGAGATGGAGAAGAGATTGAAGAAGATACTCAGCCCTCCCTTCAGGATCGATATTATACATGGCCGGTTGTCTCCCGATAAAAGAGAGAGTGTCATGAAGGCATTTCATAGAGGGGAGATAGACCTCCTGGTCGGGACTACTATTATAGAAGTGGGAGTGGATGTGCCTGATGCAACGGTCATGATAGTAGAACACCCTGAGCGGTTCGGCCTGGCACAGCTTCACCAGTTAAGGGGCCGGGTCGGGAGAGGAAAGGATTCGGGCATCTGCTTTCTCATGCTGGCCGGGGATATATCCGAGAGGGCGCTTGTTAGGCTAAAGACCCTTGCTGAAACACATAACGGATTCGAGATCTCTCAAAAAGACCTTGAACTGCGCGGGCAGGGGGAATTGACCGGCACAAGACAATCAGGTGCGGGAGAGCTCGATCTCTCCGATATGATCATGTATCAGGATCTCCTTATTGAAGCAAGACATCAGGCGCAGGCCCTTATTGAGTCAGATCCGGACCTTTCAAATCCTGCCCACCATAACCTCAGGAACATGATTGATATGATAATTAAAAAACCGTTGGATATATAATGGGTATAATAAATTCATAATACCCGCCTGCCAAAGCCCAATATCAGCTATAATGGCTATCGACTCCCGCTGTATAATTTGCAGCATATTGAGCATTTATCATCAATAGGCATGGGCGGGCAGGTTGAACAAGGAATGAGACGTTTGAATAATTCCTTTTTCCGTCATTCCGGACTTGATTCGGAATCCACAAAATCCTTGAAACCACTGGATCCACCGGTCAAGCCGGGGGATGACGATATTACAACTTTGGTAACTTTTTGCATAGGTCTGGGAATCTTGAATGTTGAAGTTTTATTCCCTTCGAAATTCGTTATTCAATATTCAAAATTCGATTCCCACCTCTTGCAACTGTTCACGGCTGATCATCCCTTCTCTTATTATCACCGGCGGGCTGACCGTAACATCAAGGATCGTGGACCCCTTCCCTCCTGCTGTCTGCCCTGCATCCAGGATCAGATCCACTCCAATACCTAAAGATTCATAAACCTCTTTCGCAGTGACACATCCGGATTTGCCCGAGATATTTGCACTTGTGCCGGTAATTGGTGAGCCAACGGCCCGGCAGAGGGCAGCGGCAACAGGATGGCTTGAGATCCTTACGCCTATCTTGCCGATACCGGCAGTGAGGAGTGGAGATATCTCGGAACCCGCTTTAAACAAAAGGGTAAGGCCGCCAGGCCAGAAGTTCCTGATCAGCCTAAGAGCAACATCGGGCACATCCGCAACATAGCCTTTGAGATATTCAAGCGATGGAATCAATACCAGGACAGGCATATTATCCCTTCTTTTTTTAATCTTAAAGAGACGTCCTATGGCATCTTCATCAGAGGCATTGGCCGCCAGGCCGTAAAAAGACTCGGTCGGGAAGGCGACTATCCCGCCACTGAGGATGATATGCCTGGCCCCGTCCAGCCCACTTCTCATTCCTTTTTCATTGTCTGTCCTGATGACAGGAGGCTTATCGGTCACGTCTTCCAACTCTCCGCCTCTGCAATCGTCTTTTTGGTCAGGTTTTTTCTATAGGCTTTCAGGCTAGCGGCGATCTCTTTATATTTCAGAGAGAGTATCTGGGCCGAGAGTATTGCCGCGTTCTTTGCCCCACCCTTTCCAATGGAAACAGTTGCCACAGGGATACCCGGAGGCATCTGGACGGTTGAAAGGAGGGCATCCAGTCCCTTAAGAGATGAGGAGTCAATAGGTACACCAATCACTGGCAGGATCGTGTGGGCGGCAATCACGCCTGCAAGGTGTGCCGACCAGCCCGCACCGGCGATAATAACCTCAAGACCCCTTTCAGCCGCCCCTTCTGCGAATTCCCTGGTCCGGTCAGGACTCCTGTGCGCGGAGATTACCTTCACTTCATATGGTATCCCGAAGGCCTCCAATTGCTCCAGGCATCCTTTCATGACATCCGCATCAGATTTGCTGCCCATGACAACACCGACGAGAGGTTTATTGCGAGCCATATCACACTCCGTTATCTTAATAGATTTGTTTCTTACCCGATTACTTGGGAGAAAATGGTCATGGATTTATTATACATAAAAGAGAATATCGAATATAGAACAGGAAATTCAGAATTACTAAGTTTTTTTTCTCTTCAAAATTCATAATTAAATATTCGACATTCAATATTCAATCCCTACCTCTGCTCAGCAGTCTTATCTTCTCATCTTCTTATTTTATTATCTTCTGTGCTGCGTTATGCGCCTTACTTTTTTGCCGCCATCCCCACCAGGGGATAGACAACCATTCCTGCCAGCCAGGCCATATCTTCTGCTGTCAGGATCATGGATATATTCTTGTCAAAGAGGATATTGGCATCAGCCGGAAACTCCTCGTCTCCTACCCACATGATAAGTAGTACTGGTACCAGAGGCAGCGCCTTAACCTCTACAGAGAAGTCGCCAAAATCAAGCGGGGAGGCCCCGAACGCATCTATCGCCAGGTCTATCATCCGCCTTGGATTATTGCCGAATGTCCTTATCAGAGGTTCTTTGGCCCTTTTAATAAAGGCGTCCATATAGAACCTGCCGTCAGGCATATCCTGAAAAGAGGCCCATTCACCCGTGATAGCAGCACCATTTGAATTGCAGGCGCCATTGAGATAGTTAAGGATCAATACCTGCTGCTGGATGGGAACCTCTTTATCAGGGCCTTCATATGAGAATTCCAGATCCGGCCATGAGATATCCAGGTTCCTGTTCAGAAATTTTAATAAGAGGGCTATAGCCCCATGTTCATCCTTTTTTAACATGGCCCCGGAGAGGTTGGCAATAATCTCAGGTACCTTTTCTGAAAGCCCTTTTTTAGACAAATCCCTGGCTAGCCTAAAATCATCGATCCTCACCATTAATTCTCCATGGCAACTATTTCAGGTTCAAGGCGATCTCTCTTCCGAAACGGATACAATTATTCACTGACTCGGTGTCCGGGTTCCATGTAGAGCGGATTCCGTCATTCAATAACTGGAATCCAGCCTCTTTGAGCCTTTCCGAAATGATCTTTACCGACTCCCCGCTCCATCCATAAGTGCCAAACGCGGCGGCCTTTTTATTCCTGAATCTCAGGCCTTTTATCTCTTCAAGGATCCCAGCGACAGCTGAAAGAACGCCCCTATTTATAGTGGGTGACCCGACAAGTATCGCCTTGGATTTAAAGATCTCCGTAATCACATCGTTCTTATCCGACCTGGCCACGTTAAACAGTTTTACGGCAACAGCCTGGTCCGCCTCGGTGATCCCCTTTGCTATAGCCTCCGCCATTTGACGTGTCCCGTCCCACATCGTGTCATAGGCAACCGTTATCTGATTCTCAGCATAGGCGTTTGCCCACCGGACGTACTGATTAACTATCTGGAGCGGGTCTTTCCTCCATATCACGCCATGACTCGGACAGATCATGTCAACAGGCACATTCAGCGCTACAATCTCCTTGATCTTCTTGTCTACAAACTCGCTGAACGGCGTGAGGATATTGGCGTAGTACTTGATAGCCTCCTGATACAGTTCTGCCTGATCCACCAGGTCGTTATACATAAGATAGGTTGCATAATGTTGACCAAAGGCATCATTGCTGAACAAGATATTATCACCCGTGAGATAACACATCATGCTGTCCGGCCAGTGGAGCATCTGTGCCTCGATAAATATCAGGTCTTTTGATCCAAGACTGAGTTTATCCCCAGTCTTAACAACCTTGAAATTCCAATCCTGATGATAATGACCCTTAAAAGATTTGAGCCCGTTAGCAGTACAGTATATCGGCACATGGGGGATATGAGGTATCAGCTCTGGCAACGCGCCGCTGTGATCCGTTTCCCCATGATTCGCGATTATAAAGTCAATCTTTTCCAGGGGAATCTCTTTTTTCAGATTTTCCACGAATTCATCCTTAAACGGCCCCCACACAGTATCAATAAGGGCTGTCTTTTTGTCCCTGACCAGATAGGAATTATAACTCGATCCCCGATGAGTTGATAATTCCTCCCCATGAAATCTTCTCAATTCCGAGTCTATCTTACCGACCCACGTAATATTCTCCTTAATCTTAAATGACATTATGTCCTCCTTATGTTTTTAGATATATTTCACTCAGTTCATCAGGCAAATGATGAAATACCGAGGATGACCTCGTTACACTGATACTCTTCTTTCAACTGTTGAGCAGCCTTCATGTCTGTTATTCTGTTTCGAATTTTTATATGTTGTTGGAGATGCAATAGATAATTAGTTCCTGCCTGATTCTATAAAAAAAAATATCCTTGGTAAAGAATCTTTATAAAATCACCTTTACGCTTATCAGCGTACTATATTACCTCATTGTCCTTGCTTTTTTCAACCTTAACACCAACAAAATTAAATCAGGAATATGGAGGAGATACCTTTTATGGGCTTAATGCAACCTTGAATAATACCGATTATTTTGTCACCTCACTTTTTCTGTCATTTCAGGCTCTCTGTCATTTCACCTTTTCTGTCATTTTGACCGCAGGGAGAAATCTATATCCCAATCAGAGCGAAGGATCTTTGAGGTTTATCGTCGCCCCCGCTCCTCGAAATGACAGAATGAACTACTACGCCGCAAAGCAGGATTATCTGCAAAAGCAATGAAACACCGCAAGCGACGGGGAATTAAGCCCTCTCGTCCGCCTCTGGCGGACTAAAACCAGTTCTTGCTATATACTCACTAGCCGGTTAATATTAAATTTAGGAGCAGCTGAAAGTCATGATTAAGATTTCAGAATTGCGGTGAGATATATTATGAAGAAAAAAAAAGACAATGATCCCTTCAATCCGGCCTTTAAATCCCTTAAGACAATTGTCAGGAGAAAGGAGGAGGCTTTAATAAAAGCCCCCTATAAAAAACCTGAACCAATTAAAACACTCCCTGATGATGAGAACGGATTTCGCGAGGCCATGTCCGGTGTGATCCCCCTATCAAAAGACGGGAGGGAAAGAATTGCAGGCCAGGGAAAGAATATAAGGCCGTCCCACACCCCGCCTGATGAGGAAGAGGAGGTTATGACCTATCTCCGCGATCTGGTAGAAGGATCTGTTGAGATGGACATCACCTTCAGTGATGAATACATAGAAGGGTCGATTAGCGGGGTAACCAGGAATGTCATGAAACGCCTTAAAGGGGGAGAGATCCCTGTTCAGGACTATCTGGATCTTCATGGCCTTACTCAAAAAGACGCAGAGATAAGGGTCAGAGAATTTCTTGTAAGGAGCCATGGCCGGGGTCTGCAATGCGTGCTCATAGTCCACGGAAGGGGCCTTAATTCACCGGACAGCATCCCCGTATTAAAAGAAAGGCTCCCTGTCTGGCTGAACAGGGGACCTGCAAGGAAAATCGTGATAGCCTTTGCGTCCGCCAGGCCTTATGATGGGGGTACCGGGGCAATATACGTGTTATTAAGAAGGCGTAAGGCTCAAAGGCGTAATGTGTAAGGGATACTGTATGCGGTTTATGGTTCAAGGTATAAGGAGGAAAAATCTTATACCTTAGACCGTATACCGTATACAGTACACCGTATGTATCTTAATCTAACCGTTTCCTGAAAAACTTGACAGCGCCTGTAAACACGACGGCACCAAGTATTGCCATTGCCAGGAACTGCGGCCACAGCACATCCATACCTACTCCCTTTAAAAACACACCCCTTATAATAACCAGGAAATACCTTAAGGGATTAAGGAACGTGAACCACTGAATGATCTTCGGCATGTTGGCTATGGGAAAGACAAGCCCGCTCAGCATGAAGAAGGGCATAATAAAGAAGAATGTCGTCATCATGGCCTGCTGCTGGGTATCGGATACCGTGGATATGAAAAGCCCGATCCCCATAGTGCTCATAAGAAAAATAAAGACAGCCACAAAGAGAAGGAGCAGATTCCCCTTAACCGGGATATTAAACCAGAACACCGCGAATGAAATCACCATAGCCATTTGAGCCAGAGCAACTATGATATAGGGGATCGTCTTGCCGAGGATCATTTCAAAAGGTCTTATTGGTGTTACAATCAACTGTTCGATAGTCCCAGCCTCTTTCTCTCTGATGACTGCCAGAGATGTAAAAAGAAGTGAGATAAGCATGATCAAAAAGGCAACGATGCCTGGCACAAAAAAATTCTGACTGTCAAGGTTAGGGTTATACCAAGTCCTTATCCTGGCATCTATCCTGCCGTAATTAAGCTCCCTGTGATTAATTTCCCTGATAAGGGTCTGATTAAAGATGGTCAGAACCGACGACGTATAGGCGACTCTTGACGCGGATATGTTGCTCATGCTCCCGTCGGCAAGGACCTGCACGGGGGCCGAATCCCCTCTTCTGATACGTTCACTGAAATCCGGTCCGATCTTGACAGCCAGATCCGCTTTCCTTAAAAGCAATAACTCTTCAAGTTCCTCAGAACCGCTCACATAATGGGTTATTCGGAATGTCCTGTTCGCATTCATGGCGTCCATCAGCATTCGGCTTTCCCGTGTCATTGCCTGGTCAAATATCGCTACCCTGATATCCCGCACGTCGGTTGTGACAACATATCCGAAGACAATCAATTGAATAAACGGGGCCACTATCAGCAGAGGAAGATTCTTCTTTTCCCTTATAAGCTGGATAAACTCCTTGCGGACCAATTCTCTTATCCTGATCCAGAACATTTCACAGGCCCTCTCTCTTAAGCCTTAAAAAAGCGATATTTGACAGTATTATGAACATTAACACTAGGACAAGGTAGTCGGGCCAAAGATACGAAAGCCCAAGATTTCTAAGATACAAGCCGCTCAATATATTTATAAAATATCTTGCCGGAACAACATATGTGATTATCTGTAGGATCTTGGGCATGTTTTCAACGGGAAATACAAAATTCGAAAGCAGCATAGATGGCAGGAACGATACCAGTATGGCAATCTGGTTTGCCTGCAGTTGTGACTTTGTAACTATTGATATCAGCAGCCCCAAACTGAGTGCAACCCATAGATAGATTGTGGAGCCGAGAACCAGCAGCCAGAAGTTTTCTTTCATAATCACACCGAACAGTATCTGCCCCATCAGCACGGCCACAAGCACGTCAACCAGCCCTATAAAAAAGTAGGGAATGGCCTTGCCAGTTATGAATTCTCCGCCGCTTATGGGCAGGGATCGTATAGTCTCCATTGTCCCGTTTTCATATTCGCGAGCGATCACAAGAGATGTAAGGATAACCCCTACTATCATTATGATAATAGCAATAATGCCGGGGACAATGAAATTCCTGCTCTCCATGTCTTCGTTAAACCAGACACGGATACGTGCCTCAATCGGGGAGTTTATTTCATTTATACCTTTTCTATCCATAAAATCCTCAAGCAGATACCGGTTATATTTCTCCACATATGCCGTTATGTAAGCCCTCGACAGACCCGCGAAATTCGGATCGCTTCCATCCAGCAGCACCTGGATTGAAGATATGCGATCCGCTTTTATGTCATCAGTCCACCCGACAGGAATAATAACGGCCATGGTTGTCCGGCCCTGATCAAGATATCTTACGGCGGAACGGCTGTCCGGAAGATAGGCGATAATATTAAAATAGGAAGAGGCATCAAGTCTTTTGAGAAAATCCCTGGACAGATAGGTCTTATCATGATCCACCACTATGGTTTTGACATTATTCACATCAAGGCTCAGGGCATAACCGAACATAAGTATCAACAGGAGCGGTATGAAGAAGGCAAGATACATACTCCTGAAGTCCCTTATCAGGTGGTAGTATTCCTTGCGGGCTATAGCCTTGATGTTAATGATATTCATCCTACTTCCTGAATAAAAATCAATAATATAATTATTCGCTGGCTCAAGGCTCAGGGCGCAAGGCGCAGGATTTAAGAAAAAGGTTTGCCTTGCGCCTTATTTATCCCTCGCCATCAACCTTATAAATGCATCATTCAGGTCAGCATCATCCCTGTCAGGGAATGTCTCTCCTATAATCCCTGACGGCGAGCCGGAGGCGACTATCTTACCCTCATTTATCATGGCAATTCTACCGCAGTTGCGAGCCTCATCCATATAATGGGTAGTTACAAATACTGTTATTCCCTCAAGTGTCAGGTGCTTTATGAACTCCCAGAAATGTCGCCTAGTGATGGGATCCACCCCTGAGGTAGGCTCATCAAGAAAGAGTATCTTCGGCCTGTGTATCAGAGCACAGCCCAGAGCAAGGCGCTGCCTCCAGCCCGTCGGTAATTCGCGCGTTAGTCTGTCTCTGACATCCTTAAGCCTTGCCATATCAAGGGCCCATTCAATCCTTTCATTCCACATCTCCATCGGAACGCTGTAGATCCCTAGGTAAAACCGTATATTCTCAAAGGGTGTCATGTCTTCATAAAGAGAGAACTTCTGTGACATATAACCTATGGAATGCTTGACCTCTTCAGGCTCGGTGAAGATATTATGACCGGCTACCCGCCCCTCACCTGATGTCGGTGTGATTATCCCGCACAGCATGCGGATCGTAGTGGACTTGCCCGCACCGTTAGGCCCCAGAAAACCGAATATCTCACTCCTTTTCACGGAAAAGGATATCCCGTCCACGGCCGCGAACCTACCGAAGAGTTTTTTAAGGTCCTTTACATAGACGATGTCATATTCCGAATCTGTCATGAACCAGCCCTGTGTCCATCTCTTTAATGCTGTTTATAACGGCCTCCTCAAGGTCGGTAAACCCTGCCCCTATAGTTAAAGGATCAGACGACATGAGGAGCCTTGATTTGTGCATCAAAGCAAGATGGTCGCATTTTTCTCCCTCATCCAGGTATGCGGTTGAGATAAGTATGGTCATGCCATCTCTCTTCATGGCAAATAGTATATCCCAGAACTCTCCGCGCGAGATGGGATCAACTCCGTTTGTAGGCTCATCGAGGATAAGGATCTTTGGCTCATGTGAAAGGACACAGGCCAGGCCCAGCTTCTGTTTCATTCCTCCTGACAGGTCGCCGGCGAGCCTGTGCGTGAATGGAAGGAGATTTGAAAATCCGAGGTAACGATTCGTTCTCTTCACTCTCTCCGCCCCGAACACCCTGAAGATATCCATGAAGAAATAGAGGTTTTCCAATACAGTGAGATCCTTATAAAGACCGAATCTCTGGGGCATGTAACCTATAAGGGGTTTTACCCTCGTCCTCTCCCTGATCGAGTCGAGCCCGTCTATAAATATCCTGCCTGAAGACGGTTTGATCAGGCCGGCAACAGCGCGCAAGAGCGTTGACTTTCCGGCCCCGTCAGATCCCACAAGACCGAATATAGTCCCCTGTCCTACGGAAATAGTCACATTCCTTACGGCATTAACAGGGCCATAGGAAATGGAGATATCCTCTATCCTGACAATGGGATCGTTTTGTGAGGAAGTTGAATTCATAATTGAGTCTCTGAACTTTCTTTCGGTTCGCTCGGCGAGCGAACCCTATATAGAAAATAATATGATTAAACCATACATAAAACATCCGTGTTTCTGTCGGACCGTTCTCCGAACGGTCCGACTTTATCCTTGCCTCATATGCTTTGGAAATCCTACCTAAGTACGGCGTCTGCCGGCATCCCTGGTTTGAGCTCCAGATTATCATTGGGTATGAGGATCTTGACAAGATAAACAAGTTTTACCCGTTCCTTATGTGTCTGAATAATCTTAGGGGTAAATTCGCCCTCCGGAGAGATAAAGGAGACCTTCCCCTCATATATCTTTTCAGGAAATGTATCCACCGTCACATCCGCACTCTGAAAAGGCTTGACCCTGCCTATCTCTGTCTCATCTACAAATATCTTAAGTTCAATATATGACAGATCAGCAATGGAAATAACCTCGCGGCCTAATGAAACCACCTCCCCCGGCTCTATGTTTCGATTTGTAATAATCCCATTGAAGGGGGCCTTCAGTTCCGTATACCCAAGCTGGGTTTCGACAAGCTTAAAGGATGCCTCGCTGGCCTTTACCCTTGCCCTCGCCGCCTCCACCTCCTTTTCGGTCATATCTATCTTTGCCATGTTACTCCTGGCCTGCTTAAGCGCTGCCTCCCCCTCAACAAGCTTTGCCTTTGCTGCCCTGATATCCTCCTCCCTGTAGCCCTCCTCTAACTGATCCATATTCGCCCTCGCGCTTTCATAGGCCTCGAGGGCGGTCTCATATTGAAGCGTTGCGCTGTCGTGTTCCTTTTCAGATACGATATTTTCACTGAATAACTTGTCATATCTCTCTTTATTCTTACGAGCCATCTCCATGGCTGTCTTGAGTGATGAAAGATTATGTTCTGCCTTTTTAATATCCTGCACGCGATACCCCGCCTCCATCTGATCCAATTGGGCCTTTAAGGCGCTGACTCCTGCCTCAGCCCTCTCCACATCAGCAGGTAAAACCTTTTTATATACCTCAAGGTTAAGTTCAAGCCTCTCAAGATCCGCCTTTGCTGCGTCTAGGTTGGCCTTAGCCTGATCATAACGGGCCTGATATTCGGAAGGGTCAAGCACCGCAAGGATCTGATCCTTCTCCACTGATTGCCCTTCATCAACTGGTAGGTCCAAAACCCTCCCTGTTACCTGAAAAGACAGCTCTGCCTGTGTGGCTTCCAGGGTGCCTGAATAATAGAGTTGCTTTAACCTAGCGCTCCTCTGCCCCAGATAGACAAGGAGGAAAACCACCACAAGCAGGCTGAAAAAGGCAATTATGATTATCCGTTTTCTCAAGACAATACCTCCAAATGAATTAGATACCTTCTTAGAGATAAAACGCTCTAAGAATA
>SMTZ1_10007627_pt1 | contig 20239 bp, 9 predicted proteins | sample DeeMarSWOR136_30_FD_25667 | JGI IMG/M metagenome (IMG submission 25667) | reverse complement strand
GTCTATCAACATCACTCTTGCTTCAAGAGTCAGCATCTTCGCCAACTTCCTTTTTGACTTCGGGTCTCTCGTACGATCCTTCATGCTGGCCGGTGTAGCGGCAATCTTCCTATGGATTGCCTACGATACAAGGAGGGGCACAACCGCTGCAATGGCATTCGCACTGCTCTCGCAGATCGCCAATCTGCCAGAGCTATATGGCACCATTCTTGAGGATCCAGGGTACTATGAGGGATTCAGTCTGCCCTACTCTGTCATTCTTATCATACTCTTCATCACGCTCATGGGCCCGGCCATGGTGGCCTTCACATTCTTGAGGCCGGAACAGGTAGTTTCGTTTGAGCTGCTAGGATACGGTGGTAGCTTTGCTGGCCCAATTCTGGTAATATCAGGACTCCAGACCCAAGCCTTCATCCCTGACCTCATCCTACTGTTCATTGTTTCGTTCGCTTCGTTGGCAATAATGTTGGCAACAGGCACGTTTGCATATCTGTATGGCCGATTCCGAGAGTCCCGACAACTACCGACGCTCTTGATGCTTCTCGCTTTTGGGCTGTTCGCCTTGGGTCAGGTTTCAGGGCTGTTGGGGAACTTCGGTAACATACCCACAGACGAAGCCATCTACATAGAGTTCTTGTCAATAGGGTTGGCACTGACACTGCTGTCGGCGACTGCTATCTACGCTGCAGGATACAGAAGCGCTGGTCTAGTGCCTCTCGTGTTGTATGTCCCCCTATTGATTTTGTTCATTCAACAGTTTCCGACGCCTCTAGAGGAAGTCTTCTTGTCCATCATTTGGTTGGTGATCCCGCTTCTCATTCTCTTTCTCATTCCAGTTGCCCTATTCACACGGGTATGGTCTCGAATGAGGAAAATTGGTGCACCTGGACGACTAAGACCACTGGGCATAGGACTAGGGGTTCTCCTCTTCCTTGTCATTCGCATACCCTTTATGCTACTGAACCTCCCCGGTGTTGACCCAGCGTATGCCTTGGTCACTATTAGCTTCCTCGTTTCCTGGCTGGCAGTCACAGGCCGGATGGACAGGTATGCGGGAAGCGGTGTCGGGATGGAGTGAAGGTCGACCCGTTACGGGATGTGTTCGAGTTTCCATCTTTCAAGTAAGAGAATCGATTCGATTTCCTTCACTAATGATGGTGTACGTGACCTCCATCAACCGGCGAGAGGTTATCGTAGGCGTTCCTAACTACCTCGGACAGGGCAGGATGGATATACATCGCTCTCCTCGCGGGGATGAAGGATGCATCATCAGTGTTCATTAGAGCAATGATCTCATGGATTAGCATGGGTGCATATGGACCGATAATCGATGCACCAAGAATCCGTTGGGTGTCTGCGTCCACGATTATTCTCGCGAAACCTTCTGGGTCGCCCATGGCAAAGCCCTTGGCCACGCTAGAGTACTCCGCTCTTCCGACAAGTAGGCGTTTTCCGGATGCTTTCGCTTTTTTCACAGTCATGCCTACAGTCGCTATCGGAGGATATGAGAAAACTGCCCACGGAACAGTACTATAATCCATTCTGACAAAGTCCCTCTCATCTCCACCTTGAAGGGACTTTCGCCAGTTGTACCAAGCAATCCCGCTCTCTTCATTTGCGACATGACGGAACATGTACCTTCCAATCGCATCTCCAAAGGCCCAAATCCGTTTCTTGCTGGTTCTGAAATAGTCATCAACGATGACAAAGCCTCTCTCATCAGTCTCCACGCCCGTCTTCTCTGGCTTGAACCAGTCGGCATTGGACCTACGACCGGCCGCAACAAGCAGACTGTCTGCGCTGAACTCTTTGTCGGCACCCGAGTTGCGATCTCTTGCCACAACAGTCTTCTTTCCATTCGATTGAGAAGCCGATATTACTTCATGATTTGTTAGGACACTCATTCGTTTCGATAGTTCCCTTTTCAGAAGCTCTGAAACATCGCTGTCTTCCATTTTCACAAGGTATGGATTTCTTCCAACGATAGTGACTTCAGTCCCCATTGCTGAAAAGAAGTGTCCGAATTCCGCCGCTATGTATCCACCGCCCAGAATGATCATTGACTTGGGTTTCTCAGTCAATTGCAGGGCTTCTTTGCTGGTCATGAAGTCAACCTTGTCGATGCCCCTAAGCTTGGGAATCAGTGGTCTAGAGCCCGCAGCAATCAGAATGTGTTCGCCCTTGATTCTCTCATCATTTACCTTCATGGTGTAGTCGGCGATAAACTCGCCAGTGGTGTTGTACCAGTCATAGCCCTCGGCGGCATTGATTGATTCACCGATGTTGCGGGCATCTGTTCTAACATGGTTGCGCATCCTTTCCATCAACGCTCGGAAATCAACCGATTCGATCTTGGCCTTGAAGTTCAAGCGCTCAGATTGCTGAGTCTGCACAATCATGTCCGCGACATACGTCAGTATCTTGGTAGGGATGCAACCTCGGTTCAGGCATGTTCCTCCCATCGGACCATTTTCCACAATGGCCACCTCCATCCCAGTCTGGTAAGCAGGAGAGGCAAGGTTCAGACCCGCACCTGACCCTATCACAATCAAATCATATTTCTTCATGAACCGCCTTAACTATAGTGAAACTCATAAGTCTGCCGTTGCAAACATGACCCTTACATCGGCTGAATCATTGTCGACGCTTCGCCAAGCTTAAGTGCTGAACGAGCGTGTCCTATTGAAGAGGCTTCAGAAATGCGAATGCTGCAGATTCATAGCGATGGTTTCTCTTATGAAGCCAAGAGAAAGGCAATCAAGAACGCCGAGAAGGTTGAGTCCAAGTCCTATTCCACTGAGGACTCATGTCTTGTCAACTTCATTGCGGCAGAAGTCAGTGATCAGAGGGACCTCAAGACAGCTTCAAAGATGACTGCCGACATGATTGCCGAAGCGGCCGAAGAAGTCAAGGAGAAGAACATAGTAGTCTACCCCTGGGTGCACCTTTCAGAGACCCCGTCTCCACCTGGTTCCGCTCTGAAACTTCTCAAGAGCGTGGCCACTGACCTCGAGAAACGCGATTACAGCGTAGTTCGAGTTCCATTTGGTTGGTACAAGTCATTCTCACTCAATTGCAAAGGGCATCCCTTGGCCGAACGCTCGAAGGTGCTAGACCTTGATGTAGAAACAAAGAAAGTCCAAATCAGGGACGCCACGGAGGGTGAGGACCTCACTGCTCTTGTGGCCGAAGAAGCGGCCAAGTCGAGTTTCCATATCATGGAACCCGATGGCAGCCTGACTGACTATGAAAGGTACGACTACTCCGGAAAACGGGAGCTCGAGCTCTATGTTAGGTATGAGACCGCCAAGGATCGAACTGCAAAGGAGCCTCCTCCACATATCCAGATGATGCAGAAGCTTGAGCTTGTCGACTACGAGCCAGGCTCTGATCCGGGAAACTTCAGATGGCCACCACGTGGGCTTACCCTCAAGAGAGCTATCGAACAGCGGGTGACGGCTGAGATGCTTGACTACGGGGCTCAGATAGTCCAGACTCCTCTAATCTATGACTATGAACATCCATCACTGAAGTCCTACCTTCAAAGGTTCCCATCCCGCCAATATGTCGTGAGATCTGGCGACCGTGATTACTTCGCACGGTTCTCAGCATGTTTTGGCCAGTTTCTCCTCGTTTCCCAGGCAGTGGTTTCGCATAGACAGTTACCACTGAAGATGTTTGAGATTGCGCCATCCTACAGAAGGGAACAGAGCGGCGAGCTGGCAGGAATGAGGCGGCTTCGTGCTTTCACAATGCCTGACATACATGAGTTTGTCGCAGACATTGAGATGGCAAAAGAATCAGTCATGAACCAGCTAGAGTTCATAGACAAGCTGACTACTGAGCTGGAAGTGGACTATGAGGTTTCATTTAGGTTTCTAAGCTCATTCTTCGAAGAGAATCAGGAGTTCGCAAGAGCGGTAGTTAAGAGAATAGGGAAACCGGTCATGATTGAGCTCTTCGAAGAGAGATACGCCTACTTCATTTTCAAGGGCGAATGGAATATTGTGGACTCCCAAGAAAAGTCTGGATGTCTGGCTACGTGTCAAATCGACGTTGAAAATGCGGAGAGATTCGGTATCAAGTACGTGGACGAGGATGGCAAGGAGAAATTCCCACTTATTCTCCACACATCGCCTTCTGGTTCAATCGAGAGGATATTGTACGGAGTTCTCGAACAGGCATACAAGGACAAGATGAAGGGCAAGAAACCAAAGCTGCCACTCTGGATGACTCCATCACAAGTCAGACTGCTGCCTGTCGATGAGAGCCTGATTGAATACTCTACTGAAATCGGCATGGAGCTTGACAAGTATGGAATAAGGTATGAGATAGATGACAGGCCGTTGACTGTCGCTAAGAAGGTTCGGGCGGCTGAGAAGTTGTGGGTACCCTTCATCTGTGTCGTTGGTGAGAAGGAACAGAATACTGGCAAGCTGGCCGTTCGGCGAAGAGAGGAGGGCGACCAAGTATCAATGACGGTCAGGAAGCTTGCTGAGGAGATAGCAGAGAAGACCAACTTTGCCCCCAAGCAGAGGCTGTTGTTGCCGAAACTAGTATCTGCCCAACCCGTATTCTCACGTGAGGTCTGACGACGAGAAAACTGGGAGATCATGAATAGACCAGTCGATAGTGTTTTTACCAAGCGGTATCCCGGATGGCCCATCAGAGTAGAAAGGTGCCCCCAATTGAAGGTCCTAATAGTAGGTTCAGGTTTCATGGGAAGAGGCGCTGCCTTCGACCTTGCAAGGAATGAATCGGTCGAGCACGTGATTGTGGCAGACATTGACAGCAGCGCAGCAAAGAGCTTGGCAAGAGAGATGGGCTCAAAGTTCTCAGCCGAGCAGTTGGATGCTCGAAACCGGGATCAACTAGTGCGTGTATTCTCAATGGTGGACTCTGTTGTAAGCGCAGTGAGTTACACAGTCAATCTGCTTCATACAGAGGTTGCTATTGAAACTGGCACACACATGTGTGACCTAGGCGGAAACCTATGGGTCGTGGAGAAGCAGATGGAGCTGAGTGATAGAGCGAAGGATGCCGGAATTACCGTTGTTCCTGATTGTGGAGTAGCACCAGGAATGACCAACGTTCTGGCCCAAGCTGGTATCGACCAACTCACAAATGTAGAGAGTGTAAAGATCCGAGTGGGAGGCCTTCAGCAGGACCCAAAACCACCTCTCGACTATGCCTTAATCTTCTCAGTTGAGGGTCTAATTAACGAATATGTGGAACCTTGTAGAGTACTGCGTGACGGAAAGATTGTCCTTGAGGAACCCCTCGTCGGGATTGAGTATCTGGACTTCCCCGCGCCATTTGGGAAGCTCGAGGCCTTCAACACAAGCGGCGGCACCTCGACGCTACCTGTAACTCACGAAGGCAAGATAAAGAACCTTGACTATAAGACGCTCCGCTATCCTGGACACGCAGAGAAGATGTACGCCTTCCTTAAGCTCGGACTGATGAGTGGCGAAGAGGAGGACTTTGACGGAGCTAGAGTTGCGCCGCGGACAGTGCTTGAGAAACTCCTTGAACGTAATCTCCCGCCCACCGGGAAGGATGCCACTCTCATCAGGGTGACTGTTGAGGGTGACATAAATGGAGACTCCAGGATCGTGGAGTACCAAGTCATTGACTTGTTTGATGAGGAATCGAATCTGACCTCGATGATGCGAACAACAGCATTCCCAGCCTCTGCGGTAGCCACGATGAGCGTCAGTGGGTCGATTGGCGACCGAGGAGTCCTTCCCCCAGAAGTAGCAGTTCCTCCATCTGAGTTCATTGAGGAGATGAGAAAACGGGGCATCGAGATAGAAGAGAGAGTCTTCTAGAGCATCCATTCAGAACAGGTTTTCGAGGCAAGTGTTATCAGAGATGACGACAAACCTGCTTAGAGATTTACTATGAAGAAGTACAAGGCACTCTTCGAGAAGATCTTGGACGCTCGAGAGGTACTCAGAGGCATCAAACACGTGACACGACTTGATCATTCCACAACCTTCAGCCGAATGAGTGGCGGCAATGTCTATCTCAAGTTGGAGAACCTTCAGAAGACGGGCTCTTTCAAGGTGAGGGGTGCAGCATACGCAATGTCACAGCTGAAGGAGGCCGAGAAGAAGGCGGGAGTGATTGCAGCATCAGCTGGGAACCATGCACAAGGAGTGGCCTATGCTGCAACACGGTTGGGAATCGAATCGACCATCGTGATGCCAGTCTTCTCTCCTGTGGCGAAGATTCAAGCCACTCAGGGCTACGGGGCAAACGTGATCCTGCACGGCACCACATTCGATGATGCACTCGCTCATGCACTCAAGACGTCCAAGGACACCGGTGTCACTTTTCTCCATCCGTTCAACGATGAGAACGTAATTGCCGGTCAAGGCACAATCGGATTAGAGATTCTTGATGAGCTGCCTGATGTTGATAATGTAGCCGTGCCTTTGGGAGGAGGCGGCCTAGCAAGTGGTATTTCGGTGGCTATCAATTACCAGAAGCCAGAGGTCAATGTCTATGGAGTTGAGGCTGCAAGTGCAGCATCCATGAAGGCATCACTTGAACAGGGGAAGCCCGTGAAAGTGGAGGGAATGAGCACAGTCTGTGACGGCATAGCTGTTAAAATGCCTGGAAAGCTTACCTTCAGGATTGTTAAAGACCTTCTCACCGATGTTGTAACTGTTGAGGAGCTCGAGGTCACAAGGACCCTCTTCCATCTACTTGAGCGTGCAAAGCTAGTTGTAGAGCCGGCCGGATGTGTTGGTCTATCAGCTTACGAACACGGAGTCATAGACATCAAGAACAAGAACGCAGTGGCTTTGCTTTCCGGGGGTAACATCGACATGAGTTTCTTGTCGAGGGTTGTTGGGAAGGAGCTATTTAGGCTAGGCCGGTCAGTGCGTGTGAAAGGAACAATCTTGGATAGAGTGGGAAGCATGAATCAGGTGCTAGAGATTGTAGCAGCTTCTCGTGTGAGTGTTGTTGAGATTGACCAAGATAGATTCGACCCGGACATTGCTCCCAACATGGCCGAACTAAGGATGGTCCTGGAAGTTCCAGATGAGTCGGCTGTGAGACGTATGTTGTCCATGTTCAATGAAGCAGGGCTTCGTTTTGAGCTCTATGAGGACTAGACAAGGGGGATCGCCCCAATCAGAATCCATGCGTATAGAAATGCGCCAATGATGGTCGCAGGCCATGGATTGCCATGCTCAACAGACACAAAGATGACCAGCATCGACACCACTGCCGAAGCTATGACAAAATGAAGCAGAAGAAGCCCAAGAAGTACGACCGGGGCAGCGATTATGCCAAGAGCTGCGCTACCCAAAACGGCAACGATTGCTAGACTGAGAGTGGGAACTACCCTCATTCCCCAGACAGACACGAATCTCCTGGCATAAGGCATTCTGTCACCCCAATCACGTTCTGCCAGTAGTAGGCCTCGAGTCCATAGTACATCCGATATGGAGAATGGCAGAGCCAGGCAGGTCATCGCTAGCAGGCTTACAATCCTTTCGTCATTTGGGAACCTGAATAGAGGAAAGACAATGACTGGACCTGTTGTTCCGGGTAATCCGCCCAAAGCGGCCCAAAACAGCAACCACGCCATGCAGATCAACGCAGGGATTACGGCTCTGGCTACCTTCAACAGGAAGCTTCTCAAGTGTGGTTTCTTGTAACCCAATGCAACCAAAGACCGCAGCATCCTTTGTTTCCCCGCCATCAATGTCATGACAATAACCCAGAGAACTGGGCATACGATGAAGAACAACAGGAGTCCAGTACCTAGCATGCTGAGAGATAGTTCAATGCCCATGCCTTCCAGAGCGATTCCTGCGAGGCCTGAAAGTAGATAGAATAGGACAAATATCACGGCGAGCATGCTGCTGAGTACCGCTTCTCTTCTGAGCGACATTGGTTCTGTATCATTGGAGAGGGACAGTGGTCGAATCCTTTCTGGCAGGTGAATCAATGAGATGAGCAGCAGCGGTATGAGTGAGAACAATAGCGAAGCCGCTCCTACAACATAGGCAACAGTCTTCCTTTCATATATGAGCTGAACCTGTATCCCCGATAGATCGGGTTCCTCGACATTGTGAAGTGCCTGAAGCATCCATGAAACGGTTTCGGATACAATAAGCATGTCAGTAGCTTCGCCTATATGATTTGTCGGCGATAGGACAAGTCGATAAGCTGCATCGCCGTCGAAGCCGCCGTAGGTTATACCTGCCATTGCATCCGGGAATCCACTGAGGGTTCTAATTAGCTCAAGAAGGCTGCCTCTAGGAATCAACTCGTCGAATTCGCCCGCGGCAAGGAGCAGATTCCCGGGGAGCGGCATGGAGTCTTCCAACCAAACTGGGCCTATTGCTGCAATGGCCTTTGGTTGTACAGCCATCTCATACATTGCTAGGCCAACATGGACTCCGAGAGAGTGGCCCACAACTCCATAGAGACTTGGGTTCACGTCAGTATAATTCGATCCCACATACTGAAGTACGGCATAGCAGTCTTCCGCCATTCTGGTATAGTTATCGATGTCGAATGACTCTGACGAGTCGCCATGACCAGCTAGATCTATCGCTACTACAGTGAAGTCCCTTCGGGCCAACTCAATGTTGAATGCATACATGGCCTCTTTTGCCCCGCCGAGACCGTGTATTGTCAGCACGACAGGCATGAGACCAGGATACTCTTCTCTTGGAGAATAGACCGTGAAATTCACTGAGCGCCCAGGCTCTGGCTCCACCCCGGTTCTCTCTACATCGAGTGTCCCCAGCCCTCTATCCACCGTCCATGAAAGGTAGAGCGATGATGCGAGTAGTATGGATAGGATAAGCAGGCTGTAGTAGAGAATGCGTCTATCCGCCACCATAGTCAACTCACCTCTTGGGTTCGTCTAGCGACTCGGACACAGGCGCTGGTTGAGGCGCTTGTGATAAGGCTGACGGTTCTTTCTTTGGAATTCAGAACTCTCTTGATGTAATCCCTGTAGCATCCATACTAGTACTTCAAGCCGAGTTTCTGCGAGAGCCTGGCGAGCATCTCCTTGGTCATTCTTGCAAGGTCATAGTCTGGGGACCATCCCCACTCTTCTCTGGCCACACTGTCATCGAGAGACATCGGCCACGAATCTGCAATCGCCTGACGGAAGTCGGGTTCGTATGTGATCTCAAACTCTGGAATGTGTTTCTTGATTTCTTCCGCAAGCTCGGCCGGGGTGAAGCTGAAGGCGGTCACATTAAAGGTTCGGCTCTTGAGTTTCTCGTTGTCAGCTTCCATGAGGTCAATCGTTGACTTGATGCAGTCCGCCATGAACATCATGGGGAGTCTTGTATCTGGCCCAAGGAAGCAGATGTATTTCTTGTTCTTCAGAGCTTCATAGAAGATTTCGACAGCGTAATCAGTGGTGCCACCGCCCGGAAGTGCCTCCGCGCTTATGACGCCAGGATACCTGAGAGACCTGAAGTCAACGTCATAGCGTCGGTGGTAGTACTCTCCAAACAACTCAACGAACACCTTAGTTACACCGTACATGCTGGTCGGTCTTGTTATGACTTCGTTAGGAGTGTTCTCCCTAGGAGTCGAAGGTCCGAATGCGGCGATTGAGCTCGGCACAAGTGCCTGGTCTAACCCTAGGATGCGAACTGCTTCCATGACATTGTAGGTTCCTTCGATGTTGGTCCGGTAGGCAAGCTGTGGGTTCTTCTCACCAGTTGCTGAGAGCACCGACGCATTATGAATGACAATGTCGATGTCAAAGTCGACCAGCATCGTGTGTAGCTGATTTGTGTTGAGAATGTCTAGTCGCTTGTAAGGGCCGTCACGTGTCAGAATCTCTGGCGGTTTCTTTCTGCCTGTCGCAATGACGTTGTCACTGCCATACTTCTTTCTCAAGACTCCTACTAGTTCTGTTCCAATCTGTCCGTAGCTTCCCGTTACAAGAATTCGCTTCATTACTTGACTCACCGACTCTAACTACACGATATAATAGGCTCCAAAGGGCTCTGAACTTGCGCAGGGGCCGATGCTGGTCAGATAAAAAGCTTGGGGGACCTCTACTCGAGCTCCCCCCGCTCCTCCTTTATGGCGGCCTGGGCAGCCGCCAACCGGGCAATCGGCAAGCGATATGGAGAGCATGAAACATAGTCCAGACCTATCTTGTAGAAGAACTCAACAGACCTGGGGTCTCCCCCGTGTTCACCGCAGACTCCAATCTTCATCCCTGGTCGGGTCTTTCTGCCTCTCTCAATGGCAATCTGCATGAGCTGTCCAATGCCACGCTTGTCAATGCTCTGGAAGGGGTCATTCCTCAGGATGTGGCCATCCAGATAGTCTGGCAGGAAAGAGCCGATGTCGTCACGACTGAAGCCGAATCCCATCTGACTCAAGTCATTGGTGCCGAATGAGAAGAACTCTGCACTTTCTGCCATGTCACCTGCCCGCATGCACGCCCTAGGTATCTCAATCATGGTTCCGTAAAGAAAATCTACCTCCTCCCCGGTTTCCTGTTTGAACTTCTCGTATAGGGCATCTACACGCATCTTCATGTGCTTAAGCTCAGCGGACCCTATGGTCACTGGAATCATGATTTCAAGCAGCACTTTCTTGCCCTCCCTCTTGAGTTCGACGGCTGCGTCCAAAATGGCCCGGATTTGCATCTCGTACACTTCAGGGTATGTGATTGCCAACCTCATGACCCATCATTGGATTGCTCTCGTGAAGGGCCTCACCTCTTGTTCGAACCTCTTCCACGCTTATCCCCAATGAGTGAGCAAGTCTTTCCTGTCCAATTCGGCTTTGAGGCACGAACTCATGAAGTGGCGGATCAAGAAGTCTTATCGTGACGGGCAGACCGTCCATCACTTCAAGGGTTGACTTGATGTCGCGTTTCACATAGGGTGATAGCTCATCCAACGCGGCTCTCCTTTCTGCCCTTGTCTTACTCAGAATCATCTTTCTTAGAAGGAAGAGAGGCTCATCGGAGCCCTCCCCATAGAACATGTGTTCTGTCCTGAAGAGTCCTATCCCTTCGGCTCCGAAGTCCAGAGCAGTCCGGGCGTCCTCTGGAGTTTCAGCGTTGGCCCTGACTCCCATCTTTCTGAATTGATCAATCATTTCCATGAACTCAAGAAGTCTGGGATTTCTAGTCGAGTCCATCATCGGTAGCTCGCCCTTGTAGACGAGGCCCCTAGTACCGTTGAGAGTAATCGTGTCTCCCTGCCTGTAAATCACACCATTAACAGACATACTCTTGTCGAAGGGGTCAATCTCCAACGCTGACGCACCAACGATGCAGGTTTTCCCCCAACCCCGCGTGACAAGTGCTGCGTGACTTGTCATGCCTCCGCGTGCGGTGAGTATGCCAACCGCGGACCGCATTCCTTCGATGTCTTCAGGGCTGGTTTCCTCACGAACGAGAATGACCTTCTTCTCTTGACTCGCCCATTTTACAGCGTCCTCCTGTGTGAACACAATCTGGCCGACGGCCCCTCCTGGGCCTGCAGGAAGACCTTGGGCGATTGGAGTTTCATCCTTCTCTGCCTCGGGGTCTATGACAGGATAAAGGAGCTGACCAAGCTGTTCGGGGTGTACTCTCATGACTGCAGTCGGTCTGTCAATCATACCGCTGTCAAGCATGTCCATTGCGATATTCAAAGCGGCAGTCGCCGTTCTCTTGCCGACTCTGTGTTGAACCAGGAAGAGCCTGTTCCTCTCAATAGTGAACTCCAAGTCTAGCATATCTTTGACATCATCTTCAAGCGTATCTCGTATGCTACACAGTTCTGCATAGAGCCCAGGCATCCTCTCCTGAAGAGTTGGCAGGTGCTTGTTCTGTTCGTTCTTGCTCTCTTCGTTCATCGGATTCGGAGTTCGGATTCCGGCAACAACATCTTCTCCTTGTGCGTTGAATAGGCACTCACCATAGTACAGATTCTCGCCCGTGGCTGGGTCTCTTGTGAACGCCACTCCGGTGGCAGAATCCTCACCAAGGTTGCCGAATACCATCGACTGCACGGTGCAAGCCGTCCCCCACTCATCTGGGATATTCTCAATACGCCTGTAGGCAACAGCACGATTGCCCCACCAGCTCTTGAAGACCCCTCCAATTGCACCCCAAAGTTGGTTGTAGGGGTCATCAGGGAATTCCTTCCCCAATGTCAGCTTGACTCTCTCCTTGAACTCGACACACAGTCCCTTCAGGTCTTCGACTGTAAGATCAGTATCGCTAAGTCTACCTGATTCTCTCTTCTTCTTCGCGAGTATCCATTCCAGCTGCTGTCTGACACCCTGACCCTCTTCGGGTTCTATCCCCTCCGCCTTCTCCATCACGACGTCAGAATACATCATGATCAGACGTCTGTAGGAGTCGTAGGCGAATCTCTCATCCCCTGATGCTTCAATCAGTCCAGGTAGCGTTTCAGTCGTGAGACCAACGTTGAGGACCGTTTCCATCATTCCAGGCATACTCTGTCTTGCACCAGACCGACAGGATACTAGGAGGGGGTTCTTTGGATCACCGAACTTCTTTCCAAGTATCTTCTCCACCCAAGCAAGGGCTTTCTTGGCTTCGGACTTCACTTCGTCTGTAAGCCCTCCGGTTTCAAGATAATCATTGCAAACGTCAGTGGAGATTGTGAATCCCGGCGGGACTGGCAACCCTAACAGAGTTGCTCCTGCCAGAGAAGCACCCTTTCCCCCCAATTCGTTCTTCATGTCCGCTTTTCCATCAGCCTTCCCTGCACCGAATTTGTAAACGCGTTTTTCCAACGTATCTACCTTCTTCTCCGTCATAACTGTCAGACTATCAAAGCCGCGCAGCCCCATTCAATTCGCACAGCGCTCGGAGCGAATCTCTCTGGAATCAACAGATACCGGCTCATCTAGATGAGTTGTCGATTGTTTCCTTTCCATCCGTTTTTAATGTGTCCCTCTGGCAAAAACCACTCTTCGTTTGACGAGGCTTTGTCTGGTCCCTAGAGTTAAAAGGAACATGCCTTCTCTCTGAGTGACCTGTCAGACCTGCATCCCGGGAGTGACAAAACCTGAGGCAAGAACAATGATCGACCTCACCATGAATGAAGAACAGCTGAAGCGCACCGTTCAACGCTGCAAAGAGAGAAACATTGTAATCCCTACCTTCGATCAGCTAAAGGAGCCTTCCAAGACTCCAGGAAGAATCAATGATGAGCTCAAGGAAATCGGGCTCTGGGATATAGTCCCTCAGAACCTGTTTCGAATCACTTGGAAGAATGAGCCCAAGGAGAAGGGGGGTCTCTTCAGGTCCTTAGCCAATTACATGGAGATCCCACCTGAGCTTTCAGGAGTTGAGGCTCGGATCATAGCGTTGGTAGGCAAATGGTTCCCGACGGGAGCGCATAAGGTTGGAGCCACATTCGGTTGTCTCGTACCTCCACTGGTGACCGGGCAGTTTGACCCGACTAAGCATAAGGCTGTATGGCCATCCACCGGAAACTACTGCCGCGGTGGTGCGTATGACGCGACTCTATTGGCTTGTGAGAGCGTAGCAATCCTCCCCGAAGAGATGTCCCAAGAAAGGTTTGACTGGCTTGCCACGGTTGCTGGCGAGATCATCAAGACGCCAGGCTCAGAGAGTAACGTCAAGGAGATCTATGACAAGTGCTGGGAGCTAAGACGAACGAGGGATGACATCTTCATCTTTAATCAGTTCTCTGAGTTTGGCAACAGTCTCTATCATTATGATGTGACCGGAAATGCAATGAAAGAAGTTCTTGAGAAGGAACTGGGTGGTGACAGGTATGCCGGTGTCTGTCTGACCACCGGTTCCGCAGGCACTATTGCATGCGGCGATTTCATGAAGCGAATCTATCCCACATCAAAGATAGCGGCCGGGGAAGCAGTACAGTGTCCGACACTCTGGCTCAATGGCTACGGCGCACACAGGATTGAGGGAATCGGTGACAAGCATGTGCCATGGATTCACAATGTACGAAACACGGACATGATAATCGCGATAGACGATGAAGATACAATGAATCTTATGCGGCTCTTCAATGAGCCTGCAGGCAGAAGCTACTTGATTGAAGAGGCTGGTGTTTCGCCAGACTTGGTCAATAGGCTTGACCTATTGGGCATCTCTAGCATAGCAAACCTACTGATGTCGATTAAATTCGCCAAGTACTATGAATTGACCAAGGATGATGTCGTTCTCACAGTCTTTACTGACTCGATGGACATGTATCAGTCCCGCATTATCGAGGCAAGGACATCATTTGGAGAATACACAAAAGGGAAGGCCATAAAAGACTTCCATAGATACTTGATGGGTCAAAAGACGGATGCCATGATTGAACTGAATCACTACGACCGAAAGCGTATCCATCATCTCAAATACTTCACCTGGATTGAGCAGCAGGGATTCAATCTGGATGAGCTAAACGCGCAGTGGTATGACTACCCTGGCTACTGGGAGAGAGTCCATGAACTAGTACCGAAGATTGATTCTCTCATTACTGAGTTCAACGAGAAGGTTGGCCTTCTCTAGAAAAGTCATTCTAGTAAAGAATATCGCCTATCTTGAGTCTGTTCAGACCACAATTGCTGAAATACACATGACACCATGTGGTCAGCGGAGAAAGCCGCGCCGTTGCTGACTTGGCTCATTGCAGTTGGGAATCCAATGATGAACTCTTCCAGTTGACGGCGCTTTCTCAGTCCTTCCGGAGGCGAAAGATTGCCTCGAATCCGTGCAGTGGTTATACCGTTAATGGCACTCATTCTAGTCTGGATGCCGTTGGCCATTCCGATACTACATGGATGGAATCACATATGCTATCAGGGAGTCGGAAATGAAGGAAAGTCTCCGGTTCGGGATTACTTGGAGTCTGACACTGAAGCAGGCATTCTTAGTCCTGTGGTTGTAGAGCACATAGGTGAGGCATCCGGTCCTACTGAGTACCTGAACGCACGAACCGACACTGTATCTACCCCGGAATCTGAGGTATGGTTGCCCGCAGGAAGCCCTGGTAACACTCGATCTGCAGACTGCTCTGGAGGCTACTTCTTGGTCGGTGCAGGTGGCTCGGCGGACTTTGGTTCATCAGAGGGTACAATCTCCATGTGGATCAAGTGGGATGGCACTGCACCTAATGGACGGTTCTGGGGACAGCACTATGATTTCGAAACGCGATGGGCGAGCGGTCGTATTGTGCTAGACTGGGGCGGGGACACAACTCTCCAAGGTTCAAAGAGTGACTGGGAGCCTGACCATTGGTACTTCATTGCAATCACATGGGATGAAAACTCGGACAGTATTGAGGTCCTTTGGGGTGACGAGATCACAGAGCCCATCGAAGAAGCGTCAACAAGCACTTGGACCGACTCCATCGTAGGCTTACACTCTGAGAACAACATAATGAACTCAGCAGGAAGGACTACTCAAGTTGAGGGGCGTGTAGATGATTTCAGATATTACGATATACAGAGAGGTCGAAATGATCTGACAAGTGACTACAGAGAGAAGCTAACAGGAACAGAACCTCATCTGACGCACTATTATGAGTTTGAAGATGATCTATCGGACTCCGCCGGTAGTACCCACTTGACTCCACAGGGAGTCTACTCTTACAGCAGAGACGTCCCGGCTGCAGAGAACGGATGGATTGCTGAACAGATTGCCGTTAGTGTCACAGACTTGAAGCGGCTAGTTGTCCTTAACGGGACATTCGAGAATGGGAATCCTGGTGTCAATGTAGACTGGAGTGGGGATGGAACGTACTACGCATCCGGATGGCTTGCGCGTCGAGAGTATACGGAATGGAGAGGATACCAACGGGCTGCATATGTCAGCACCGACCCGGAATATGTTGTCCTGCAGAATGAAGGGTACGCAGTATCGACACCTGAAGGATACCGACACTACAATGACACCATAATCTACTGGTACCAAGACGTACAGAACAATGGTTCTACGGAGGATTTTGTGTTCAGCCTGAAATACTACTATCAGCATGGGCCCATCGGCACCAACTATAGTAACGTCTTTGAGTTCGGGCTCGAGATTCTCAATGGATCCTCCGTCTTATGGAGTTGGTCGATAGATCCTGTGAACATGACACAGAGAGGGATTTGGTACAGCGCAGGACCGATTGCATTGAGCATTCCTGGAGCTCCTGCAACTTTCCAGGCAAGACTAAGCTTGGAAGTCCACATGAACTCTAGCTATGTTGAGATTCCCATAACAGACCCCGACCTCGACGGAGATAATGCAAACGGTCAGTTCGTAACTCTCTTTGTGGATGATGTTTCTCTCACCGCTGCAGAGCCACCAAGATGTGAAAGCGTCAGTCTCTCTGTCAACTCTGACGAAACTGGTCCAGCCCAGATTACAGAAGACTCAGGCATAGGCTATGCTTTGCTGAACTACTCCTACTGGCGAAGAGCCTCTATAGCCATTAGTTTTGGGGCCAACACTACGGTTTCATTTGAGTATTCTGCCAGGGTCAGTAGGATGTCTAGATTGTACAACTCTTCATTCTCCACAAGCTTGGACTCATTGGGAGTTGCATATCTCATTGAACTTGATCAAAGTTCGAACCTATCTCTCTTCACCTATATCCAATCATATCCCGAAGCAAAGAATCTTGGCTTCATCATCCATCATCCTTCAGATTGGGAGAATGCTTCAATCAAAGACCCGTTTGGAGCCGAGGTTACTGGCCAGTCGATAGTAGGTTTAGGCTCTATTGAGATTCCTATGGGCGCAGTCGACTCTGTCGGTTGGTGGACCGTGGAAATGAACGGACCCAACTACGCCAGGACCATCACAACCCAAGTATACGGCGTCGGTTCCTGGGAGGACAACTATGTCTTCTGGAGCGGGAACAGGATAAGGTGCAAAGTCATCGTTGGCACTCAGACTGTATCCCCATCTTCAGTTTCGGATCTAGAAGTGGAATGGTATGGCCCATCTGACAATCTTTGGGCTAGTGAAGTAGACAGTAATATGACAGGTTCTGTCATTGTGAGTGTAGGGAGAACACTCGGTCCATTCAACGCAACACCGGGGGAATGGTTGGTCAGTGCCTTCTGGACAAATGGGACCGAGGTGGCTTTTGGTTCAACGGGCTTCGAAGTTCGTCACCGACTGACGGTCTTCTCCTATACTCCACATGTGGAGGCTGAGCTTGATGAGAACTTCACCGTCGCAGTCTACCTTCATGACCAAGATGACGGAAACCCAATCTTGAGCGGGGCCAATGTTGTTGGCAACTGGTCGGGAATGCAGATACAGTTTAGCCCCAATTTGGCAAAGGGATGGTATGAGGCTGACTTCAACACGTCTCTTACTGGAGCCGGTAGCTTCGTCATAGTCGTGAACGCCACTATGCCCTATCATAGTGAATCCAACTGCACCGTAACAGTTGATGTTCTTACACTAACAGTCATGACAGTTCTTGGGAACCAGTTCGTGGAAATCAGTCCCGGGGGTTCATACGAGGCCACTTTCAGATTCATGTTCTTGGATGGAACAGGCATCATGGACGCAAATGTGTCCGTCTTCTCATGGACTGGTCCCCTTGGAGGGCTCCAGTACAATGACACACAACCTGTTTCTGGTGAACCCGGCAATTACTCCATCCGATTCACCGGTGAGTTCGGTGGTGTTTACGTCATAACAGTCACTGGTGCAAAGCAGAACCACGCTACTGCTGCCACTTCGCTCTATCTAATCGTGGGGGCTGTATCGACAAAACTTGAAGTTGCAGGAGCTGGACTCCCAGGAGTCTTGTATTATAATCAGACCTACACATTCTCACTATTCTATGGCACAATAGAATCTGTTGGAATCGAGGGCGCGACAGTGAATGTGACCTACAATCCTGTGTCCATTGTGGAATGGATAGATGCAGGGCAAGGTTTCTACAGTATTTCGATAAGAGTTCCAGATGTCGGTTCATATGCCGTGTTCTTGAGGTTCTACAAGCAGGGGTTCGCGTTTGCGGATACTTCGTTCGGATTCGATGTCGAAGAAATCCCAACGACGGTTGTTGGGTATGGATTGAGAGAAACCTACTACGAGAGCCGGACATACGAGTTTGAGGTCTATTACAACTCAACGTTTGAGAATGGAATTACAGGCGCTAGGATTACTCCCTCGACAGCTGTTCGTGACTTCTTCAGCTTTGCAGAATCCAGCGATGGCTGGTATCGTTTTACGCTCACTCCAATGAGTGGCAATTGGAACGCAACCTTCTGGTTGGAGATTGAAGGATATCAAGAAGGCTCGTTTAGCTTCGACATGATGGTGGGCAAGATTCCCATCAGACTTGATCCCGAATTTGCACTCAACAATACATACACTAAGCTTGAAGGCTCAAAACTCTCGCTTCAACTGAAGCCTCTTGCAGCTGATACTGGGTACTTGATTCCTGGAGCATCGGTAAGACTACTTCTCTTTGAAACGAATGGGGAGCTGTTGAACAGAACTGATTTCGATTACGTTGGTGGTGTCTACTTTGCGAACATAACGGTTCCAAAACCGGGTCTCTATGTGGTGAGAATTACAGTCGAAAAGGACCACCACGAAACTTGGACCCAAGACATAGTGCTAAGTTCTGAAACGAATCCCCAGGCACTTACTGTCACGATTCTTCTAGCGGGAGTAATCGGAGCACTTGCATTGGGCGCTGCAGTCATTATTGGGGTGGTAGGCCGCAGGTTTCTCTCAACTCAGGCTGCCCGTAGAACCATGGAGCTCCTAACCCTGAAAGGACGACTTGAGGACGCCAAGAACTTGATTAGCCTCTTAGTCATCCATCGAAACATCGGACTACCAGTATACTCGAGAGTGCTCAAGGGCGGTTTTGATGAGTCGATGATCAGCTCATTCATCGCTGCAATTGCCCAATTTAGGTCAGAGTTCTCTTGGGACGAACCGATTTGGTCAGCAATACAGATTACTGAAGTAATCACTGCTGTTCAGACCGAGGTACTCATTTGCGCGATTGTGACTGTAGAGCAAGCTTCGGAGCAGCAGAAGAAACAGCTCGAAACTTTTGGCCGTGATGTCGGCGGGCTTTATGATCATGAGGACCACACAATCAGACAGATGTTCCACACTCCCGAACTCTCTGAGGCCTTCGTGCGAACCTTCGATCCGATATTCGACAGCTACTTCGATGGCTCGCTGTTGGCTAGGTACGTCGGAGTCAGGAAGAACCTCCCAGAGCATCTGACCCCAGTCGCTGACGCATTTCATTCGATGAGTATTGATTATGGGGTGACCCCTGAGGCGATGATCAAGACAGTGATTCTTCTTGGTTATAGTGAGCTGAAGGCCCATGAGATGGTGCTTGAGGCCATAGACGGCGGCTTTCTGATCGCTGGAGAGAGAAGGCTCCCTCCTCCTGCGGAGCCGTCATAGATTCTTCTCGGACCTACGGCCTAGTGCCTGATCATCTGAAGGTCGCCTTACCGGATGGCACAGACCTGTTTGTAAAAGGGCAGTAGCGCTTATCTACTCCTCAAGCATAGTGCGTACTCAAAGGATGCCAATTGTAAATCGGATATGGGTGAACTTGAAAGAAATCACTATCAAATACACAAGTCCACATGGTCGTCAGGAGGAGCGATCGTTCAATTCAGACGCATCAGTGATTGACCTTCGAATGCGAGCAGCTATGACGATAGACTTGTCCGAGCTTGCAGAATGTGACAGAATCGAAACGTTGGATGTCTCTCATAATCTCGTTGAGTCAATCGATATGGGTCCTCTTCAAGAGTCCCAGACTTTGAAGCGACTACTGCTTCAAGACAACCGACTCACCAATCTCGACCTCTGGCCGCTTGTGAACTGTAGCGACCTACGTATAGTCGACGCTTGCAGCAATCGATTACGAACTCTCGACATCACACCCGTCTTCACTTGTGAGGAGATGCGAACTGACTCAACAGTGGTACTTACTGCAGACTCGATACTCAAGTACGTGACCAGCCCGGAGGATTTGAAGAAGAGGTATCATTCTGTGAGGACAGATCGTTCAACCTGGACCGCTACACCGATAATAATCTGGATTGACTACCCGGAGCTCATCAGAAGATTCGGCTGGAAGGTAGTTATCAACCGCATTCGCACAGTTCTTGAAAGGACTCCTATTACGAAATGGTTCCATGCGCAACGTGGATTGCTCGAGGGATTGGGAGTGGATGAACTAGCTGGTTTTGACGGCAGGCCGAGCATGCTCCTCGATACGGTGAG
>SMTZ1_10004126_pt1 | contig 20243 bp, 18 predicted proteins | sample DeeMarSWOR136_30_FD_25667 | JGI IMG/M metagenome (IMG submission 25667) | reverse complement strand
CCGAAAACAAGGTAAACCCAGTATCGAGCTTAGACAGCTCAGACTCTTCGATTAGGTTTTGATACCCTGCAGCTTGCTGCAGGGTCGTTCATTGGACAGGGATCCTAGTTTTCAGCTCTGTGAGATCTAGAACAATTTACGGTGAGAATTTCAGGAAAGGAGGATAGGTCCATGCTAAAAAAAATCCTGGTCGCAACAGATGGTTCGAGTCATGCGAGGAAAGCCATTGACTTTGCTTCCGACTTTGCCTTGAAGTACAAAGCTACGGTTTATCTCGTTCATGTGATCGCTCCGCTCCATAGCGTAGCCGAGGGATACGTTTACCAACAAATAGAAGATGACCAACAAAGGTTTGCCAAGGAAGTCATTGAGGAGGCTGAAAAGGAGATCAAGCAGAAGGGCGTCGTAAGCTATCAGTCGGCCATACTTCAAGGCAATCCGGCGCAGGAGATCATAGATTTTGCCAAAAAGAATAATGTTGAAATGATTGTTATGGGAAGCCGTGGTGCAGGCAAGATTGAAATGCTCATGCTTGGAAGTGTCTCCCATAAGGTCTGCCACCTGGCTGACTGCACCTGTGTAACGGTAAAATAGCCTTCTCATCTTTAGAAGATCTGTCAGGGAGCGAATCTGAAGCCATGGAGAGCTACCTCCTTCGGCTTTTAAGCTTTTTTCGTTCTCACTTTCCCGCATTTCTTTATAGTTTTAATAAACCCACCCTCAAATCCATCCCGGACAAACCTTGTGAAAATTGTGAAAAATCGAAGATATTCGGAGGAAATCTATGATTTAATGAGATTTTCAAGACTAAAATTTAGATATACGGTTTATACGCCCCAAGTGTTTGAATTCATTGCAAAAATTAATTGAATGAATTAGCCACAAAAATAACTTGTAATAATCGATAGAAACAGAGTTTTCATTTCATATTTTCTTGTAGTAGTAAATGCCTTAGCGAGCGGGGAAAGAAGCACGGGTCTAATGGTGAGAAATTCCGGCTTCCGATTAACGGCATCAAAACGGATGGCATTTGATGGTTTGTCAAAAAGCAAACCCTGTCCCCCTGGCTTAATAAATTGTGAATTTTGCCAGATTTGGTAGTGAAAGAATTCCATTGAAAGCTACCTTTTGCAACGTGTGCTCTCAATGGCGAAACCACTCTTCAAAGTAAAGGTGCTTACCTATTTTATAGAACTATTTCCTATTCACGGGGAGGAAAACTATATTAGTTTGACTCCGAGAAATATCTCGTAAAAACTTATAGGTATTAGTGAGCAAGGTAGATAACTCGAATTCTCAACTCTAGGTGTCCGAGCATCTTCGTGGAGATAAAGCACCTCTAGCTTCGATTTCGCCACCGTACGTTAGGTCGGCCCTTGGCGATAAGCAAGACCTAGCAATCTTAGGTATGTAAAGAAAGTAGGGGGGGAAGAAAATGAGAGGTGAAGATATAGCTGAACACGAAAGTGATTTCGACACCAACCGCGTCGATAGTCTTGGGAAACCTCATAATTTATCACAGCAACGAATCCGGATACCTGGTGAGGATTCATTTATGGATTATGTGCGTGTTCGGCCGGCATCGGGCGACGAATCGTATTTCTATCGCTCTCGATATGATAAGGATCAGATAGTTCTTCACTATACCATGGGTTATTTTAAAGGCGACATAGGCACTTTGACCCAGCCTGACTACCATGTCTCAGTTCCATTCGTTGTTGGTAGGAATGGAATGATCTACAATCTGTTTTTCTCGGGATTTTGGACTTATCATCTTGGCCCAGGTGCGATAGGCGGGAACCAAGTCAGAAGCCGTAGAACAATTGGAAATGAGTTATCAAATATCGGCGGGCTAAGGCGCACCGATCAAGGAGTGGCTACGTATTACGGTGACATTTATTGCGATATCGATCAGGCCCAGTATTACCAGGAAGAATCCTTCAGACGGATTGATCACTACGCGACATTTACAGGCGCACAGTATGACGCACTTATTGTTCTTCTTCGCTACCTCACTGCTCGGTATGACATCCCAAGAGGCGTGTTACCCGAAGAGATGAGATATCAAACTGACAGGGATGTCCTGGAATTTAGGGGAATCGTGACGCATGTTAATTATCGTCCAAGCGGCAAAGAAAACATCGGCCCGGCATTTGACTGGGATAGGATAATAGCCGGGATAGCATAAAACTTTCAATATCAGAGGGTACTATGGCAAAACCATCTCGTCTCTCATATCCAGGCGCAATTTCCATGTCACGTCCAGAGGCAATGCCAGGCTGCGATATATACGGACGACCAAGAATAGCAATTGACGGCTGGTCAAGAACAATTTTGACGCCTTTCCTTCTTTAAAAATTTATCAAAGATACTTATTCTCCAAGTCTTTCGTAAAGGGCAAAGATATCTTGAACAATTTTTTTACCAACCTTCTCATGACCGGCAAAGATGAGACAATATAAAGGGGCGTTATTGCTGTTGGTCATGACCAATGGGTCAGAGACCTCTCGGAACATTTTATTCAATCGAGATCTGAATAACTCGCCCAAGGATTTACCCGTTTGTGGAATTTTCTTGATTTTCGGTCCAAAAAGCGTGGGTTCTTCTTCATAAAGATCGTCCCTCCAGTCAGGACTACCCCAGAAGCGGTTCATCCTTGCTATCTGCCCCGGCGTGAGCTTCCAAGCTTTTTTCGTAAGAACAGAACGGTTAATAGCCATCACTGGGGAATTGAGAAAAATTTCGAGTGCCCTCGTGTTAGCAATACGTTCAATAGTTTCCCATTCTATGTCCATTCCGAAGGGGTCGAGAAAAATGATTCCTCGGTTGAAGTTCTCGAAGCGAATCTCGGTGACGATTTCGTTGACAATGATGGTGTTACAATCGCCCTGTTTTATCTCGATGTTGCAGTTAGGGAATTCGTCCTGAAGCTCCTTCAATTTGCCAACTCGCCAGTCTTCTTTTTCAATAAAGATGTAGCTACGAAAAGGGGGGCTGATTTTGAGTGCAACACGAGGGGATCCGTCGATATATCGTTCCTCATCTTTGGCTTTAGGCTTGCCAGTTCCTGCGAACGCATCGATATAGTGGTATCCGTTACGGCACCATGCTTTTCCCTTCATAATCTTAGTGTATGCTTCTAGGTACTTTCTCAGGAGACTTAATTTATCCTCAGACCATCTACCGATTTCGTTGACCCGATCTTTGTCCATCAGTTAATCCTTGTGGCCAAATAATCCATTGGAGCAATTGCACCCCTGAAAATGCCAGCCTAAAGCCTTCCACATATCCTTCGTTTCTTTGCAAAGGGCAGGCTGAAATCCCAGCCATTCCTGAATCTGCTTGTATGTTTTCGATCGAGTGTTGAATGAATAGCGCATTCTTCCGTCCTTAGCCCGACAGAGGCCCTTCCGGGGAGCATGGTGGGCAAAGCGGTAGAGCCCTGGGTATTGCCGCAAAGTCCCGATAGTTACTACCTCAGGGTCAAGATCAGCGATTTTCCTGCAAATCCCCTCATACACTGCTACGCCGTCTTCCAGGATGATCGGGTCCAACCTGATCCGTACACGCCAACCTATTTTCTTAAGTTCAAGAGCAGCCTCCATACGGTGATCCGGGTTTGGGGCTTCTTTTTCGAATTTTTCTGAAATCGTCGGTGCATTGACTGAAAAGGACACAATGACCTGCCGGTTCGGCTCCCTATTAAGAAGAAACTCAATATTTGTACTTTTTGTTAGCAGGAGAAGGTATTTCTCCCTTTGTTTGGGAAAATACTCAAGAGCCGGCTCTAATAAAGGCGGAATAATTGCTAAACTGTCGGCTAGTTCTCCGGTGGAAAAAAATCCTGAGCTGAAGTTGTCTAATTCCTTCTGAACCATGGACCAGGGATTACAGAAGAGCGTAGGCTGTGTTTGTCCTCGAAAAGTCAGTTGGAGATAACAGTAGGAGCAATTGAAAGGGCATCCATTGGAGAGAATCAACTCATAAAAATGAGGACACAGTACCTCTCGAGGAGTCTTGTTAAACAACCTGACAAAGGGACTCTTCCTCTCACGAATGATTATTTTCTCTTTATCTAGATTGTGTGTGCGGACGTCCTTCATCATTCAAAGAGCCTTTCACATTTTCCTGAAGATTCCAATTACTTTTCCAACAAGTATGAAGGAGCCATCTTTCACCCAAATCGATTTATGGAAAGGATTCTCCGACTTGAGCCATATTTTCCCCTTCTTCCGACGGAATCGCTTGAGGGTTGCCTCATCGTTGATGAGACCCACAACGATCTCTCCCTCCTCTGCCATTTTTTGGGGTCGAATTAAGGCAAGATCACCGTCGAATATTCCAGCCCCTTCCATGCTGTTTCCAGAAACACGGAGTAAAAAAACATCATTTTCTTTAGCCCAAAAAGGATCCAGTGAGACGTAGCCCTCTATATTTTCTAATGCCAGAATAGGGATACCAGCCTTCACCTTACCCACGATGGGGACAGATATGCCATTCTGTGTAGCTGAAGGAGTCTCACCCTCCTTCAATTTTATTGAGCGTGCCTTGGAGGATCTCTCAAGATAGCCCTTTCTCTCCAGAGCCTTGAGATGATCCAGGCAGCTGGGAGGTTTAAATTTGAACTGAGCGCAGATTTCATGAATAGTGGGAGGGAAGCCATTATTTTCAATGAAAGATCGGACCATATTTAGGATGTCTTTTTGTCTTGTAGTTAGACCCAGTTTCATTGATCTTGCCCTAGCTGCCAAAATACCTAACAAATTTTAGGTTGTCAACAAAATTTTCTCATAAGATCTATCTAAAAGAGACGGGGATGTCTATTTTATTCGCATGTTAAGAAAACGGGGCTAGAAGAAAGGGGATGGGGTCATGTATAAAATTGGAGAAGGAGTCCTCGAGTATTATTTGGCTGCCGTGCTGAAAGGGACGCGGCAGTAGGGATCAAGGCTCAATATCGGCGATGGAATCGAATATACAATCGGGTCTGTAGGGATAGTTGATGAGATCCTCTCGATTAGTGACCCCGGTGAGTACCAGAATGGTCTCCATTCCACTTTCCATACCGGCCACGATATCCGTATCCATCCGGTCTCCAATGATGGCTGTCTCCGTTGAGTGGACATCCAAGGTTCTCAGGGCCTTGCGCATGATAAGGGGGTTTGGTTTTCCGACGAAATAGGGGGTCCTACCCGTTGCTTTCTCTATCAAGGCGGCAAAGGAGCCACAGGCCGGTATGATCCCTCCATCAAAGGGACCCGTAACGTCCGGATTGGTCGCAATAAAAGGCACCCCTCCGTCAATTAAACGGATTGCTGTTGCGAGCTGGTAGAAATCGTAATTCTTCGTTTCGCCGAGAGTGACATAGTCCGGGTCCCTGTCAGTTAGGGTATACCCAACTTCAAGGAGGGCTTCTTTCAACCCCTGTTCTCCTATGGCAAAGGCTTTTCCCCCGGGTTTTTGGGCGTGGAGAAACGCTGCTGTTGCCAACGCCGATGTATAAAAACATCCCACATCAACCTGGATACCCATCCCCGATAGCCTCACCTGGAGATCTGCCGGTGTGCTATCCGAGCTATTGGTTAAGAAAAGAAATTTACGGCCCAGCCTTATAAGGTGCTTTACAAACCGATCCGCGCCGGGAATCATCTTGCTCCCTCGATATATCACTCCATCCATGTCCATGAGGTAATGTTTCGCCCTTCGTTCTCGTTCCATCATGACCTCCCTGGGAGAGTCGTTCTCTTTTCTATCCTTTTCATCATTCGATGATTGTCCCTACGAAATCAGAAGAACGTTGGATTGTCAAGTACGCCCAGGCCGCCAAAAAGGGAAGCAGGTCACTACCTCCCATGCCCGGTGCCATGTCGTGCTCCCTGAAACCTTGCTGCTCGAGGATCGGTGGGATAATAGGATTAGACACAATCCAATAGAGCTCGGAGTCAAAGTCACCAATACTCTTCCAGGCCAGATCCCTAAAGAAGCGTTGCATCAAAATCGGAAGTCCTTCCAATCGGGGGAAAAAGCATATTCTCTGGGAAAGAGAGCTACTCGATCCCCTGGATGAACGATGTGATCCCGGGATACGGCACTTTGGTTGACCATAGCCACCTGTACCTTGGCAGATGGAATTGGGAGGAGATCAAAAACTTCGGATAAGGGGGACGGGGTTTTAAGGTCCAATTGAATTGGGTGATTACAATGATCCGCCAGACCATTGAGCAAAGACCCGAATAGGTAGACATGAATTTTGGGATTCACCGTGGGCATGAGGTAACTCCTTCTATCCAATTTACTGTTTTTCTTCGGGATGACGTTGACTTAGTGCTTCGATTCGCAAATACAGTAACGTATTTTTGTGCATGACATCATAGATATTGCTCACTCAGCACTAAGTCCTGAGGCCTTCGACCGAGCTCAGTCGAGGGCTAAATAAGTTCGTCACCGAACTTATGAATCGAAGGACTTAGGTCAATAATGCCAGATTCGGGGGCTTACGAAATCCACCTGGTTCGATTTTGAAATGCAAAGCTTCTCCGTTTCTTGCTGCATGAATCCAAATGTCAAATCAAATATCACCGATGGCTATCCAGAAACTCCAGGGAGAATTTTGTTGACATTCGTGATCGCCAATGATTATTCTAGGTTACGGCTCGAGGTGAAGTGATTACAAACGTAGTCAATAAACACTAACTATTTCAATAATTTAGGAATTTTGTGAAAGGCTTTTCTCGTAAAGGAAAGGAGGTGATATTTTATTCGAGGGAGATCTTCCAACAGACGGAAGGAGGTGATATCTATTCGTTTGAAAAGGGGGTCGCGTTGAGGACAATGGGAGCGACCGGTACGATTTGGTAGGGGTCGATATCCTACCAGAAAAAAGACAAGGAGGGATTACCATGAGTACTTACGGAAAGGGATTTGTCCTCATTGCCAGCATTGTGATCCTTGGCTTTGTCTTGGGTCAGGGGGTCGGCCTTGCCGAGGAGAAGAGCTATACGCTTCGTTTCAATACGGTGGCAGGCCCGAATATGCCTCAAACACTTGCCATGAACAAGTTCGCCGAGGTGGTTGGTAAATTGAGTGGCGGGAAGATACTGGTAAAGGTCTTCCATTCCGGGCAGCTTGCGGATCAGAAGACGGGGATTTTAGGTGTTATGAAAGGGTCTTTGGAGATGACCAGCGATGCCAGTGCGTCATGGTTCGCAGACCTGGCAAGCTACCCTGAGATTGGAGTTTTGGAAGTTGCCTATCTCTTTCGAGACCTCGATCATATGTACAGAGTCGTTACGGGACCTGTTGGACAAAAGTACTGGGAGAATCTCGCCAAGAGGTCCGGCATTCGGGTTTTAGATTTTTGGTATCTTGGTACGAGAGAGCTGAATTTGAGGAAGAAAGCTGGAGTAGTCAAACGTCCTGCTGATTTGAAGGGGATTAAGCTCCGAATGCCCAACGTAGAAGCCTGGCTCGATGTGGGAAGAGCTTTGGGCGCCAACCCGACGCCACTGGGATTTGGTGAGGTTTACATGGCCCTGAAGACAGGAACGATAGACGGACAGGATAATCCTCTCCCAACTGACTTTACGCAGAAGTTTTATGAGGTGACCCACTATATCGTTCTTACTGACCATATGATTGCCTATATCACCCCAATCATAAATGAAAAGCTATGGCAAGGTATGCCTGACAAATACAGGGTATACATTAAGAAAGCCATGCACGTTGCTCGATTTCAGATGAACCAGGCTGTCCTGGAGCAAGAGGCTTCTCTGTTGGGAAGATTTGCAAAGGAGTTCGGCATGGAGGTGGTAATTCCGGACAAAGCGGCTTTCATGGAGCATGCAAAGCGATTCTACAGTCAAGAGAAGTTCAACAAACGTTGGGGTCAAGGGATGTACGGAAAGATTCAAAGCGTGAAGTAAGGGAAGCCACGTGTAAATGTCTTGGAGAAGATTTTAGCCTTCTCCAAGGCATGTGATTTTTTTCAGCACAGGCCAGAGGGTATGAGAGAATTCAGTAAGAAGATATTGGATTTAGTGGAGATTCATCTCACGACTTTGATTTTTTTCCTTCTCATAATTTCGGTTTCAATAGAGGTTTTTTCCCGGTATGTTCTCAATAAGCCCACGCCAAAATTTTTCGAACTGTCCATTTACAGCTTTGTCTGGTCGATCTACATGGGGGCCGCATTAGCCAAGAGATATAATCAACACATACGATTTGATATTTTTTACCGCAAGTTCTCAAGACGGACAAAGCTCTTTATTGATACCTTTTTTGATGCATTGACTACTATTGTACTCCTTGTCATCTTGATTCCGAGCATAGAATACACCATATGGAATTACAGGATAAAAGCTTCCGCCTTGAGAATACCGTGGACATATCTTCTCTTATGCTTCCCGATATTCGTATGCCTTATCCTTATTCATAATTTTCGGGACATTGTTTCGAACATACGTGAACTCTTGGGGAAGGAAGTCCATCGGGAGGAGGAGCTACCGTGGCAGTAGCGGTTTGGCTCATCGTGTTTCTTGCGATATTTGCCCTGGGATATCCCGTTGCTTTTGGAATGTTTGTAAGCTCGGTTCTCTATCTCATACTCTCCAACATAGATCTCTCCACGGTCATCAATGTAATGATCATCCAGTTTGAGAATCAGTTTGTTCTGCTCGCTGTTCCTCTTTTCATTTTCACCGCAAAAGTCATGAATGCTTCGAAATTGACCGATCGGCTTTTCGATTTTGCAAAGGTCCTCGTCGGCCCCCTGAAGGGGGGATTGGGACACGTGAATATCGTCGCCAGTATCATCTTTGCGGGCATGTCGGGCTCTGAAATAGCCGATGTTTCCGGTCTCGGCGCTGTGGAGATAAAGGCCATGAAGGATGCGGGGTACGATGGCCCCTTTGCCTGCGCTGTTACCTGCGCCTCCGCCACCATCGGACCAATCATTCCTCCGAGTATTCCCATGGTTATTTACTCCATGCTCTCCGGTGCGTCTGTGATGTATCTCTTTCTCGGCGGGGTAATCCCCGGATTTATCCTGGCGGCTGTCCTCATGGTATTAGTCTTCATACTGTCCATCAAGAGGAAATATCCTACGGCGGAGTTGGTATCGTTAAGGGAATTCGTGAGGATTTTTGTTAAGTCGTTTTTTGTTATCCTCGCCCCTGTAATTCTCCTCGGTGGAATTTATGGAGGTGTATTTACTCCAACAGAAGCCGCGGGTGTAGTTGGTGTTTACGTGCTCATCCTTTCATTGTTCGTGTATCGCACACTCGGACTAAGAGCACTCTATAAAGTTTTTATCGAGACCGTTGTTAATACTGGATTCGTTAGCTTTATCGTTGCCTGTGCTTTTATTTTCGGTTATGTGGTAGCGAGGGAAGAGATACCGGTATTAATCACCAGGGGTTTTATCAGCTTAGGCCTGATGAAGAGTCAGATGACCGTGCTTCTTTCCCTCAATATACTGTTTCTGATTCTGGGTTGTTTTATTGATGTATCGGCAATACTGCTCATTATCGTTCCTCTCGTTTTGCCCCTCGTTGAAGCCGCAGGGATAGATCTCGTCCATTTTGGAGTTGTTATTGTTTTTAACCTCATGATAGCCCTGGATACTCCCCCTTTTGGTCCCACTGCTTTTATTACCAGTGCAATTAGCCAGACACCGCTTCCCGACGTATTGAAGGAAATGTTGATATTCATAGCATTCGAATTGATTGCATTGGCCATAATCACCTATTTCTCCGACACGGTTCTCTGGATACCCCGTTTGGCAGGCTATCAGGGTTAATATGTAATTGATTTTGGGAAGGATAAAGGGGAATGAAATCCACTAAGGACGTTCCTGAGATATTTGCATGAGAGTAGAGGAGGAGTTAGAATATGCCAGCATGGAAGGGGGTAATACCAGCCATTGTCACACCTCTAAAGGATGGGGGAAACAGTATTGATCTGGAAGCGCTGCGTGAATATTGCAGTTTCATTATCGAAAAGCGAGTTGATGGTATTTTTGCGCTGGGGACAGCAGGTGAAGGGCTGCTTCTCTCTCCGTCAGAGAGGAAATCAATTGCTGAAGCCCTGGTAGCCCATGTGAATAAGAAGGTCCCAGTCATAGTACAGACAGGTTGTATGAGGGCTGAACAAACAATTGAGCTCACAAGGCATTGCCGTGATATTGGGGCAGATGCAGCTGCAATAGTCCTCCCCTACTATTACAACTTAGATGATAAGGCGATTTTTGAGCACTTTATGAGGATAGCAGATGCAGTTCCTGCTTTTCCCCTGTTCATTTACAATATCCCGCAATGTACGGGGAATAACTTGAAACCCGATTTGTTTGGGAAACTCATCGAAAGGATAGAGACAATCGTAGGCTTGAAGAACAGTAGCTCTGACATATTTCAGGCTCAGGATTACATTCGAATCGCAGGAGATAAATGTTCTATATTTGTTGGATATGACGCCCTTATTTTAGCTGTTTTATCTGTGGGAGCCTGTGGCATAATTTCAGGTATAGCCTCTGCGTTTCCTGAACCTTATGTAAACATTTATCAGGCCTTTATGAGTGGAGAGCTTGAAAAGACGCGAGAATACCAAGCGTTGATAGACAAGTTGGATAAGGTTTCAAAAGGCGGGGATATCGCCTCATTTAAAAAGGCTTTGGAATTTAGAGGAATAAAAGTTGGTGGCGTGAGAGAACCGAACAGGAATTTATCAGATGAAGAAGCAGCTAAGCTCAGAAAATCACTGAGGGAAATGGGGTTGGTTTAATATAGGTTGTTGCCCAAACCCTCTTTCGCTCACTGAAAAGAATTTTTGACCATTCTATAGTTCGCTTCACGAAGAATGGTTAACAAAAATCCCTTAATATTCGCTCCAGGAGGTTTGAGCACCAGGCCCAATAGTTGAAAACTAAAGCTAAATAGCATTAAGATTGGAGACATTATGGAAAAAATCTTCTTGGGCATTGACGTCGGGACAAACAGCGTGCGCGTGGGGGCGTTTGATCGACAGGGAGAAATGAGAGGCAAGGGCGAGCACCCGATCACGATCTGGAGGCCCAAGCCCGACTTTGTCGAACAATCCTCGGAGGATATATGGAAGGCGACAGGCAAAGCCACGCGCGCGTGTTTGAAAACTGGAGCGATTAATCCCGGGTCGGTCGAAGGCATTTCTTTTGACGCGACCTGTTCCCTGGTGGCCTTGGCCGACGGCTTCGAGCCAATCACCGTTTCCCCTACGGGAAGGCAGAATCAGAACATCATCGTGTGGATGGATCACCGAGCAGTCCATCAGGCTCAGGTAATTAACGAGACCGGCCATGAGGTTTTGCAGTACGTTGGGGGAAGGATATCCCCCGAGATGGAACCTCCCAAGTTGATGTGGCTGAGGGAGAACTTGAAGAATACGTGGAAAAGAGCCAAGAAGATCATGGACCTGGCGGATTACATGGTCTACAGGAGCACGGGGAACGATGCGAGGAGCCTCTGCACCAGCGTATGTAAGTGGACATACCTCGGCCATGAGGGGGTTTCTGGAAAATATCGTATAGATTTTTTTGAAGGGATCGGCATCCCGGATCTCTTCGATCCAGAGCGAGTTCCTCCCGTGGCTCATCCGATGGGAGTTGCTGCAGGGGGGCTGACGAGGGCAGCAGCAGAAGATCTAGGATTGGGTCAGGGGATTCCCGTTGGGGTCGGCATAATCGATGCTCATGCGGGTGGCATCGGGTCGCTCGGCTCGGTTCTCGGGGATTCCGAGAAAGGGGAAAATCCGTTCGACCGCGCAATCGCTCTGATTGGAGGAACCTCTTCGTGCCACATGGCTGTATCGCCCTCGCCAAGGTTTATCGATGGTGTTTGGGGTCCCTATTACGGCGCCATGATTCCAAAGATGTGGCTCAACGAGGGGGGACAGTCGGCAACCGGATCTCTCATCGACTTGGTGATCAAGAACAATTCATCCTACATGGGCATCTCCAAGGCTGCCAGGGCGGCCAATGGGGTCGACATCTATACCTTTCTCAACGGCAGGGTTGAGAAGATGAGAGAAGAGCATGGGTTAGGCATTGTCAGAGACCTCCACGTGCTGCCATACCACCATGGCAACCGATCTCCCAGGGCCGACCCATATGCACGGGGGATGGTGAGCGGCCTTACCTTAAGTGACACATCTGAAGATGTTGCGGTTTGGTATTATGCCACGATACAGGCCATTGCCTATGGGACCCGGCACATTATTGAGGCAATGAATGCGAAAGGATACGATATCCGGCGGATTCATTTTAGCGGGGGCCACTTAAAGAATGAATTATTTATACAGGAGCACGCTGACATTACTGGCTGCGAGGTGATCATCCCAAAAGAGCCGGAAGCGGTGCTGCTCGGCGCTGCGATTTTAGGGGCCGTTGGGGCAGGCGTGTTTTCAGACATTCCCCAGGGAATGAGGTCCATGTGCCGGATCGGCAGGGTGGTTCACCCGAACCCATCGACCTTCTTATTGCACGGAGCGAAGTACGAAATTTTCAAGGAGATGTATGATTTTCAAAGGGGAATCCATGAAAAAATGAGAAAGATAGAACCCGGAGGAGGAATCTGATAGGCCTCAACGGGCTTCACCGGGGTGGGCTCTGCGAATCTTTGGTTGGTCTCGGTGTGCAAGGAATCGGGCTGACCCGTCGGGGAGAGGAAGGCGAGAAGAGAAATGAAAAAGGACGAGAAGAAGGTTTATCTGATTTCAAATGGGGATTTTCGCGATTCGGCGGGAGTGGTTTGTTGGCCCCAACAGGAGGAAACGCTCAGCGCGATCAAAACAGCCTTCGCGAAACTGGGGTATGTGACCGAAGTTCTTCCCAGGTATGGTGCCAGGCGTAAACACGGTTTTCTGACGATGCAGTGCGCGGGTGCTGAGATTTTCTCGAAGATTGACCCGGCGGCCCCGGTCGTCATCGTACTAAGTTGCTGGGCCTATGCCCATCATGTTACGGGCAGTTTGCAAACCCACAAAGGCCCTATTCTGCTGTGTGCAAATTTCGATGGCACGTGGCCGGGACTCGTCGCCCTCCTCAACCACGCCGCCACCCTGGAGCGGCTCCATGTAAAGCATTCGCGCCTTTGGAGCGAGACCTTTGTAGATGATCCGCATTTCATGAAGAGGCTCGGGAGTTGGTGTAAAACAGGTGAGATAAACTATGACATGTCCCACATTGTCGATGCTGAAGGGCTCAAGCTCTCATCCGATGCCAATCGCTTCGGAGAAGAGCTTGCTCAGGACATCATCTGTAAGAAGCGCATCATGGGCCAGCTAGACCCCGGCTGCATGGGGATGCTCAACGCTGTCATCGATCCTGCCAAATTAGGAGCCATCGGCATGCCCATCGAATTGCTGAATCAGTCTGACCTCGTCGCGGAAATGGCCTTGATAGATGACCAAGAGGCCCAGGAGCACCTGAACTGGCTCGTCAAGAAGGGCGCCTGGTTCGACTGGGGCACCGATCAGTATGAGCATCTGGTGCATGGCCAGGTTTTGATGCAAATGAAGATGTATTCCGCCGCTGCAAGGTTTTACCAACGCTACGGCCTCAGTGCAATCGGCATTCCCTATCAGGTCGGACTTGTTCGCTCCGTACCCGCATCCGACCTAGCCGAGGGTATGTTGAACAATTGCGACCGCCCTGATGTAATCGATCCCGACATAGGAAAGGTCGTCAACAAAGGCAAGCCAATCGTCCACTTCAATGAGGGCGATATAGGCTCAGGCGTTCCACAAGTCCTCATGCACGACATATACGAGCGCAAGGGCATGTCCTCCGAGACAACGTTGCATGATATCCGCTGGGGGCGGGATTATGGAGGCAAATTCGTCTGGGTACTCGAGATTTCGGGTGGAGCCCCCCCGGCTCACTTCGGCGGCTGGAAAAACGCGAAGATCTATCGCCAGCCGAAAATGTACTTTCCCCTTGGCGGTGGCACGTGCTCGGGCGTGTCGAAGCCCGGCATTGTCACCTGGGCACGCTTTTACGAGCGGTTTGGGGAAATCGGCATGGACTGTGGGACGGGAGAGGTAATCGAATTGCCCGACCAGGAGATTAACCATCGTTTGGAGAGAACTACGGCCGAATGGCCCATCGCAAACGTGCACATTCCGGGATATGACCGCGATCAGTGCATGGCTTCACATATGTCGAACCACATCACAATTGGCTATGGGGACATTGTGCAAGAGCTGGTCGCTACCTCCTTGCACCTCGGCATCCCCACACGGGTCGCAGGTGATATCAAAGACAGTCTCCTGTAGCCGTGATGGATCTTCAGTAATGAACACCCTTGTTCCTTCGGTTGCTCGTGGCCTGGTGCCCAAATTCCCTTTCGCTCAGAGTTCGTTTTTCCGGTTTTCCAGGGATTCCCAACTTTGAACTTTGACATTGACTCTCGTGTCCGTGTCCATTTTGCGTTATTTGTCACTTGGCATTTCTCCTCCCGCCTCCACCCTCTCAACCTTAACCTTAGCCTTTCACCTTTGTTATTTGTCATTTGACATTTCTCCTTCAGCCTCCAACTCTCCTTCAGCCTCCAACCTCTAACCTCATTCCCCTTTCTGGCTGCAGCACGGCAGCACTGAATAACTTCTCGCTCCAGGGAACCAGGGCAACGGCCTGTTCCGTCGTGACCCTTCTCCAGCAAATTTCGCTCATGGACAGCGGTGTTCCCTAGAAACTCAGGAAACTCCACATACATTCCCCTTGACTTCCCGTGTGGATTTGGTTTAATGGGCCGAGAAAACTATAGTAATCCATTCAATCTCAGAAAGAGGGAGGATTTCATGAAAATTCTCAGAATAAACATGGGAGCTGAGGGCGGCCCAAAGGTTAGCGAAGAACCGACGGGGGAATATTCCGGCATGGGGGGTAGGGCGCTGACTTCAGCAATTGTCTCCAAAGAAGTACCGCCGCTCTGTCATCCGTTGGGAGCAGACAATAAACTCGTCATCGCTCCCGGCTTGCTGAGCGGAACGATTGCCGCCATGTCGGGGCGAATCTCAGTAGGCTGCAAGAGTCCACTCACCGGTACCATCAAAGAGTCCAACTCAGGAGGACAACCTGCCCAAGTGCTGGCCAGGCTCGGTTATGCAGCAATCGTGCTGGAGGGAAAGCCCAAAGACGATATCCTCTACAAGGTATTTATTAACAAGGACGGTGTAGAGGTAAGTGCGGATGACAGCCTCAAGATGCTGAAGAATTACGACCTCATCGAGAGGATGAAGGGAGAGTATGGCGAGAAAATCGCCTGCATCTCCATCGGACCGGCGGGCGAGATGAAGATGGCCGCCGCTTCGGTAGCCTGCACCGACATGGAGCTGAGACCCACCCGACACGCAGCGCGGGGTGGGCCTGGTGCAGTCATGGGTGCCAAGGGCGTGAAGGTCATCGTACTCGATGACGCCGGGATGAAGATGAGAACCCCAAAGGATCCCGACAAATTCAGGGAGGCCAATAAGAGATTCGTTGAAGGGCTCAAGAAACATCCGGTCACCGGCGAGGGACTTCCGGCCTACGGGACAAACATATTGGCCAATATCATTAACGAGGCCGGTGCATATCCTACGAAGAACTTCATGTGGGGCCGCTTTGAAGGGTGCGTCAACATCAGCGGGGAGACACAGGCAAAAACGGAGGTGGACCGCGGTGGGCTCGCCACCCACGGCTGTCACCGTGGCTGCATCATTCGATGCTCGGGCATTTTCATGGATAAGGATGGCCATTACCTGACCAAGCAGCCGGAATACGAGACGGTGTGGGCCCACGGTGCAAACTGCGGAATAGACGACCTGGACGCCATCGCTATGCTGGATCGCCTCGACGACGATTATGGCCTCGATACCATTGAGATGGGAGCCACTATAGCAGTGGCAATGGAGGCGGGCCTTGCCGAGTTTGGAGATGGTGAGGCTGCCATCAAGCTGTTGAAGGAAGTGGGGGAGGGGACTCCTCTTGGACGGATCTTGGGGAATGGGGCCGCTGTGACCGGGAAGGTCTTTGGCCTGGAGCGAGTCCCGGTGGTCAAGGGCCAGGCCCTTCCGGCCTATGATCCGCGGGGAATCCAGGGGATCGGGGTGACCTACGCCACCAGCACCATGGGGGCTGACCATACTTCAGGTTATGCCGTAGCCACCAATGTTCTCAACGTTGGAGGCCAGGTCGATCCCCTGAAGCCGGAGGGCCAGGTGGAGCTTTCCAGAAATCTCCAGATTGCTACCGCTGCCGTTGATTGTACGGGCATGTGTCTCTTCATTGCCTTTGCCCTCATGGATCAGGCCGATACGTTTCAGGCCCTGATCGATATGATCAATGCCTTTTCCGGCACGAGCCTGGCCGCCGACGACGTGACCGAGCTTGGCAAATCCATTCTCAAGAGCGAAAGGGACTTCAACACGAGGGCAGGTTTTACGGCCCAGGACGACCGACTGCCCGATTTCTTCAAGAAGGAGCCTCTGCCGGAGCACAACCTTACCTTCCTTGTGAAGGATGAAGATCTGGACACCCTCTTCAACTGGTAGGCAAAAACCAAGAGGATGTGACGAACAGGTAGCGACTGGCATTGAAGGGAGAGGCCCGGGCCGGGCCTCTCCCTTCTTTTTCATCCATGGGACAACGAAAGGCGTCTCGGTTTCCTTATGCAAAGGGAGAACTATAATGCCAAATGACAAAGCCCAAATTTCGAGGAGATGTCAAATTTCAAATGACAAACGGGGATTTTGACATTTGAAATTCCTATCTCAATCCCCTTCGCGAGGAATATCCGATATCGTGAAGAAATACCCCACAGTGAGCCTCTCTTTGACCCTGGAACCTGACAAGATTCAGGACTTTTTCCCACTCCTGCAGGGTGGGATTATGGTCAAAGTCCAGGTCGGCTGCAGCATCAAGACGATCCTCTGCAAGCAGTTTGGATTGAGCCCCGAATACGTGGAAGACCGGGTAAAAACCATCCTTCTGGACGGAAAGACCGTTGATGATATTGATTCAGCCATCATCAGAGATGGATCAATCCTGGCCCTTTCCGCCGCTATGCCAGGACTGGCTGGGGCCATCTTGCGAAGGGGAGGCGACCTGGCTTTGTTACGAAGTCAGACTACCTACCGGGAAGAAAAGGAATACACCTTGCGGCGGGAGGGCGTGGTTGTCTTGAAGCTCTTCAATCTCCTTGTCAACGAGCTGGGACCCGGGTTTCTGAAGGAAGGCGTATTAGTCAAACCAGAGGATCTCGATGCTTTCTTGATGAGCCTCCCTGAGGAATTCTGGGAAGGATGCAAAGTGGCCGCAGTGGATGACCAAGAAGTGGGGTTAGACTATCTCCTCGGTTTGGAATGGTTGGAAAACCATGACCTTGTGATGCTCCGGGTCGAGGGTGACGTTTGAGGAGCCTGACGTTCGCTTCCCCGAGAGTGGCTACGCAACAATCGTGAATCGCGTCCAGATAGCCGTTTTCGAAGTTTTTCAGAGATGTCCACTGGTTTCCTCGGTAGTGTGAACAACAGGTTTGATGGTATTCAGTTGCTTGAGGGGATGTGGCAGAAGATACGATGTCCCTCCTTCCCTTCACTCCGGTAGTTCGTGAACAGATCCTTTCGGGGTTTTTAAAGGGGAGTACATACCCTTTCCAGCCTCTCAGGAGTTAGCCTTCTCGTGTTTCCCGTCCACTCTCCATCTGTCTCCCACTTCTCCAGCACATTACGACCAGAGAGAACGTTATCCTTGAGAAACTTCGGAACCCTCCCTTGAGTGATCATTGCATTAACCCAAATGAAATGGGTAGAATGGGCAGTATATCATGCGGAGGAATTCGCCATGGGGTACGGATATCGAGGGAAGATCCTGCACGTGGATCTGGGAAATCGCAAGGTTGAGGTGGAGGAGAAGGAGGATACCTTTTACCGGACATACCTAGGGGGACGTGGGATCGGGTATCACTATCTGCTCAAGGAGGTTCCGCCTCGAATAGACCCCTACTCGCCGGAGAATATGCTGATCTTAGCCACGGGGGTGATGACGGGGTCTCCTCTGGCGGCATCCTGCCGATTCTCCGCCGTGGGGAAATCGCCCTTAACGGGAGCAGCGGGGGAGTCGGAGGCGGCTGGCTTCTTCGGCCCGGAGCTCAAAATGGCTGGATTTGACGCCATCGTCTTCCGAGGAAGGGCGGACAAGCCGGTCTATCTCTGGGTGACCGGGGAAAAGGCGGAGGTCAAGGATGCCTCTCACCTGGCGCATCAGGGAGCCCGGGAAGTTGAGGACGCCATCCGAAGCGAGATGGGAAGCAGCAAGATCCGGGTTGCCCAGACGGGCCTTGCCGGGATGAATCGGGTGCGGTTTGCCAACATCACCAACAACCTGGGTCACTACAACGGGCGAAACGGGTTTGGAGCCCTCATGGGTTCCAAGAACGTTCGGGCCGTGGCTGCGTTGGGAACGGAGAAGATCCCTTTTTCCGCCCCCGAATTCCTCCGTCAGACGGCGACGAACTACGCCAAAACCTTCAAGGACAATCCCCTGGGCAACGCCCTGTTCGTCTACGGGACCACAGCCTTTTGTGGGGTTCTGTCGGCAGGCGGAGCCTTGCCCGTTGATAATTTCCGACGGAGCGCCCTGGCCGATCCCACTCCCGTCAGCGGGGACACGTATAACGAGGTGCTCTTGGACAAGAGGAAGGGATGCTATGCCTGTCCCATTCGCTGCAAGCGCGCCATTGTCCTGGAGGATGCCAAGTACGGCGTCGATCCGCGCTACGGTGGGCCGGAATACGAGACCATGGCAGCCCTGGGGACCAATCTCAATATCCTCGACCTGAAGGCAATCGCCAAGGGCAATGAGATATTCGCCTTCGCGTGCGAGTGTTTCGAGAAGGGGGTGATCAGCAAGGCGGATACCGGAGGGCTGGAACTCCGCTTCGGCGATGCGGACCTCATGATCCGACTGTTGGAGATGACCGCTCGAAGGGAGGGCTTCGGCGATCTCCTGGCCGAGGGAGCTGCCCGGCTAGCACAAACGTGGGGGGTTGTAAATGAGCCGTACCACCTTACGGTCAAAGGCCAGGAGCTTCCCATGCACGATCCCCGGGTAAAGGTGGGAGTGGGTATTGGGTATGCCATCAGCACCTACGGGGCCGATCACATGAACGCCGCGCACGATCCATACTTCGTCAATGAGGACGCCTTCACCTTCCAAACGGTCAAGCCACTGGGTATCTACAGGCCCATGCACCCCACGGATATCACGGTGGAGAAGGTAAGGACCTACGTGTTGTTGGACACCTTGTGGAAGATGATGGATGCCCTGGGATTGTGCGTATTTGGATACGCGCCCCGGGGCGTGATGACGCTCGATGTGATGGTCCAGTGCCTGAGGGCGATAACCGGTTGGAATGTGAGCCTCTTCGAGTTGATGAAGGCGGCGGAGCGTGCCACCATGTTGGCTCGTGCCTTCAACAGCCGCGAGGGATTCAACATCAAAGACGACCGATTGCCCCGGCGGCTGTTCGATCCCAAACCGGATGGGCCTGAGGCGGGGAAGCGGATCTTCGAGCAAAAGGATAGGATGCGATCCGGAAACGGGCAGGCCCCATCGAGGTAAGCTTTTAGAGCTGGGGATTGAGTGGGCCGATGACCTGCTCAAGGAGGAAACAAAGGGTTACTAGGTGCTACCGGCCCACCGAGCCCCCCCTCATTTCCGGTAATTGCAGCCTTTGTTCGTGGAAGACGAATAGTTCGAAACTTCCTCTGCCCATCATTGGGCGAGCCAGTCGAGATCCAATTCGGCGAGCTTGGCCTTTCTCGGGATTCCCGTCTCGGGGTCCCAGCCCATCATCTCATAATAGGTCTCCACGGACTTCAGGAATTCCTCCCGTTCTATGTTCTTCCCTTTTAAGGTTCCCCCCTCCATGGGCTGGAAGAAGCGATCGGGCAGGATATCATCCTTTGCGGTAAACCCCTCGCGCAGGTTGAATATCCTCGCCATGGCAGAGTACCTCTCGCTCGCCTTGAGGAGGTCGAAGAGGCTCGTCTCCCATCCGGTTACCGCCTTGACATAATCCACAATCGAGTTGAGGGTATGCGGCCCGAAGGGCTTCGCCGTGAACATGCAGATCCCCAAGGAGTTGAGGAGGTTCCAGTACTGCTGGAGATAGACGAAGAGCCGCACCTTCTTGGGCCCCAAATCGAGGGCATCCACGGGCTCGAGGATTCCC
>SMTZ1_10012619_pt1 | contig 20252 bp, 21 predicted proteins | sample DeeMarSWOR136_30_FD_25667 | JGI IMG/M metagenome (IMG submission 25667) | reverse complement strand
GCAGCCCGAGTATCCTCTAGAGGGAAGCTACCTTAAGATTGCTAGGATGCTGGGCATGGATCAGGTTGATAAACCGTAGTCCCATCCTAATAGGGGCCGAATGCGCGCGGGCGAATCCAACAGCTGTGTAAAATATATTTTGGGGTCCTCTCGTCTATTTGCTTGGCGAGGTGGACTTCTCATCTCCTGGGGAAGAGCGGCCTGTAGTCAGCGGCCTTTCTTATGAGCGCTTCCTGTTCTTCGTAATCCATGGGGCTGAAGTTCTCGGCCGAATCGATCATCATCCTGGCGATCTCCATGTCCGATGAGGTCGCAGCCGTGGTGACGTCCTGCGACAGGGTGAACCGTAACGCCTCCTCTATCCCCGATGGAGTCGTGAAAGGCTGATACCAAGTGTTACGAGTCTTCTCCTCGGTGGGATAAGGGCCCTTAGCCACAGACTTCATGGCTATCACCCCCATGTCCAGTTCTACGGCTTTCTCCAAGACGGGGACGTAGTCATTTCTCGGTTCAGGGTGCGCGTGCAGCACGTAATTGACGGGAAGGAGGACGGTGTCCAGCTCGCAGAGTTCTAAGGTCCTCAAGATGTTCTCAGGGTCATGGCTCGTGATCCCAATGTATTTTATCAGACCCTCCTCCCTGGCCTCCTCGAAGGCCTTGAGGGCTCCCTCCTCGCCCGTAACCATACTCAGCTCCTCCGGATCATCCAATCCGTGGAACTGGTACAGGTCAATGTAGTCCGTCTGAAGACGATCCAGGCTTCGCCTAAGCTCCTCGGCGGCCTCTAACTTCGTCCTCTTCCCGGTCTTGCAGGCGAGGAAGACGTCATCGCGGTACTCCTTGACCCATTTCCCGAGCCTGACCTCGGCATCGCCATATGTGGGGGCAACGTCGAAATGGTTGACACCACAATCCAAGGCGTATTTCACGAACTCGTCCCCCTCCTTCTCCCCAATAGGGTAGATGAAGACTGCTCCACCCAAAGTGACCAAAGAGCTCTCGTGCCCTGTCCTGCCCAGAAGCCTATATTTCATCAGTTACAACTGCCCCGTACATGGTTTTAAGCATCGCGAGACTTAGAACTCGGCTACGCCTATACGCAGTATTATTCTAGTGAAGACTATAACATATTGAGCAGCAAGGGCACTCAAATGTCTCTATCAAATGTAGCGCCTGCTACATCAGTAATGAGATAAACCGTTTGTACTTGACAGATCTTCATGGTAAACTCGACATGATTATTTATTTTTTCTTAAAGTTTAGATGGTAGACAAACAGGTTACCAAACTCCTCGCTCAGCTCGAACCCCGCCTCCTCAGCCCACCGGACCTCGGTGCTCCTCCTCGGGTAATCCGGATCCGGGAGAAGCTCCGACAGGCACACCATGCCGTCGGGCTTCAGTATTCGTTGGCACTCCCTTAGGACCCGGACGGGCTCTGGGATCTCGGGGAGGCACGCGATGGCCAGAACCCTGTCGACGCTCCCGTCCTTGAAGGAGAAGTCGTAGGCGTCCTCAACCCTGGGCTCGACGTTCGACACACCCTCCCTCTCCACCCTCTCCCTGAGGCGATCCACAACCGACTTCTGTATGTCGACAGCATAAACCCTTCCGCCGGGCGACACCGCTTCCGCCACGGCCAATGTGTAGGAACCCTTCCCGGGGCCAATCTCGACGACCGCCATGCCTGGCTCGAGCCTCATCCTCTCAACGACGACTTCGGGCCTCTGAACCAGCCTCCTCCGCACGGGGTTGTCTATTAGCTGCGTGGCGAAGCCGGGAATCGGCACGTGAACGAAGTGTTTGATCACCCTAAGAACCACGAACATGAGAAAGAAGAAGATGGCGAAAATCCAGAAGATCCTACTTAGGACCACCCCGATACCGAGCATCTTTTAACCTCGCGTCAGTCTCAAGTATGGCCAGCGTGCTGTAATCAGCTAAGCAGCACATGTTCTTATCTTCTCTGATGTTCAGTCAGGTTTGGAGGTTGCTACACGGCCGTTTCCATCTAGACGGAGCATGATGGAGACTAACCATCGGACGCTCCATCATAATTGTAGTAGTCGACTCGGGTCAGAAGGTTACTGCGTTTCTTGGCTCCTGGATAAAGAAGGCAGGCAGCAGCGATACCCCCGTCACTGCCGCTATGTACGTAAATCCCCAGTTAAACCCATAGAGCTCAATGATGTAACCGAAGATAATGCTGGAGAACGAGGCGACTGTGAAGCCGATGGTGAAGTAAAGACCGAATATCTGGTCTAGCTGGCTCCGCTCAACGCTGTCGGACAGGACGCTCTGAACTATAACGGTCTGCACCATGAACCCGATGAGGAACAGCAGCAACGCCAGAGGCCAGAAACCCTTGACGAAGTTCAGGATCAGATAGCCCAGGCTGCTCGCCACCATTATCCCTATAATGAGGGGCTTCCTGTTCATCCGGTCCGACAGGTACCCCCAGAAGAAGGGGCCGAAGACGCCGCCGAAGAGCATAACGGAGTAGAGTACGCTGCTAGTCTCCGACGTGAACCCGAGTATGTCTATGAAGTAGAGCGGCAGGAAGGTCCTGACGCCCATCCTGAAGGCCATGACGCTGCGCAGGAGGCTAATGGAGAGCACGTTCCTGTTCCTGAGCGACTCCCTCAGGCTAGACCAGTTCAACGCGTCCCTCGTCGTGGCCTCGACTGAGCCTGCTCCCCTCACGAATAGGATCAGAGCCACGGAGAGCAATAGGGCTGGAACTGACAGGATGCCGAGGGTCGACCTCCAGCCCATCCTAGTCAGAAGGTAAGCGGCGATCAGGGGCGTGAAAGAGAACGCAAGGGAGGGGATCGCCTGGTTCAAGCCGAGCATCCTCCCCCTCTTTGAGGGGTCCGTGGCCGCAGATATTATCGAGGCCCCGATGGGATGCTGCGCGCTGCTGCCCACTCCGCCCAAGACAGTGAACCCGAAGAACTGGAGGAAGCCACGGCTCAGAGCGGCCAGAATGTACATAACCGAATTGATGAGGTTACCGACGCCGACGATCACCCTGCTGCTGAACCAGCGCCTAAGGAATCCCACGAACATCTGTGGGAACCCAGCCGCGAAGGTAGTCGCAGACCGTATGAGCCCAAGCTGAGAGTAGGATAGGTCGAACTCGCCCATTATGTCTGGGTAGAGCATGGGCATCGCCCCGCTTATGACGTGGTTCAGCATGTGGAGTATGATCACGGACCATACAAGGCTCGAAGACTGCGGCGCCCCTTCGTTCTCTTGGCTCTCCATGGATATCACTTATGAATAGGGAGTAACCATGTCCGCCGCTTATATTGATAACGATATCTAGTTACACCTCATGGGACAAACTCGTGCTAGCAAGAAGCCTTATATGGTCTCTGAAGGGTTATGTGAGCCACCAGAGGGAAGTAATCCATCTAGATGTCGATAATTGATAGGGTTAGAGGGTTCCTCTCCGATCAGTCGAGGAATTTCAAGGTCCTCCTCGTAAGGGGTGCAGGGGCCCAATTCATGCAGCAACTGGTGGGGAACTTCAGCAACCTATACATAGTCGAGCTTGGAGCTACCGCCTTTCAGCTGAGCGCCGTAAGGTCCGTGGGAGCGGCGGTGAGCGCCCTGATATCTCTTCCCGTGGGCTGGCTCTCCGATGTCTACAGCATAAAGAAGATCATGACCCTCGGCATGCTCGTCCAGATAATCTCCGTCGCCCTGTACGCCTTCGCCCAGGACTGGAGGTGGATCATAGCGGCCGTCATCTTCGCCACCCTCACTATGACCCTCGTCTTCAGGATCGAGAACATACTGCTGGCCAACAGCCTCTCTGACAGCGGAAGGGCTAGGGGTTACGGGATGCGGGAGACTATAATGAGGGTCTTCAGCGTCTTCGCGCCGACCATAGGAGGTGTGCTCGTCAAGTTCTTCGGAGGCATCTCCGTCGAGGGGATCAGGCCCCTCTACTACATCCAGCTGGTGGGGGTCTCGGCGGTGAGCCTCTTCGTCATATGGAAGCTGGAGGACATCGAGACAGACGGGAGGGCCACGCCGAGCAACTTCATCGGGGAGTACAGGGAGATGTTAAGTTCAGGGCAGAATCTGAAGCTCTTCGCCTTCCTCCAATCCCTCGGCTCCATCACCATGGGGCTGAGCATGCCCTTCCCCTTCGTCTACGCAGCCCAGTACAAGGGGGCCGACTCCCTAACCATAGGATATATGGGCACCTGCCTCAGCCTCCTGGTGATGCTCCTAGCCATACCCATCGGCACGCTGGCAGACGCCAAGGGGAGGAAGTTCACAGTATTCATCACACGACCCTTCTTCTACGCCAGCTACATCCTGCTCGTCCTAGCGAAGCCAGGAGCCTCGTGGATGCTTCTGCTGGCTTGGTGCTGCAGGGGAGTCAACATGAGCAACAGGTCATGGATGACCATGAGCATGGAGATGGTACCCCAGGAGTTCAGGGGAAGGTGGACGGGATTCCTGAGTCTCATCCAGAACCTCCTACGGGTGCCCGCCATGCTCCTAGGCGGCTACCTCTACGAGAGCGGCCACCCTGAGCTGGTCTTCATTATACCGGTGGTCGTAGACCTGCTGGTGAGGATGCCCCTCTTAACCAAAATCCCAGAAACCATGAGGAAATAAGTTTAAGCCCCTCATCTGACCCCGTGGATCAAAGGATGTCAGGAATCTAGAAATGCGTCTGCTCGCGTAACCCTCATATCTCGTTGGATATCCGACACCCGGGCGTTCATCCTGAAGATGGCTATCATTACTACAACCAGGGAAATTGACAGGTTGATGAACTTGTATCTCAGTGGGATGGTGTAGATTATGATGGATAGCCCAGTGATGATTATTGCGCTTAAAGCCATAAATATTTTCGATGCATCAAACCTCTCGAATCTCTGAACCGTGTTGTTAATCTCCGTCCTTTTGTCCACGTCGAAGTCTATCAACTCGTGTATGATCTCGTTCATCATTGAGAAAGGGATGATAATCATCAGGAATGGGATGATGGATAGAGCAAGGGGACGGAAGGCCGTGAAAGTTATCAAGAACTGTAGAACCCCCAGGAACAGTACGTGTGAGACCAGGTCTAGTACGGGTCTGGACTTCAGTCTCAGAGGCTTCCAAGAATAGAAGACTCCTATGAAGGCGAAAACTACTCCAAGGGAAAAAACTAAGGGGCTGATAAACGCGAGCATTAATAGACCTGCAGATAGGACGAGTAAGTTGGATAGGTAGCTCTGGTTTCTGGTTATCTCGCCGCTGGAAATCGGGTTCCTCTTCCTCTTATCAAGGTCATGATAGTCGTCTTCAGCATCCTCTAAATCATTGTACATATACCCGAAGGCCGTAAGACAGAGATTGGCGAGGAAGATAATGATGGTTTTATTCGAGAAAAGGTTTTCAGGAGAGATTAAAAACACCAGGGGAAAAATCAATAACAATACATGTAAGTACTCACCTATTCTAGTAAATCTCAAAAGAAGGCCTGTTTTATGCATACCTTATAAGACAGTGTGATTCTTTTAAACTTTTTATCTGTACTCATGAAATATACACATTTTTCCCTAGTTATACTCCTGCCTGGCGTAACTGTTGTCCGTGGGCTTCACTTTCAGTATCATCGTGACGAAGTCGTTTTTCGTGATCTCGTAGATATATTTGATCAAGCTCATCTTCTTTATCCTGCGGATCGAGTAGTTAACCCTCATCCTCTTGTCCAGGACCATCTTTCCCTTGGGTTTTAGTCTCTTGTATATCTCTATATCATCGGAGTATGGTAGGTCCAGATAGCCCCCTATCTCGAGGAATGTGTCACGGTGGAAGGCGGAGTTGGCTCCGCAGAGATGGTAGTAGCCTACCATGGCTAACACTCTCAGGAGATGATTTGACAACTGGAAAAGCAGTCTGTATACGTAGGCTTCATAGCTGTTCAGACCCTCGTAGTCGAAGGGGTCTAGGAACCCCGTCACAGCGACGACGCCCTCGTTCTCGAAGTGCTCCTGCACCACCTCCAGCCACTCTCTGTAGGGGACGCAGTCCGCGTCCGTAGTGACTATGATATCGCCCTCGGCCCCCCTCACGCCATCGTTCCTGGCTCCACCCACACCATCGCTCACCTGCTGAATCACCTTGTCAGCGTACTTCTCGGCGATCTCGACGGTCTTATCGCTGCTCTGGCCGTCGACGACTACGATCTCGAAGTCCTCTCTGGGGATTGTCTGCTCGTCGAAGGCCTGGAGGCATCTCTCTATATTCTTCTCCTCGTTGTACGTTGGGATGACGACCGATATCATGCGACTCCTCTCATCCTTGATGCGGCTTCTTTACCCGATAAAATAGCTTTATCCATATTGAAGTATTCCCATTCCCCGAATCTGCCAATGGGTATGATGTTGTTGCTCTCCAGGTAGTCATTCACTATCCCCACGTTCTTCTTGTGGTCGAGATCATAGATAACGTAGGCGTACTTCGAGGTCGATACATCGCACACCTCGATCTCGTCCCTTTCGGTGATTATCTCGGTCTCCGTAAGGTCCTCCATGACCTGATCTCGGATCATCTCCGTGTTTACGTCAGCCTCCCTGTGAGTCACTTCAACCAGGATGCTGCTGCGGCCTCTCGGCGTGGTTTGCTCCGAGAAGTTCATGGGGAAGCTAATGCGGTTGAATATGAACTTCTCTTCCGGAAAGTAGAGCCAGTGTTTATCTATGATGTCAGGCCTCTTGATCCCTACGTTAATGCAAACGAGGGAGTTGTAGACTAGGGAGCCCATTGCCCTGACGACCTCTTCCGGGGGGTCGTGCAGGATCCCAACTAGATCGGGCAAAGGGATAGAAGATAGGACCTTCTCAGAGGCGATCTCCCGAGTCTCCTCCCCTTTCCTGTACCTGACCCTGACCTCAGTCTCTGATGGCCTGACCTCAACTACCTTGGAGCTGGTGGAAATGTTAAGATCCCTGGATAGCTGGTCTGCCAGGGAGCCTATGCCGCCGTGTTTGGGGTACATAAACTCCGCGTTTGGTCCGTAGTCCTTCTTTAGGGTCCCCGATGCCCCTTTCCTCATCTCCTCGACACTGGGGGCAGATTTTCTGGTTGTACGGGATCATGTAATGTCTCGCTATGCCATCCCCGAAAGTTGTGATGATCCATTCCTCGAAATTCTTTGGCTCAAAGATTTTCCGTTTTATGATACCGTCAATGCACTCTTGAATGATGTCCTCAGGCAGTGTCTTGAGGTTGACCTCGAAAGGATACCTGACGTACATGCCTTCGAGGTAGATGTACGATTCCCGAGCGTGTCTGCAAAGGTTTCCCTTTAAAAGGTCTTCGAACAAGGTCCTGACATAATCGTCTCTTGTGAACAATATGTGGGGGGCGTAGTCGAAAATGTATCCGTCAATGTCAACACTCTTACACAGCCCGCCGACTGCGGGGTCCTTCTCAAGGAGAAGATGTTCGCTGCCTAAGTGAAATGCAGCGCTCAACCCAGCTAGCCCAGCTCCGAGTATAGGTAACATTTATATGACTATATTTTCGGGAGTTACTTCCTAATGAATCATTTGATATAGTAAGTAGGTTTAATCTCAAATATCAGTATTATCTCCCTTTTCTTCCTTTTCTATTTGTATTAGACCATACAGTGGCCCCGTGTCGAAATCGATTTCAGGGAGATCCTTGACGGCAATGGACTTCTCCTTCTTTGGTCCCCTATCTCCTCTTCTCTTAAACCTGGAGCAGTGGGTCTGAACTGATACATCAATCTGTCTCAACGTATGAGCCCTACATCTATAGATGACCCTATCGCCCTCCATGCTCTTCGTGGAGAAGATGCAGTTAAGACAGGAGACCTTACTCAACATACGAGGTTCCTACCATGCCCCACTAGATTAAGAATTATGGATTTCTGAAATCGATAACTCAAGTATTACTTGGCTCTACAAATAAAGTGGTCTGCTATTCTCGTTTCTCGTCTTAACTTGTGCAGTGCATTTCAGGCTAAAATGATACGTCTAAACAATACTTATTGTCCACAATCACTAAAATCATGGGGTGCATAGAAGTGCTAATGCAGGAGAAGGAGTCGCACATCAACTCCATCATGGAGTCCCTAAGAAGGAACCCGTACTACACCAAACACCTCAAGTATGCGGGTAGGGACGTTCTCATGTTCCTCGACCTTACGAATATACTGTGCCATGCGAGTGAGTACCGCCTCTGGATTGATCTCGAAGACCTTGTCTATATCTTCTCAACACTCTACAACCTCAGGAGCTTCTACGCGTTCACCAGCTCTAATCTCTCCGGTGGGATGGTGAACTTCCTCTACGAGACGGGCTACGTCGTTTATCAATCTCCTTTCGACTCGGATGCCATAATGGGGTTCGTGATCTCCGACTTGACTAGGGATATTGACGTGGATCTGGTCATCATAGGCACCCATGATGGGGGATTCCGTGGGATCAGCGACCAGCTTGTGAGAAAGGGGATCGATGTCGCGTTCCTCGGATTCAGGGAGATGTTCTCTTCGTATCTCAAGAGCAGCCTCCTGTTCTGCTTAGAGGACCTGAACATCCTCTCCCACCTCAGAGAAAAAGGCGCGGTGGGAGAGTTCTTAGACGATGCGGAAATCCCTGTAAGGGACAATTCCTAAGGTTTTTCGTAGGACAGATACCAGTGAGCTACATAACTTTATGTCATCAGAGCTGGATTCAGTTTATCCTCCTAACAGCGATTATCTCGACTGGTCGTTTCAGCCTCTGACCCTCAGCGGGCTGTCCGTGGATCAACCTGACAATGCCCATCCCATCTACGACCCGACCAAAGGCCGCGAATCCCTGACCATCTGGGTTCCTGCGACCGCCGAAGTCCAGCTCAGGCTGGTCTCCGATGCAGAGGAAGAAGCTGGAGGTAGCGCTTCCTGGCTCTCTCCTAGCCATGGAGATGGTGCCGTCGATGTGTTTCAGATTCGTGTCCTGGGTCGTCTCGTGTCCGATAGGAGGGTAGGAACTCTCAGGTTGAACACGGCCACCCTGGATTATCTTCACCTCCGAGTCCAACTGGTTTCCCATAGTGACCGTCCTGAAGAACGAAGTTCCATCGTACATTTTACCGTCCACATATCGTAGGAAGTTATTCGAGGTAAGGGGAGCCTTATCCTCGAATACCTCCACAGTTACGTCTCCTAGGGATGTCTTGATCAGGACTATTGGATTTCTATCAGAAGGTAACATTTCAACCGATTGTGCTTGTCCGTTTGTGTTATAAGAATTCGTTGAGCTGGCTGGCCTTGAAGCCAAAAGGAGATCTCATTGGTAAATCTCCAGACCGACCTGTAAGAAAGATTATATGTATTGTATTTACTATTTCTTGCCTAGAGCGTTCAAATATTGACTGATGAAAGGGACTACTGTTTCGGGCAGAGCAGTTCAGCAACCTGGGGAATTATCATCGGCGTCCTCATAATCCTCGCTGGACTCATCGAGATCTTCGGCGGAATGTATGACTGGCTCCAGTGGGATAAACTCTGGCCCTACCTGCTGATCACATTAGGTCTGCTAATAATTGGAAACATTCTCTATAAACGCTAATGAACAGCACTCCTTTTTTCACAATTCTTTTTTAAAGAGCTAACATAAGCACCACCATCTCTTCCTCGCTCATGGTGACAGGGCTGCCCCTTATCCCCCCGCACTGAAGGAACTCCTGCCAGGCAGGAAGCAGGGTCTTCATTCGGAATTTTAGAGGTTCATCCGGGTTGTGCAATGGGTTTCGGCTTAATGGGAACAAGATATGCTTAGAAGCCCAATAGTCCAGGGCAAGGGGATCCGTGCTCGCTGATAGCTGGTTAGTCCTCTGAGGTAGCGTGTCGGGATGCCCGTTGACGGCGTTGATAGGCGTCCAGATTGAGTCGAGTATGATGAGATCAGGGGCGCGTATATGGGAGTACATCTCAGCGCAGGTTAGGCCGATGTTTTCATGGTACACGTCGCTGTTCCAGTGAACTGACAGGACACCGAAATAGAGCTTCAAGGCACCTGTGACCCCAGCGGAGCGGTGATTCTTCATGACGGGTACGCTGATGAGCTTCAGCTTGGAGTCGTCGTAGCCCCCGCCCGTCCACACTCCACGCCTGAAATCCACCCGCCTTCCACCCGCTGTATTGAACACCGGGTAGGTGAGGTCCCACGGATGCCTTTCGGGATGCGGGTTGAAGAACCTGTAACCCTGACTTTCATGATCATCCTCAGCCACATTAATCTCATGATACTCATCGAACAGAATGGCAGAGACGGGCGTGTCCCTGAAGAGGTTGTCCACGAGCCAGAGCCAGGTATGAGAGGCATCCTCGGCGTTGGCCGCTACCTCATCTGTTGCATACCACGCGTCGCACATGTCACAGTTGAGACTGCCACGACCCTGACCGTTCTCGAAAATGACCACCTCTCCGGTGAAGCCATCCGGGTGATCTAGGATCCGCTGTATCAGCCCGCGCATAACATCGATATTCGTCATACCGCGATGCTTCCACTGGGCGTTGACCTTGATCACCACGAGGTCATCGCCGGCTATCAGACCCCCTGGCCCAGATAGAGAGCTCTCGGTGGGTGACTTGTGGAACTTGAACCCGTTGCGTCCCATGAGCCTCAGAAGGGCCTCGACACCTGGATGGTGATTGGACCCTGAAAAATCCGGGACGGGAATGTTAGTCACGTTGAATATCTTGGATGTCATCTAAACCACTTCGTTTGTCACAATTCAATATGCCTAAGATGGATAAAACTTGCACAATATAGCTCTCAGGCCAAGCATACATTGGATACACAGCATGCCTAGAGTAAATTTATAAGTTACATGGGCTCGCGCGACTTTAGATGAAGGCTCTAGGTGAAACTATCCTCTACTCCTCATACACGATACTGGATGGTGAAGAGCCCTACACGATCAGCGTACCTTTCCTTTGTCAACGATGTGGAGAATGCTGCAAATTCGGCTATCCATCGAAGGTAATATCTACCGACATACTGGAGTATCTTGGCCTCAGGAACAATGAGGAAGACTGGCTAAAATGTTTTGAGAAATACGTCGGAATTTTCAAAGACGGTAAACTATCAATATACAAGCCTTGTGGGTTTTATCGTAACGGTGAGTGTATGATCCACCCAGTTAAACCCGACGAGTGTAGATACTACCCTTTACTGACAGATCTCGGAGTAGAGCGCGATGCAGCAACCGGCGAGCCAAAATGCCCAGGTTACATACGTCACAACATGTTTATAGAAGAACTCGTCAGGAAACGGCATCGGAAATGGTATGGGAGCCCGTATCTCTATCCAGACGATGGTTTGAACCTAAGTTGCTCACCTACAAAACTCCAGTGGGATGAAGTCCTCAGGAGTATCATGTATCTGAATACGTCGTCTAAAGAGCTAGAACTATTTTCGCTTCTCAATGACCGTCCAGTATTACTGGTATCAGCTCATGCTTGAATCGAAATGCTGAACTAAATACAATTTAGGGATTCAAGGCATCACAATATAACGATAGGAGTAGAACTTTGCATTCTACCATGATAAAATTAATACAAAGTCCCTACGATGACCCTACAATGGAGTTAGGCGACTACAAACTCCGGTTATTGAACCGCTATACGGGAATATTATTACTGCTAGTCTTGATGCTGTTTGTGCATTCGAGAGTCATACCCATTCATCCCATCATATTCATCGTCTGGCCCCTTAGTCTATGGTTCGTTACCGAGATCGTGACCAGAATGAAGGGAAAAGGGTTGCTTGCTTATACAGCCACCTTCGCAGCTTATCTAGCAGTTACGCAGCTCCTCGTGGTAATAAGGCCAGAGGGCATCTTCTTCGACCTAGAGCCCATCTATAATTTAGTAAATTTATCATATGTGGTTTTAGCTGAGGCGATCCTACTCTTCCTCTATGATGTGATCATTGCCAACTCAGTGACCTCAGGAGACGTCGCTGCCTATGTCGGCTTCGCTTCCACGATACCATGGCTCTCACCAGCCATAGTGGAGGCGTTCATTATCGTGCGTTGGTTCTTTGAGGGTAAGTTGCAGGAAATGATAGTTGGGAAAGGCGTCGGTGGGGCTGGGTTCAACGACATCCTGTTTTACTACGGGGGTGTGAATCTAGCTGCTTCATCTTTGGTACTAACCGCCGGTACGCTAGGGTTGCTAGGTTCTAAGCGGTTGAGACGCAAGATGAAGGAGGACAGGAAGAGGAGAGAGAAGCTGAAGGAGGACCTCCTCTGGATGGCTAAGGCCTGGGAGAATCCCATAACACTACTAAGCTCTCAGGATCAGGAGGAGTTCCTAGACGCACACAGCCACCTAGACGAAGGTCAGAGAAACGAGCTTCTCAGGAAAGAAGTTCTACCATCAAAAGGAATAGTCCTTATAGACCCCAAGGATATGAGATGAGGGGGCTACTCCGTCGAGAACGAGCTGGTTTCCTGGAAGCTATACGTCTGATAGTATCTCCTTATTGGAGTAGAGAAGTGCACGACGCACCTGACTCTCCACCTAAGTTCAAGTGATGCTGGGTCTTCAGGAAGTACACCTCCAGTCTTCTTTATCGACAACCTAGACGGGCACAATAGCTCACCGTGAGGGTCGATTCGTGTATCCCCAGGAGGAGCGTATGCGGTCGTCCCCACGTAGGCCTCGTCGCCCTCTCCAAGCAGGTACAGCTGGAGGTTCAGAGAGGAGAATTCTAGGCGATCGTAGTTCGTAGGGTTTCTTATCTTAACTGTGACATAGATGTCGTACTCTTCATCCTCGGGCATAATCACGATGCTGTCGAGGTAGACTCCGACCTCTTCCATGGAGTTGAGTAGCCCCATATAATCCGAGACGTTAAGAGCCAGTAGTCCTAGAGACGCTATTACTATCGCTCCGAATATGGCTGAGAGTGCCATTAGTCTCTTCTGAGAACCACTCATCAGATGTAGAATGGACTTCGTGGATATAATATTTAAACTTAAGAGGTGGTTCTCAGTTAGTTGGTTGGTAGGCTTGGTTACTATGATGAACGTTACTAAACGCTACCTCTTAGTCTCCCTCGGCTGGGCTATCTTCCAAGGACAGCTCCTTTTCTCGATCCTCATTTCTGAGCAGCAGAATCTCAAGCCCCTCTGGTTCCTCGTATCCTTCCTCGTCTCCTTGGTTGCTTCCGCTCTCATTGATGAGATAGAACAAGTCTTGAAGTATTGGCTCCTCTCCATCGTCCTCTCAGTGCTCATCGTATTCACCCTCATCGTCTTTCCCATGTATATCGGTGTTCTATCCGCGGTGTACGTCCCTGTCATGGTTGTCGGTTCTATCAGGCCCCTAGCCTCAGTGCTCATAGTTACAACACCTCTGGGGCTTGTGGGCTCCTTTGCGGGCCAAGTGATAAGGAACAGGCTTCTCTAAGGGCTATACGTCGAGGTGGCAGGCGACCATGTGCCCTCCTCCTATGTCGACGAGCTCGGGCTCTAGCCTTGAGCAGATCTCCTTGGAGGCAAGGCAGCGGGTGAAGAACCTGCAGCGCCTGGGCGGGTTGATGGGGCTAAGAACCTCCCCCTTTATACTGACCTTCTCCTTCCTTGATGAGGGGTCGGGGACCGGTGTTGCCTCTATGAGGGCTCTCGTGTAAGGGTGGACGGGGTTCCTCACGATCTCATCACTCTTCGCCACCTCCATGATCCTCCCCAGATACATGATAGCTATCCTGTCACAGAAGTGCCTCGCCACAGCAAGTTCGTGAGTGATGAAGAGGTAGGATCGGGTCAGCCCCCTCAGCTCCATCATGAGGTTGAGTATCTCCCCCCTCGTCGAGGTGTCTAGCATCGAGACAGGTTCGTCGGCGACGACGAAGTCGGGGTGGATGATCAGTGCTCGGGCCACCGCTATTCGCTGCCTCTGCCCCCCGCTTAGCTCATGGGGGTACCGGAACATAAAGTCCTCCGGAGGCGTCATCCTAACATGCTCTAGGATCTCGGCCACCTTCCCGCTCTTCTCCTCCTCGCTCTCGATGAGGTCGTTTACCTCTAAAGGCTCGCCCACTAGATCTAGGACCGTCATCCTTGGATTGAGGGACTCATAGGGGTCCTGGAAGATAATCTGCATCTTAGGTCTCAGGGGCTTCATCTCGGATCGGGAGAGCTTTGTTATATTCGTGTCCCGGAAGTAGATATCTCCACTTGTGGGCTCTATTAGGCGTATCAGGAGTCGGCCTAAGGTTGTCTTTCCGCATCCGCTCTCCCCTACCAGCCCTAACACCTCGTCCTCCTCGATGTCGAAGGAGACATTGTCAACTGCATGGATGTTGAGGCTCTCGCTCGAGAAGATGGAGCTCAGCAGGCTCCTCCTAACCGGGAAGAGCTTCCTCAGGTTTCTTACCCTGATCAACGCCTCCTCGGTCATATGCTCAACTCCCTGGGATGGTGGCAAGCCACATAATGACTGCCTGTAACCTTCTTCATCTGTGGGGGAGGCTCATTTCTGCAGACATCGGTTGCAGCAGGGCATCTCTGATGGAAGCGGCACCCCAGGGGTGGGTCGAGCAGGTTTGGTGGAGCTCCGGGGATGAATTCAAATGTGCTCTTCCTCTCCTTGTCGTGGACCGTTGGAAAGGTGCTGATTAACCCGTGGGTGTAGTGATGAACCGGATTCTCGAATATCTCATTTATCTCACCCCACTCGACGATCCTACCCGCGTACATAATGTTCAGGTAGTCGCAGAGCTCGGCGAGGACGGAGATGTCGTGGCTGATTACCACGAGAGAGAGGTTCATCTCCCTTTTAAGCCTCCTGAGGAGGTCCATGAGCTGCTTCTGGACTATGACGTCAAGGGCAGTAGTGGGCTCGTCCGCTATGACGAGCTTGGGGTTGCAGGCCAGAGCCATGGCGATCATCGCCCTCTGGCGCATACCGCCGCTGAACTCATGTGGATAATGGCGACCCATTTCGGGATCAATGTCAACCTTCTTCAGAAGGTCGCGGGCGATCTGCAGAGATTCTTTCACGGGCATTCTGTCGTGGAGCAGTATCGACTCCGCTATCTGGTTCTCCACCTTGAATACTGGGTTGAGGGCGTTCATTGCCCCTTGAAAGATCATCGAGATCTGCTTCCACCTGACCTTCTCCCTGAACTCTTTTTCACCAAGGGAGTAGACATCTCTGCCGTCGAAGTAAACCTTCCCGCTCTCAAGGATCCCGTTCGAGGGCAGGAGTTTTAGGAGGGAGAGACCCAGAGTCGTCTTCCCGCACCCTGATTCACCGGCTAGGCCTACCGAGGAACTCCCTTCAACTTTAAACTCTACGCCGTCTACAGCCTTTACAACGCCCTTTATAGTGTCGTAGTAGACTCTGAGATCCGAGACCTCTAGCAAACTCACACTTATCGCCTCCTCAGTCTCGGATTGAGTATCTCGTCAAGAGAGAATCCCATCATCACGAAGCTCAGGGCTAAGAGAGCTATGCAGAGTCCTGGTGGGACAACCCAGTAGAGTTCCTTGATGGCGGCATGGTAGACAACGTCGTGGAGCATCTGCCCCCAGCTCATTATACGGGGGTCGCCGAGACCGAGGAAGCTCAGAGCCGCCTCCGCCGTTATAGCGGCTGGTACATTCGTCGCTATACTCACAAATACGAGCCCCATGACGTTGGGTAGGACATGTCTTATGGCGATGTGGGTTGTGGACCCTCCGGCAGCCCGAGCTGCCTCTATGAAAGCCCTCTCCTTTAAGCTTAGTACTTGGCTTCTGACTATTCGGCTGAAGCTCATCCATCCGAGGACACTTATTATTATAATTATGTTCCAGATGCTCTGCCCAAGGATGGCGATTAGTATCAAGAGCAGCGGTAGGTAAGGTATAACCAAGAGCATGTCAGCAAACCGCATAGAGAGTTCATCAACCATGCCCCCCATGAACCCCGCGAATAGCCCAACGACCAAACCTATGGAAACGGATATGAATGCAGAGAGCAAGCCTACCATTAGAGATATTTTCGCTCCATGAGCGAGTTGGCTGAATACGTCCCTCCCCCATTGATCTGTTCCAAGTAGGCCAAAACAAGTGCCCATTAACTCAAAGTTCAGGTCATCTAAGTATAGACTGGGGATGGATGGCGAATCCTTATCGACGTATTCCAAGGATGTCCCAAGATAGAACTTGTACTCCCCTGTGCCATTGAATACACTGCGTGCGGGATCCGCGAAGACTCCTTCCGGGAAGATCATTTTGACACGCAAAGAATACGAGTCGACTTTGTACTCGGGCTGGAACCAGTCTATGTCGGAGGTGATAGTCCTCTCCCACAGAATATAATTTTCCCCTCTCGGGGTAGACAGGTATATCCTTAAGACCGCCTCGACACCTTCTATTCCCTCGACCTTGATGGCGATGTCACTCCTGAACCTCTTAGGCGGGTCTATGTACTTCCACTCGAACTTTTTTGAGATGTTGAGGCTCGTTATCGGTTGATTGGTAGAGGCCCCTCCTAAGCTGATTAGCAGGGAGCCCGGACCGCTTCCGAATGGAGAGCCCTCATTCGAGTACGAGATTCCAGGGCTCTCATCCGAGTTGAACTCTATCTCCCACAGTGAGATCTCGCTCTCATCATTAAAGCCGGTTGACTCTACCGGCTTTAAATTTGGGACGAGGCCCTGATTCCCTGGTAAGAGCTTGAACCAAGCAGGGGGAACCCTCCGACCTCCGACATCCCAGTCATTCACAGGATCGTAGACGGACAATGATGGACCGAATATGGCGAAAAACAAGAAAAAGGCGATTATTCCTATCCCCAGTATTCCTTTCTTGTTTTTTTTATACGAGTCCCAGAAGCCCTTCACCCTCTCCATGAGGACATTATATCTTTTCCGACGCGTCGAGATCGTCACCTTTCATCACCTAGTATTTTATCCTCGGGTCGATCAGGCCATACACTATGTCAACAACGAAGTTGCACACCACCGTCACTAGCGCGAATATGAAGAATAGGGCTTGTAGCACCGGGTAATCATTAAACTGTATCGCGTTCCATGTGTAGAGACCAAGCCCACGCCAGGAGAATACTGTCTCCGTGAGGATCGCCCCGTTCAGGAGTCCCGGTATGGTTAGGGCGATGTTTGTGACCAGAGGAAGCATTGCGTTCCTGAAGGCGTGTTTGAAGAGGACACCTCTCTCGGTGACTCCTTTAGCCCGGGCTGTAAGGATGTAATCCTCGTGAAGGGTCTCAAGGAGTTTAGGGCGGGAAGGAACAGGTGCCAAGCGATGTCGAACGCTTTTACGATCGGATCTATTGGAGGAGGTCGTGAGATTGTGCCTGCTAGTGGAAAAAGACCGAAAACGTACCCGAAAACGTAAATCAAGAGCAGGCCCATCCAGAACGTCGGAAGGGCGTAACTGAAAAGTGAGATGGATACGCTAGTCACATCTAGAAGGCTCCCTCGTGTGTATGCGGCATAGATGCCGATGATTGTACCAAATAGAATAGCAAACAACAGGGATACTCCCATAAGGAGTAATGTGTTCGGTAGACGTTCAACGACTTCCCTAGATACAGGCTCCAGGGAATAGTAAGAATATCCGAAATCCCAGGTTAGGGTCGACTTAAGGTATCGGATGTACTGCACATGGAGGGGCTCCTGAAGTCCCCAGAGTTCTATGAGGCGTTCAACCATCTCGGGTTCTAATCTCGTCCCACTGGCAACAACTTGGATTGGGCTGCCCGGTGCAACCCTGAAGATAACGAAATTTAAAGAAAGGGCGAAGAATAAAAGTATAAGACTATAGATCGTTCTTTTTATCAAGTATCCTTTAAGGGCCATCTCTTCTACTCCTTACCTTACTTAAAATAGGTTTCTTTTTAACTTATATTCTGGATATGATGGTTTTTATGAAAAAAAGGGGAAGATGAGATTATTAGGACTTAAACACTTCTTCTCGACATGAAGATTGCGACTATTCCCATGATTACGGCGATGCCTATGGAAGCATAGCCGATGTTCGATGCGCTACTTAGACCCGCCTCCAAGCGGGAAACCTTTGACTCAAGGTCGGCAGTCTCTGTCTGAAGCGCTGACGTGAGCGTTGAGATCTCTGTTTCCAAGGAATTTATGTCTTCAGCGCTTGCCTCAAGCAGTTGTCTGGTGCTTTCCTCAAGGGAGGAGAGTTGTGTCCCGAGTTCGCTGAGGGTCTCTGCTGCCTCCTCGCTTGCGATGAGTGCCTCTTCCAGCTGCATCTTTAACGCAGTTATCTCATTGGCCTGCTGTATGTCCGATACGGATAGACCCTGATAGAATCGATCAGGGAATTTCCAGTATTTCTCGTTTGCTACTAGGTGTACATACTCTCCTGGAACGTATTTCACGAATTTCCAGGGGCCTAAGCCTATGAGCTTTCCTTCAGCGACTGGATCGAAGTCTTGCCAGTTGGGGCCGACCTCCTCCCAAATATGCCTTGGTAGAATAGGGACACCATTGATGTAATGGAAGGCGAAGAAGCTGGTGGTGTTCTGATAGACTTCGAGCGTGTAGTCGTCTACCAGGACCATCTTCTCTATGAACTGGACGCTAGGGAGGTATCGAGGAACCCCGTACTCTACTATGTACTCGTAGGTGAACTTAAGGTCGTCCGCCGTAAAATGAACGCCATCATGCCAGTAGGCGTCCTCGACAAAGTTGAAGGTCACCTTTATTCCTGGGGTTCCTTCTGGGTTCGTCCAATCCTCTATTTCCCATGACTCTGTTAGCCATGGCCAGTCTTCGGCTATGTTGTAAGGGTTGTACGTGTACGGGCTTTCGAAGATTTTGTCCAGAACCTCCCATGTGTATGCCCATGTTGCTGTCAAGGGGTTGAGTGTCTCTATGTCGGACTTTATTCCGTACTCGATCCTCCCGCCGGACTCCATGTCAGCCGGGTGCATGTTGTAGCAGCTCCACCAGCTATTGATACCTGTGCCAACCATATTCACGAGATCGGTCCACTCGGTACTGTAAGCCTTGACTCCTATGTGGCCGTACAGTGGTATGACTGTGACCTGTTCGGCCATTATCTCCTGGCACTTGTACGCGGCCTCCAGCACCTCTTCGTAGGAGCTGGCGGTTTTCAGGATATCCGCCCAATTGTCGAAGGTTTCGTTCACGAAGCCACCATAGTTGTAGCCGCGCCAACCACCGACCATTTCAGGGTCGAATTCCTTGCCGTGGTAGAGATCGGTGAGGTGGTCGGGGTCTCTGCCTATACTCCATCCACCAGTGTAGACATTCCACTCCCCGGCAGTACTTTCCATCACTTCCTGGGAGCAAACCGCCCTCTCAACCACCGGGTCATACACCGGGACGCCAAGGTCTTTCAGCTCGTCCGCCAGCCACTGACCCGCCTGTTTCCTCTCCGGATCGTCTATGCGTATGTAGAAGATGACGTCCGCCATGTTCTCCCCGGTTACGGGATCATTCCTAATACCGTCATCATCGGTGTCGACGAAGCCTCCAAGCTCCAGCTCGTCCGCTGCCTTATCAGGGCTGTATTCGTATGTTCTTATGTCTGGATTACTCCAAGTACCCATGAGCACAGGTACAACGCTTTCGAGCTTGTACCCGAAACCCTGTAAAACATCTGTCTCTATCCGAGATTTGTCCACAAGATGGGCTAGGGCCCTCCTGAAGTGGACGTCACTCGTAGGCCATCGCTGGTGGTTGAGGTCTATCTGGTAGTAACCTAGGTCAGGCGAACTGTCAGTGTTGATACTAGGATCAGCAAGCGCGTCGGCAACCTTCTCGGCCGGGAGCTCCCAGTCCATCAGGTTGATCTCACCCGTCTTGAGAGCCAGGTACTCCGTCTCGGGGTTAAGGTATATCTTGAAGAATAGTTCATCCGCCCACGGTCCCTCCGGGTTCACCTCTCACCACAAAGAATAGTATCGTTGATACGTTTTTTCGATTCATAAGTTTTCTCCATTTATACTATTAATTACACTATAAAAAATAACACTATAAAATAGACTTCATTTATTAATTTAAATGTATAAAAAAATCTGAGGTATTATAACCGAATTGTCTCGGTTTACGCTTTTTGAGATCTTTATAGTACTTGATTCTCAAGTGAATTGATATAGTAATGAAGTCCGCAGTAGAGTTATGTGATGATTATCCTTTTAGCATACATACTAGACCACCGAGCTGTGTTATCCTGGTAGCTTCAGGCGTGTCGGATTTAATGATCCTTGTCTTCACAT
>SMTZ1_10002080_pt1 | contig 20252 bp, 7 predicted proteins | sample DeeMarSWOR136_30_FD_25667 | JGI IMG/M metagenome (IMG submission 25667) | reverse complement strand
CGTTTGCTATATGTGAGACTGTGTCACTGAGCCCTAGATTATCGAAGACAGTGAGCGTCACGGAGTAATTTTTGCCTATGCTGTAGATGTAGGTCGTTATTGGATTTGTAGTATTAATTTTTGGAGATCCATCACCAAAGTCCCAGAGGTAGCTCACGATGTATCCATCAAGGGCATAGCTTTGAGAAGCATTAAAGGTAATGGTATCGCCTACATAAGGCTGGCTTGGGGAAAATGTGAATAATGCAGTAGGTAGTTCCGCAACATAAATTGTATGTTGTGCAGTATCGTCTAGTCCTTCACTGTCTGTAACCGTTAGTGTGATGGTGTAGTTCCCTGAAGCGCTAAAGACGTGAGTTGCGATGGGATTGGTTGTGTTGAGGAGTGGCGAACCATCGCCAAAATCCCAGAGATAGAAAAGAATGACTCCACCATTTGGAGCTGTAGAAGAAGCATTGAAAGTTACAGTGCTGTTAACATCAGGAATACTTGGTATATATGCGAAGTTTGCTGTTGGATAGTCTCTAATCCTTAAGGTGCTTGTTTTTATGTTTGTTAAGTTGTCATTGTCCGTAACCGTTAGTATAACACTGTAGTTCCCAGCAGTTGAGTATTGATGAGTGACTAGAGGGTTGGTTAGTGTTGTGGTGTTTCCGTCGCCAAAGTCCCATTTGTAGCTGACAATGGTGCCGTCAAGGTCATAACTGTTTGATGCATTAAAGGTAACGCTTTGGTCTGCTACCGGAAAACTAGGCATGCTCGTGAAATCAGCTACTGGTGGGCGCCTTGAGACATACAAACTGTGTATCGTTGTGTGTGTGTAGCCTTCATTATCAGCTACGGTTAAGATTACAGTGTAATTACCAGCATCAGTGTAGCTATGAGTTATGATTGGTTTGGTCGCACTGGTAATGTTGCCGTCGCCAAAATTCCACACATAGCTAACAATGTAGCCATTTGCGTCGTAGCTATTAGAAGCATTGAAAGTTACAGTGTCAAAGGCTTGTGGGTATGTTGGTGAATGGATGAAATTGGCTACAGGAGACTGGAGAATTGTGACTAGTTTTGTTTCTGTGTTGGTTAACTCTGCACTGTCTTTGATTGTTAAGCTTACTGTGTAGTTTCTAGCTGCTGTGTATTTGTGTGTTATAATCGGGTTCGTTGTGTTTAAAAGTGGAGAGCCATCGCCAAAGTTCCACAAATAGTATGTGATGTTTCCACTGCCAGGGGTTGATAAAGAGGCATTAAAGGTCAGAGTATCGCCGACATATGGGATGCTAGGTGTATAGGTGAAGTAGGCCATTGGGCTTTTTCCAACAGATATAACTTGAGTTGTTGTGTCCGTGAGACCTTGGTTGTCAGCCACAGTTAGCGAAACGGTGTAGTTTCCACTGACAGCGTAGACATGGGTTATTATAGGGTTTGTTACCGTTGTTATATTGCCGTCGCCAAAATTCCACACATAGCTAACAATGTAGCCATTAGGGTCGTAGCTGCTCGACGCGTTAAAGGTAATTAACTGTTCTGCTATAGGGGACCCTGGTGAATATGTGAAGGAGGCTTCTGGTGTTCCGAGTGTCACAGTGTCAGTTAAGGTGTCTGTGTATCCATCGTTGTCGGTTATTGTAAGTATAACTGTGTAGACTCCTGTAGATGTGTAAGCGTGGGTTATGAGAGGATTTGTTGTTGTGGTTATGTTGCCATCGCCGAAATCCCAAGTATAATTTGCTACGTAGCCATTTGGATCATAGCTGTTTGACGCGTTGAAAGTCACCGTTTCATCGACTTTGGGAAACTCAGGTGAGTAGGAGAAAGATGCTATCGGAGCCTTGGCGACAACTATTAAATGCACTTCTATATTGCTCAACCCTTCACTGTCTGTAATGGTCAAGGTTACGTTGTAGTTTCCAGCAAAGTTATAGATGTGTGTTACAAAGGGATTGGTCGTGTTCAAGAGTGGAGAGCCATCGCCAAAGTTCCACAAATAACTGACGATAACTCCACCGTTGGGATCGGAGAGAGAAGCGTTAAAAGTGACACTGTCACCAACGTAAGGAGTTTCTGGCGTGTAAGAAAATATTACGAGTGGGTAACCTCTAACGCCTACGATTTGTGATTCGCTGTCGATTAATCCCTCGCTGTCTGTAACAGTTAGAGTCACTGTATAGTTTCCTATGGAAAGGTAAACGTGGGTAATACTGGGGGTCGCTATCGTGGTTATGTTTCCATCACCGAAATTCCACTGATAACTCGTGATAACCCCACCGTTTGGGGTCGATGCAGACGCGTCCAAGGTTACAGTCTCGCCCTCTATTGGATAGCTAGGTGAAAACGTGAAGGTGGCATATGGATAGCCTTTAACTCCTATAGTGTCAGTCGCAGTGTCAGTAAGTCCTTCACTATCTGCAACAGTTAGTATTACGGTGTAATTTCCAAAAGTTGAATAGATGTGGGTTGTTATTGGGTTAGTTGTGTTTACAGTTGGGGTTCCGTCGCCAAAGTCCCAAAAATAGCTAGTAGTGACTCCTCCATTGGGTACGGAAGAAGAAGCGTTAAAGGTGACTGTTTCGTCCTCAGTTGGAGGGCTTGGAGAATAAGTGAATGTTGCATTCGGATAGTCTCTGACTCTGACGATTTGGATTGTTGTGTCGATGTCTCCATCGTCATCTGTTACAGTCAACGTAACGGTGTAGTTTCCTAATATACTATAACTGTGTGTTGCGTAGGGATTGGTTGTGTTTAAAAACGGTGAGCCATCGCCAAAATCCCAGAAATAGCCAATTATTAAGCCATCGGAATCGTAGCTCTCTGACGCATTAAAAGTCACCGTCTCACCTGCTATTGGAAAATCAGGTGTATAACTGAATGTTGCTGAAGGAACTCGGTTTAGTACGGTCTTTATCGAGGTGGCAGTTCCAGTTGCTCCATCGTCATCTGTTACCGTTAGGGTTACTGTATAGTTGCCATCGTTTGCATATGCGTGTTGCACAATAACTCCAGTGGCGTTGGTGCCATCACCGAATGTCCAAAAGTAGCTGATTATGGAACCGTCAGGATCATAACTATCAGACGCATCAAATGTGATAACCTCGTTCGTATAAACAACCTCTGCAGACTCGGTGAAAATGGCAACTGGGGACCTATTTAGAACGGTTTTTACAGCGTTTGCAGTCGCTGTTGCGCCATCATCATCAGTAACGGTTAAAATCACTGTGTAAACTCCATCATCAGTGTAAGCGTGACTTACTGTAACTCCTGAAGCATTGGTGCCATCACCAAAATCCCAGAAATAGCCAATTATTAAGCCATCGGGATCGTAGCTTTGGCTTGCGTTGAACAAGATGACTTCTGCAGTGTAAACTGTTTCTGCCGATTCGGTGAAAGAGGCTACTGGAGGTTGGTTTAATATAGTTTTGTCTGCAGTCACAAAACCGGTTGCGCTATCATTGTCCGTGACTGTTAGCATAACCGTGTAAGTTCCATTGTCTGCGTATGCGTGGTTTACTGTTACACCAGTTGCGTTTGTCCCGTCGTCGAAATCCCAGAAATAGCTGACAATCGTGCCATCTGGGTCGTAGCTCTGCGAAGCGTTAAAGTATATTACCTCACCTGTGAGTACAGTTTCAGCGGACTCGGTGAATAGGGCCACAGGAGGTTGGTTCAGCACGGTTTTTGTTGCAGTGGCACTGTCAATTGCTCCATCGTCATCTGTTACCGTGAGAGTTACGTTGTAGACACCATCTTCTATGTAAGCGTGTTGCACAATAACTCCTGTTGCATTTGTGTCATCGCCAAAATACCAGAAATAATCAACAATATAGCCATCGGGATCATAACTATCAGACGCATCAAATGTGATAACCTCGTTCGTATAAACAACCTCTGCAGACTCGGTGAAAATGGCAACTGGAGCTGTAACCTCTACCGTCTTTGTGGCAGTTGTGGACGAAGTTGCACCATCATTATCTGTCACGGTTAGTGTGACAATGTAGACTCCATTGTCTGAATATGCGTGTTCAGTTGTAACGCCTGTAGCATTAGTGCCGTCGCCAAAATCCCAGAAGTAACTAACAATTGAGCCATCTGGATCATAGCTTGTCGATGCATTGAAGTAAATGATTTCACCTACCACAACGCTCTCTGCAGATTCAGTGAAAATGGCAACTGGAGTTCGATTCAAAACTGTCTTTGTGGCGCTAGAGGTAGCAATTGCCCCATCGTCATCGGTCACCGTCAAAGTTACGATGTATGTCCCATCATCAGCATAAGCGTGGTTTACAACTATTCCAGTTGCATTGGTGTCGTCACCGAAGTCCCAGAAATAGCTAACTATTAGCCCGTCTTGATCGTAACTGCTAGAAGCATTGAAAGTAATAGTCTCAGCTGTATAGACAGTCTCAGCGGACTCGGTGAAAACTGCAACTGGAGGTCTATTTAGAACAGTTTTAACCGCGGTCTCAGTGTCTGTAGCGCCATCGTCGTCGGTCACAGTCAAAGTCACGGTATATGTTCCATTGTCTGTGTAGGTGTGATCAACAATCATGCCTGTGGTGTTGGTGCTGTCACCAAAGTCCCAAAAGTAACTAATAATCGTGCCATCAGGGTCATAACTGGCAGACGCATTGAAACGGATGGCTTCTCCTGTTAGGACTGTTGTGGCATTCTCCGTGAACAAAGCTACAGGAAGCCTATTCATTACTGTCTTTGTCGCTGTTGTTGTTCCTGTTGTGCCATCATTATCCGTGACTGTCAAAGTCACTGTGTAAATGCCATCATCAGCATAGGCATGGTCTACCGTTACTCCAGTGGCGTTGGTACTGTCACCGAAGTCCCAGAAATAAATGATTATGGATCCGTCAGGATCGTAGCTATCAGAAGCGTTAAAGTTGATAACTTCGTTTGTGTAGACTGTGGTGGCAGATTCAGTGAATGAGGCTATTGGAGCCCTGTTTAAAATAGTCTTAGTTGCGGTTGACGTGGCTGTGGCTCCATCATCGTCAGTAACCGTCAAAATAACATTATAGACGCCGTCATCGGCATACGCATGGTTAACAGTTACTCCAGAGGCGTTCGTTCCATCTCCGAATTCCCACCAATAACTCACGATGACGCCATCGGGGTCATAGCTGCTAGTCGCATTGAAGGCTATGCTCTCACCTGTGTATACTGTCTCAGCGGACTCGGTGAACGACGCGATGGGAGAGCGGTTCAACACGGTTTTAGTGGCGTTAGTTGACGAAGTTGCATCTCTGTCGTCTGTGACTGTCAGGGTCACCGTATAGACGCCATCATCAACATAAGCATGATCTACAGTCAAACCACTTGCGTTTGAGCCATCGCCAAAGTCCCAAAAGTAACTGACAATTGTTCCATCTGGATCGTAGCTATCAGAAGCATTGAAGTAAATTGATTCGCCTGTGTAAACAGTCTCCGCAGATTCTGTGAATAATGCAACTGGCGGTTCATTCCGGAGAATTGTTTTTGCGGAGGATGTTGAATTCGATGCGCCATCATTGTCGGTTACTGTTAAGGTTACGATGTAGGTTCCATTGGTGGAATAGGCGTGTTGTACGATAATTCCAGTGGTGTTGGTGCCATCGCCAAAATCCCAGAAAAAGGTGGCAATATAGCCGTCTGGGTCATAGCTGTCAGATGCATTAAATGTTATAGTCTCTCCAACATAAGCAGTTTCTGCGGACTCCGTGAAGACGGCCACAGGAGGTCGATTCAATACGGTTTTGGTTGCTGTTGCAGTATCAGTGGCGCCATCGTCATCAGTAACTGTTAAAGTTACTGTATAGATGCCATTGTCAGCATAAGAATGGTTAACAAGGATGCCTGTTGCATTAGAACCGTCACCGAAGTCCCAGAAATGACTGACAATCGAGCCATCAGGATCATAACTATCAGACGCATTGAAGAGAATAACTTCATTAGTGTTAACTGTGTCAGCAGATTCTGTGAATGTGGCTACTGGAGGACGATTCAGAACAGTTTTAGTTGCATTTGTGGATGTTGTGGCTCCGTCGTTGTCAGTAACAGTTAAGGTGACCATGTAAGTGCCATCGTCAACGTAAGCATGATTTGTAGTCTCGCCTGTTGCGTTGGTGCCATCGCCAAAATCCCAAAAATAACTAACTATTGTACCGTCGGGGTCGTAACTTGTCGATGCGTTGAAGTAGATAATCTCGCCTGTAAATACGATGGTCGCAGACTCTGTAAATGATGCAATTGGAGGTTGGTTTAAGACTGTTTTTGTAGCAGTTTCGTTAGCTGTTGCACCATCGTTGTCCGTGACTGTCAAAGTCACTGTATAGACACCATCATCAGCATAAGCATGGTTTGTAGTTACACCTGTAGCATTAGTTCCGTCGCCAAAGTTCCATTCATAGCTTACAATGGAGCCGTCAGGATCATAACTTGCAGAAGCATTGAACATTATAACTTCATTCGTAAATACTGTAGTAGCAGACTCGGTAAACGATGCAACAGGTGACTGGTTCAACACAGTGATGCTTTGAGAAGCCGTGTCTTCTGCACCATCGTCATCAGTTACAGTTAGTGTAATTTGGTATGTACCATTATCTGAATATCTATGGGTAATAGTTGGAGTGGTCACAATCGTGATATTTCCATCACCGAAATCCCAAGAATAGCTCACAATGGAGCCATCGGAGTCATAGCTAGCGCTTGCGTCGAAGACCACAGTTTCGCTTGTATATGGCGTCGAAGGTGAAAACGTGAATAATGCAGTGGGGGATCTATTTAGAACTGTTTTGATAGATAGGGAAGAATTGGTTGCTCCATCATCGTCGGCAACGGTCAGCGTCACGGTGTAAGTTCCGTTGTCCGCATAAGCATGAGTTACTATTGGAGTAAGCACGGTGGTTATGTTTTCATCACCGAAATTCCATTCATAGCTTACAATGGAGCCGTCAGGATCATAACTTGCAGAAGCATTGAACACAATGACCTCACCAGTGTAAACTGTCTCAGCAGACTCGGTGAAAGAAGCCACTGGGGACCTGTTCAAGACAGTCTTAGTAGCATTGGAAGCAGCAGCAGTACCGTAGTCATCTGTGACAGTTAGCGTTACAGTGTAATTGCCATTATCAGCGTATGCGTAGCTAACAATTACTCCAGTGCCATTGGTGCCATCGCCAAAATCCCAAAAATATGAGACAATCACGCCATCAGGATCATAACTACTGGACGCATTAAAGTCGATAAACTCGTCAGTATACACAATGGTAGCTGATTCTGAAAAATTTGCAACTGGAGGTTTGCTTAGAACGGTTTTGGTGGCGTTGGAAAAAGCAGTAGCGCCATCATCGTCTGTGACTGTCAACATCACAATGTAATTTCCTATGTTACTATATGAATGGTCAATTATCATACCCGTACCATTGGTTCCGTCGCCAAAATCCCAAAAGTAACTGACAATTGTTCCATCTGGATCGTAGCTATCAGAGGCATTGAAGTGAATAACTTCGCCTTTATAAACGGTTGTGGCAGATTCTGTAAAAGACGCAACTGGAGGTCGATTTAGAACGGTTTTTGTAGCAGTTGTAGATGCAGTTGCACCATCGTCATCGGTCACCGTCAAAGTCACATTGTATGTCCCATCATCAGCATAAGCGTGGTTTACAACTATTCCAGTTGCATTGGTGCCATCGCCAAAATCCCAAAAATAGCTGACAATCCATCCATCAAGATCATAGCTAGTTGATGCATTAAACGTAATTATTTGGCCAGTGTAAACCGTCTCTGCTGACTCAGTGAAGCCTGCAACAGGAGGTCTGTTCAAAATGATTTTTGTAGCATTAGATGTGGACGTTGCACCATCATCATCAGTAACTGTCAGAGTCACAGTGTAAGTGCCATCATCAGTGTAACTATGACTAACTTCGACTCCTGTAACGTTTGAACCATCGCCGAAGTCCCAGAAGTAACTTGTAATGTAGCCGTCGGGGTCAAAGCTTGCGGAGGCATTAAATTGAATAGTCTCACCGGTATAGACTGTTGTGGCATTCTCCGTGAAAGAAGCAGTTGGTGCTCTGTTGAGGATTGTTTTGGTTGCTGTAGCAGTGGAACGGGCACTGTCATTGTCCGTTACATTCAAGGTAACTATGTAGATTCCATTGTCAAGATAGGCATGCTCTGTCGTCAAACCGGTGCTGTTGGTGCCGTCGCCGAAATCCCAAAAATAGCTGACAATCCATCCGTCAGGATCATAGCTATCAGAAGCGTTAAAATATATAGGGGTGCCTGTGGGCACTGATGTTGCTGACTCTGTGAAGGATGCAACTGGAGGTCGATTGAGTACGGTTATGCTTTGGAAATCTGTGCTGGTTAAATCGTGATTGTCTATTACAGTGAGAGTCACATTGTATGTCCCATCATCGGGGTAAGTGTGGGTTGTGATTTCGTCTGTACCGTTGGTTCCGTCTCCGAAGGTCCAGAAGTAGCTTATTATTGATCCATCAGGGTCGTAACTTGTTGATGCGTTGAAGATTATCGTTTCGTCTGTGAAGGGATATTCAGGAGTGTAGAAGAAATTCGCTATTGGTGCGATTGCCCATACGTGTAGTAATGTAGTGTCTATTTGCCAACTACTCTGAGTATTGTCTCCTGTTTCTGTTCCTCCTTGGAACCTTATTGTGAACGTGGGGCTAACCAGATAATCAGTAACTGAAATATTGTTCCATCCATTTGACAGATCGGTGAAAAGATTCTGCCATTCGGAACCATTCCAAACATCAACTTGAAGGTTTTCAGATCCCATTGCTCCTCCATATATACAGAGCTCTTCGTTAGGCAGGTTGTATGTCGCGTTTGTCCATTGAACCTCCAAATCGAGTTCATAGTTTGGACTGGGTGGTTTTCTAATAGCAACAATAAAACTTCCTTTGCCGTAGGTTGTCCCAGACCCTAAAAAACGCCCATATTGAGTTTTAAATGTTTGACTTGTTGCACCTAGTTGTTTCATTTCAGTAGTAAAGAATGGGATACAATCCGCGGGGTTTCCTGAGTCCTTCGAATCGATTTCCGCCATATCAATAGTTTCAGGATTTGTTCCCGACGCATGTTCTAGTCTGGTGTGTCCAGGGTATGAGGTGCTGTCAGGTTTGATGACCATCGCACCTAATATTAAATAGTCTTCTTGAGATGTAGGAGTAAAAGAAAGCGTGGACTTGTCTGTCCATGATGAAGTGGTTGAAGTAACTGAGGTATCTTCGGTATATTGGACGTTGGAATCCATTGCGCCTAGTCTTATTGCAATGATTCTACTTCTTCTCACTTGCCCATGGGTGTTAGTTCCACCTGTCCTGCATGCTTGAAGTTTAATGGTTTTGGGCGATGTTGGAATGTTTACGATTCCGCCCCAAATGAAAGGAAGATAATCGGTGGTATCTTTGCTTTCATAAGTAACGTAGTTTTCATAGGCCTCTTCGTTGTTATTTACAGGCAAATACTCGACTCCACTATCATAATTTAATCTTGCACTGACAGAATCACTAGTATAACCACTCCTCATTTCCAAGCTTGCTAGAATTAAGTAGTCTCCTGCTTGGTCTGGTGTAAAGGTTATTGTTTGAGCATCTATATACTGTCCGTTAACACCGGGCAATGAGGCTTCTGTGTCTGTGGACACATATTCATACATTCCATTTGTGGGAAGCCAATCGTCCAGTCGAAGAACTGTAATGTGCATATACTTCATGTAGTAGGTGTAACTAGCAGACTCGCCAAAGGCATCAAGATCTACGTGGTGATTACCAAACGACAGAGATTGAGCTAAATAGAAACTTCCAAAACTTCTATATTCTCCACTTCCGTGAGTGGCAACAGGTTCAAAAAGTCCCTCCATAAAGGTTGTGGAATCATCTAATTGTGCTCTGAAGCCCACGCTATAGGAGGTGCTTCCTCCTGCGGTCGCAAATGTAACAATGAGAAGATAGTCTCCATTTGCTTGAGTGTTAAACTCCAATCGGTGTTTTTCATCATAAGCTGTATTTGAGAAACTTATCTCGGGATCGGAAGCATTAAACCACCAAGAAGCACCAGTACCGCCTGTGTTTTCCTCTGAAATCGTGTCGTAAAATGAGTCTGGACCATATTTTTGAGCCGTAAAATTTGAGTGTGCACCCTTATCAGGATTGGCATCCACGTCACTGGTGTTGTTATCAACATAATCATATAGTTCATCTGAAGAGGCCAAGGCTGGGAATAATAAGGGTATACATAGCAAGAAAAGAAGCAGTACGAGAAAAGCTAGAGTATACTTTCTTTTATGCAAAGCCTTTCCTCCCGTTCTGCTGCCAAAAAAACCACTTTACTGAAGGAAAATGGGCAAGTACTGAGCTGCAGAAAAATGAAATTCTCTCTACGATAGCAATCACTACTTTTTTCAATAAGATGAAACTCCTTCTCCTTTCAGCACTATTAGTCTTCTTACACAAAGTAAAAAGGGTTTTGGATTTATCTTCTATGCGCTCATCTATGTCAACGCTTTGGAATATGCTCATGTCAACCTACAATCTCTAAGTTTGAAAAAGGTTTAAGGCGTACTTCAGTAGAACGAATATTACAATGTAGGAAATGTCATGTCCTCTGACACTTGGTACTCATCTGTACTCATCTAAATGCGTACCTAGAAAAACCAAGGGGGGAGGGAGTGATATACGAGAAGATTCTAGGTCCTCAGGAGTTTCATTCTGTTTAGTGTATGCGTATAAGAGAAACGTATCGTTATTGATACATTTTTTAGAGAGGGCAGGTCTGCGCATAAACGAAATTTTACAGAGATGTTTCTCCGAAGTGACTCGCCACTAAAAGCATGTCCTGCATGTCCACCTTACTGTCTTGATTTACGTCTGCTTTGCTGTTCCATCTAGGGTGCCCTGGGAAAGAGCCAAACGCCTCTGCCACAATAACAAGATCCTTTATGTCGACCTTTCCATCGCCATTTAAATCACCAAAGAGGGTGTATGTGTTGAATCCAAACTTTAGGCACACCATAGTTGTATCTACAATATTCACTCTTCCGTTTGCATCGATATCTGCTCCTGTATTCCATCTGCAATGCCCAGGATAAGAACCAAACGCCTCTGCCACAATAGCAAGATCCTTTATGTCAACAACTCCGTCGCCGTTGACGTCTTCAGGTAGTCCATAGTCATTAGCATAAACTTTGAGAGGCATACTACCAAGGGAAGAAAATGCCACAGCAATAAGAAAAAGCAACAGTAACTGGAAGGCTTTCCGCTTTTTCGTAGTACTTCACCTATGAGAAATATCTGGTTTCTTCTTATATCGCTCATTTCTAGAAATGATATATTTCATAAAAAGGAAGTGAAAGCACGTAAAGGACCGTTGTTTGTATAATTGCTTTATCCAACCGTATAAAACAGTACCATTAAATAAGACGCAAGCGAGTTCTTATTTAATTCCAACCAATCAAAAGGAGGAAGGAGAAATAATATCATTAAATAAACTTGCGAAAATCTCGACTCTCGCTCTTATAATTGGTGCGTTCCTCACAAGTGCCATACTCTTCGGTATCTGTGCTCCATTAGAGCTCACTACAACCACTGAGAAAACGTCTTACTTCGTAAGAGAAAAATTAACCTGCAGCGGCAACGTGTCATTTAATGGATCACCTGTGTCAAATGCTCAAGTAGCTCTCGAAATGCACAGCCAAAATGACATTCCGATGGTTTACAGGGCCGTGACTCTTGGAAATCTTTCAGACTCATGGGAGCTCGAAATTACCGACATAGGTGTGTGGGATCTGAACCTGCCACCCAATCCCCTTGACACTGTTAAGGTTGGGGAAACAGTGAAAATCAGCGCAACAGTTACCAACCCGCAGCCTACTCAAAGAGAACATGTTTACATTGCTATAAGCGTATTTGACGGAAACATGGTTCCCCTCCGCCCATACATGGCCCCAGATAACAGTATTCTGCCCCAAAGCTCTTTAACGATATATGGCACGCTCACAATTCCAACATGGACATATGCGGGCATGGCTACGATATACGTTAATGCTTATGATAATGTACCATCAAACAACGGAGTTCCCTATGCTCTAGAAGAGTCAGCTCAATTCTACATTAGCAGAACTGAGCAAGGATTGCTTGGTTATTCATCCCTAGAAAGCACTCCCTCACCACCACAATCGGGGGGTGCTTATAACTTAACCCTTGGGCTTCCGCCTACTCTCACGCCAGGCACATACCCCATATACACTACAGCTCGATACCGCACTGCATTGCTAATTTACAAAGCATCGGACGGAACTACATTTGACATTCTGTACGTACCCTCCCCGCCAACAGCATCATTTGTTTGGACACCACGCGAGCCCTACCCAAACATGACTGTAACCTTTGATGCTTCATCAAGTTCTGCTGAGGGGCATAACGACACAATCATTCAATATAAGTGGGATTGGGGTGACGGAACACCACAAGACATAACCACTACGCCAATAATGACTCACAAATTCATGGCGAGCCAGCAATATATTGTCACGCTAAATGTAACAGATCAAGAAGGACTCTGGAGCCTCACTCAAAAACCAATAAGCATTAAGCCAACCGATCCTTCTGCTGCCTTCACGTGGACTCCAACAATCGCAAGAATCAACCGAACTGTCACATTCAATGCGTCAACATCACTTCCTGGGTGGAGTATAAAGACAGCAAGCCCAGCTCCAATCGTTAACTACGTCTGGAACTTTGGCGACGGCTCAGGCAATTTTACAGTACCGATCCCGATTCTAGACCACACCTATTTTACTCCGGGTAATTTCACAGTTCTCTTAGAAGTCATTGACAGCGAAGGTCAAAGAGACTCGATAAGCCACATCGTACAAGTTCAAAACATAACCTCTCCAGTATATGACATTAATGGAGATGGCAAAGTTGACATCAAGGATATTGCCATTGTTGCAAAAGCTTATGGGTCAGAACCTGGCGATCCCAACTGGAACCCAATTGCAGACATAACAGGGCCTACAGGAGAACCAGATGGAAAAGTCGACGTTAGAGATATTGCTTTAGTAGCCAAGCATTTCGGAGAAGTATATTAACATGGCCTTGAGTGGTCTAAGCGAGACAAGGATAAACCCCCCTAAAAAGCCATCAATCCCTCTTTTTAAGCATGCCCAATTGTTTTTTAAAATTTAAGTATCTGAGTTGTATAGAGTCAACAACATGTTAGGAAAAGGTGCACACTGTGAAGAACCTAAAAACTCTTATCCTCTACTCTTTTTTGGTAATTCTTAGTTTGGAATCAATTCTAGGAAATTCTGTATTTGCTCAGTCTACAACCTTGTCTGTGATAAACCCTCTGACAGGAAATACCAACTTTAGATTCTTCACAAACACAACCTCAGTAGGAGAGACATTTATTGCTAACTTCACATTATCCAGCGCGATCAACTTATGGGCGTGGCAAATACGATTATACTTTAGCCCTTCGGTGGTAAACATCACGGCAACAAGTGACATCTTCCAACCTGCAGATCACATTTTTGCTGGGAAATCAGTCACTCCGTTTCTTGTTAGTATAAAACGTGACAAAGGTTATGCCGATTTTGGCCAATCATTACAGGGGCCAGAGTCAACCTACAACGGATCTGGAATACTTGCTCAAATTCGATTCACGATTATTCAATATCCTCCAGCATCTGGAGTTGTAACTGATAACTTGGAGATCGATAATGCCGACACTTACCTTCTTGATTTTGACTTAAACGACATCTCCGTTGACAAATCGGACGGTGACTATGAATACATTTGGACCCCTCCACCACCACTACCTTGGCTCGAAATAACACCGGCGTTAATAGAATACGGTCCTGATCCCGTCATCGGCAAGCAATTTAACATTAGCGTATGGTTGAAAGGCTTAGAGGCAGGTTGGAAGCTCGTCAACATTACCTTTGGCTTAACATATGACTCGACACTGATTCGGGTGCTTGATTCGACTGAAGGCTCATTCATGAAAGAATATGGAAGCACCACGTTCTTTGAGAGCATAGGAGTTGATCGAGTAAACGTCACAAGTGCGCTTACTAGTGTCCCAGCAATATACCCTAACGGTGAAGGAACCGTAGCAACATTCAACTTCAATGTTACGTATCAAGCAACCAAACCCGAAGTGAAGGAGACCCCTATGATTTTCACAGGTATTGAATTAACAGACAAGAATGGCAGGCAAATACCCTTAAACTCTTCAGAAATCGTTGACGGTCTTTACAGAATAAATAGCTTAACACCTAGTACTCTCAATCTATTGGTCGCCCCAACCACCGTGACTGTCGGAGCGAATGTAACCGTAACAGGCATCGTCACACCAATCCGCGCCGAAGTAAACGTGGCAATCTATTACAGACTTGCTGGAGAAAATTGGACAACTCTCAAAATCGTTGAAACAGGTTCAGATGGAAGCTACACATACATCTGGCAGACAACCGAGGAAGGTTTGTTCCAACTAAAAACAGCATGGTTAGGAGACATAGATACGCTGCCTGCTGAAAGTGGCGTAAAAAATGTCCAAGTGGAATCATCTCTTGAGCCGCCTCCTCCAGCCGATATTCTTCCTTATGTGCTTATTGCAGTAGTCTTGATTGCTATCTTGATCGCAGTGAGCATATACTATTGGAAATTCAGGAAGCCACGAAGGTAACAAGCAATTGTTATGATATATGCAGAGGAACATTCTCCAATGTCTATGGCTATTGACAGATTCTCGTATAGTCTAAAGAATCAATTTTTGAGGACTGGTCGGCAGCATCCGTAGGGGGGAGATAGGAGAGAGAAGTGCGACCATGTTTTAAGCCGCCTCTTACCAGTCCAACATCTAAATATATTCTCAAAGACCGATTTAATGGTACGCTTTTATACAAATGTATAATTTTGTTCAACAGAACACACGCCAAACTAGTCTCAAAAATGCTGGCACTTAGCTGAAGTTACCCTTCTGTCTGATCTCCTCAAAGTGCTTAGAAGTTTGCAGACTTTAGTCATTAATTAATTATCTTTTCGTATCTAGTGTGTTAGGAGCCACAATCAAAAGCTAGCGTGTCAACGAATATATCATCGTTTATTCTAGCATTTACTATTACCTGCCACGTTCCAATTGAATCTGCAATATCAGGTATTGTGAAGGTCACTGCCTCAGTTATTCCTGACGAATTTGTCTGCGGTGTTCTAACTAATTTGACTGTGGAGTTGGCTGGACTGTAAATATAGAAAGCTACTGGAGCATTTTTGACTGGACTTGTGCCATTATTCACTTCCGCGTATAGGTTGACGGTTTCCAAGCGGCTGTAGGGTAGACTTTGAGTATTCGATCCATTGCCACCTCGGTCAGTATAGACGTCGACAAATGGGCTTGGCGGTGTTTTCACTTCGAAGGCTAGTGAATCGACAATTCGCGTTCCGGTGACCTCTGTAGTTGCGGTCGCCGTCCATACTCCTAGAATCGCCTCTTGCTGAACAACTAGATGCGAAGGTGTTACTGTGGTCACAGCCACGCCCGAAGAGTTTGTTGTCGTTGTCTGTGTCAGATTCACATTTGAGCCGAGGGGACCATGAATCTCAAATATTACTGTTGCACCGGTTACTGGATGGTTCGTTGCATCCCTAACATTGGCAAATATGTTTACATTCTCGTCGTTAAGGTAAGCGCTACTTACAAGTCCAGGGCCAAAACCACCTTTATCTGTGTACGCATCTACTGTTGTGACTGTAGGAGCAGTCTCGATTTGCGGAGAAAGCACATAAACGGCTGCGCCGAGAAGAATAGCGACTGCTATGGCTGAGGCTGATGCTTTTAGGATGCTGGCTTTGAGCTCTGCCATTCCGTATTCCTCAATTATTTTTTACTTAGAAAGATATTTAATGGTATGTTTTTATACGATTGTATAAGAATTGTGAACGCTGTATAAGTTTGGAATTAGGACAATTGATGACCTATGACCTCGGCACGAGATGGGGATGTTTTGAAGGGTAGGACCTTGGATATTTACAGATATGTTCTCAAGAAAGGTAAACCAGCTGGCGTGCGTGAGGTTCAGAGGGCTCTTAAGCTTAGTAGTCCGAGGCTGGCTTTTTATCATCTTAACAAGTTGGAAGAGACTGGCTTTTTGAAGAAAACTGTGGAGGGATATGTGGTTGAACGAGTTTTTCTTCAACATTCGGTACGTTTTGGAAAGCTTCTAGTTCCAAGATATTTCTTCTATTTGATTTTTTTGCTAACAGCCATTGTTATCCAGTTAACGGTTTTTAGACCTAAGATTTTTAGAGGTGACTACATTTTTGGGCTTGTTATAATTTCCGTTGCAGCTCTTTTTTTTCTAAACGAGACATTAAGAATTGTGTTTAAGAGAGGACTGTAATTGTCTTTGAGATTGCTCTTTTATCAATTAGGGAACTTAGTATTTTGATTAATCAGGATGTAGAAAACAATATGTGCAATATACTATGGCGAGTAGTTGTCTGAAAATTTTAAGAAAAAAAGGGAAAAAAGGGGGGAAAGAGTATATTTTGCCTTTATTATGGGTCTACGAACCAGGGGTCGTCTGCGTGTACTGGTAGTATCCAGATGAAGGTTGAGACTTCTTGGCCTGCTGCTTCTCCGCCTTCGCTTGGTAAGCCGAAGACGAAGCTAACGCGGACTTCTGCTAGGCCTGCGTAGGCGAATGTTTCGATGTGTATTGGTACTGTTAGAGTGAAGTTCGTGTAGTGACATAGTTCGGCGCCGCCAACTGTGGTTGCTACATAAGCAATATTTATTGGGACACCGAGTTCATCCTGTATGGTTACGTACATAGTTACGTCGAATTCTCTTGTGGATTTGGTTCCGAAGTCCACTGTTACCTGTGCAGTGTTGCACTTGTAGTATTCTGGTTGGTCGGTTGTGACGCTCCAGATGTGTATGAGGTAGTCGTAGTCGAACTCCATAATGTCGGTGATGACTACATCTGCGAGGGTTACTGATACCATGACGCCCCATGTGCCGATTAGTTCTTCAGCGTCGTGGCCTGTCCACGGCATTCTGAAGAAGGCAGTTGCGTGGCCGTCGTCGCATGTGTCATCTTGGAGCACTGCCCACAGGTCGCCTGTTTCGAATTCGCCGTGTGGGAAGGGACCGCGGATTTCGAAGGTTACTTTCTTGTAGGCGACTGGTTGCCAGTTGTATGTGACTTTGGCGCACAGTGTGATTCCCATTTGTGGAAGCACTAGGTCTGCGGGTGTACCGATGCCCATGCCGCCTAGCTCCGGATCGCACATCCATACGTCGATTACTCGTCCGGTTGCAGATATGGGTAATATTGTCAGAGTGCCATCGACTATTTTGCTTTCGTCTACTGGTATATTGACAGCGCTTTCGTCGATCAGATATTCTGGATCTGTGTCCCAGAAGATCGGATATATTTCGAAGGTGTCTGTGAGGGTGTCTATCCAGCTCTGTTTCAGTGGCTTGAATGTTACTTCGAAGAGCACTCCTGTTCCTTCAGGATTGGGCTGATCCCAATAGCCAGTGCCGTTAGGTAGTATCAAGCCGCCTGCCAGAACATGTTGACGTGGACAAACAAAGTTTGGCCCTTCATCGTATGCAACGAAGAAGGTTCCGTACCAGTTCCATTCTGGACGCTTGAGGAATTCTCCTTCTTTGACTTCGACGACCATTAAGAGATCTGGGTCATAGGTCAAGCGCACGTTGTATCCGACTAATTCCCAAGCAAAGTGGATCTCCTCGAGGACCACTTTGACTGTGAATAATTGGCCGTATTGTTGACCAATTACCAGTTCGGGTCCTAGCACTGTGTCAGCAGGGTCCACTTCTAGCCATGGTGTGGATATGAGCGCTTTTCGCCAAACTATGACGTTGCCGTTCTCAAAGAAAAAGTCAATGGTTCCTACAGTGTCCCACAGTATGACGTTGCTGAGTTCTAATGCTGATTCGTCAAATGTAGGAGTGATGGTGGTTGTCTGATTGAATATGTGGAAAGTGATTGTGCAGATTAGTACGTCTCCTGAGGGTGGCGGTGGAGGGTAGCCTTCTACGAAGACATCAATTTGGCCTGGTACTATGCCCACAGTATTACCTGGACCGGCCCAAGCTGGATCGACTGCTACGCTCACGTCGTCAAGCACCATCGTATCATAGCTAAGGGTGAAGCTGGCGTTGTGTAGTGCCCAGCCGGCAGACAAGCCTTCAAGTATGATTTCTACGTCGAAGTACGTGCAGTTCCATTCGTGGTATTGGTCAAACTCCAAAGTTGTACCTGTTAGAGTGGCACCTGCAAGTAATGGGTCTACTGGTTGTGCTACTATGGTTGGTATGGTGGTTGGTGGGGCCCAATCGTATTGTACGTAGCCGTTTGTCTTTGTTAAGCCTGCTATTTCAGCTAGAGATTCATCTAGCAGGTAGGTGTCGACGTTGTTGATGTCGAGGTCGGAATAGAAGCTCTCATACTTGCCAGGGCTAGCTATGACGTGGAATTCCACGATTCCTAGCTTGAATGGCCCTGCTCCACTTGTGGGAGCGCCGACAAGGATTGAGTCTCCGACAAGGACGTTGTTAGCTCCGATGGATGGGGTTGGGGATACTGTGGACTTGCCGAAGAATATGTATGTGGGGTCTCCTGTTGCGAGCCACGCTCCTGTGACATTAAGAAATGCGGGGTTAAAGAAGCATTTGAACTGGAAGGCAAAAGCACCTGGGGTCGGTATGTCTCTGGCATAGAATGTTATGTTCCACTTATAGCTTACAGTGACTGTGTCTGTATCAAAGACGTTAGCTGATGGAACCATGTAGACTTCGAAGGCAGCATATGCTGGCGGTAAAATGGCTAGCATGCTTGCGAGCAATGTTGCAATCAGTATGACATTTAGTAGGCTATTTGCTTTATGTTTCATGGTCTGTTCTCCTTTCTCCAAACTGTTTATTGCGAAATAATCTTATTAGACTTTCCAATTTAAGTATTCTGGTACTATGTTCTATAACTAGTACGAGTTTTTCAACTGTGAATGGAATCTTGCGTGTACCAAAGAATTATGCAAGAATGATTGGGAAAACTGATTATCGATAGATTTGGCATTTTGAGGGTATGTCTACTGAACTAAGCCTTAAAATCTGAGCCCTTTATAGACAGAATTTTGTCACCAGTACCAGTACCACACGAATAACAAATCAACTCGGTGGAAAAATTTCACTATTCTTTTTCGTTTTTTAATATAAAAAAAGGGATTGAGAGAGTTGGCTTTAGGTGTTTAACCTACCCAGCCGAAGTCTTTGGCAATGCCAGCGATGTCTTTGATGTCGATCTTGTAGTCGCCGTTGATGTCGGCTACTGCGCTCCATCGTGTGTGGCCTGGGTATGCTCCGAAGCCTTTGGCGGCTAGAGCGACGTCTTTGATGTCGACTTTGATGTCTGGTGTTGGCAGCTGGCTCTTGAATGGATAGGCTGCGAAGTCATAAGCCTCTAATCCTTCAGCTATTAGCCCTGGCCGTATGTTTGTTCCAGCTTGGTCGTACCATGTGCTTCCAGAAATGTCCGTTATCCGTGTATGCCACGAAAGCTCATAATCCCATGGGATTGCGGTACATATTGAGTAGAAGCTGCGGAAGGTCACGTGGGGTCGCATAATGTGGATTTTGACCAAACCTGTAGTAGAATGCGTATAGATCGGCGTACCATCTATGTCAACGACTAGCAGTGTTACTGTATAGACGTATAGCACTTTGTGGTAGACCCAGAGGTCCAATGGACCTATTTCATCAGCTTTGTGCCACCAGCTGTAGCCGTAGTCGATTCCGCGTGCTGCGAAGAGCAGCGAAACGTAGTGGGCTTGCGCCATGAAGGCTACTGCTTGGGTGTCGGTGTAGATTTGTACATCATCGATTTCCACAGTTGTTGTGATATCTGTGGTTTCGAACCAAAGGTTAGTGTACTCTGAGCGCATCTCAACAAGCTCTTCATAGCCAACTTTGGCTCTGCGAGTATCGTAGACATAGGTTTCTGCGTGTCCTGGGAACCAGCGGGTGTAACCCGTCGGTGAGTAGACTGCGCTGCTTCCTTCGTGGTTTGTTGTCACGGTCTTGCGTGGTTCGTTGGCGGTCAAGAGCACGTGGCTCTGGCCGACGTATTCAACAAATCTGTACGGACCGTTGCCAATCATGTCGGGGTCGGCTGCATTAGCTTGAACGTCGCCTACTGTGCCTTCTGC
>SMTZ1_10006235_pt1 | contig 20259 bp, 16 predicted proteins | sample DeeMarSWOR136_30_FD_25667 | JGI IMG/M metagenome (IMG submission 25667) | reverse complement strand
TGGGAAATCAAAGCCCTGGAACAAATCTCCTTCCGGGTTGCGAGGGAGGAATGTCTTGGAATCATCGGCGAATCGGGCTCAGGCAAATCCACGTTGGCCCAACATCTCGCCGGGCTCCTTTCCCCCAGTCTGGGCTCAGTTCTCATCGATGGGGACAATATCAACAACCCGCAACGGGTAAGGGAGATGAGGGGAAAGGTAGGGATCATCTTTCAATCCCCCGCGGACCAACTATTCGAGGAATCCGTCTTTAAGGAGATCTCCTTCGGTTTGAGACAGGAGAAAAACCTAAGCTCCCGGGAAATCGAAGAAAGGGTCAGAGACGTATGCAGGGAATTGCATCCACCATTGGAGCATCTCATGGACCGATCCCCCTTCGAATTGAGCGGAGGGGAAAGGATTATGCTGGCCACCGCCAGCGTATTGATATCCAAACCCGAGGTCTTGGTCTTTGATGAGCCTTACGCGGGATTGGACTCAGATAACCGGAGTAAGGTCTCACACCACATAGAAATCCTTCGTCGGAACAAAAAAACCCTTATCGTCCTCTCCAATCAATGCGAAGGCCTAACCCACCTTTGTGACCGAGTTATGTTTCTGCACCAGGGAAAGATCGTTGCCCAAGGAAGGCCCGAAGACCTCTTGGTATCCGAAGAAATAGACCCTAGAGTAGTTGACCTCTTGCCGCCATTGACGCGCATGCTCATCCACCTGAGGGAGAAAGGAATCGAGCTCAATCCCTCCCTTGGCACCCCTTCCTCTGTCTCCCGGGAAATCCATCGCCTCCTCGAAAAAAAGGAAAAGGATCAATAAGCCCCGAAAGGACATCCTCAGACGGGATTGTTGCCCAAATTCCCTTTCGCTCAGTGTTCGTTTTTCCAGTTTTCCAGGGATTCCGAACTTTGAACTTTGGCCGGCAAGTGCCCCGCAAGCCCCGCCTTGTAGGCGCCTTGTAGGCGGGGTCAAGGGGCACAAATAAAAATGAAATTTCATTTCCGGGAAGCCCCGCCCTGTGGGCGGGGAGCTTCACATTGACTCTCCTGTTCGTGTTTCGTGTCCGTGCTCATTATCCGTCTCCGTTATCAGTTATTTGTCATTTGTTATTTCTCCTTCTGCCTCCAACCTCTTAGCTTCAGCCTGCTGAGGGGTAATGAACCCCGAAGCTTCGGATGCCTATCCCTTGACTTGAATCCGGTCAGATGATAGTATCCCCGTGACCTTACGGGGTTTGTCATGGGAGAGGAAGGGCTTTTTGAAAGGCTGAAAAAGGGGCTCTCAAAAACCCACGCCGGCTTTGTCACGCAGATCGACCGGCTCATTTCCGGGAAGAAGGGGATCGACGAGACGCTCCTCGAGGAGCTGGAGGAAATCCTCATTACCGCCGATTTGGGAACGAATACAACCTACAGGTTGATCAACGATCTCCATCAAAGGGTTGGGAGAAACGAGCTCGTTGACCCCCAAAGGGTCAAGGAATATCTCAGGGACTCCGTCCTGGCCATATTGAAGACGGCCGAAAGCCCGTTGGACATCGATTCTTCGGGAACAGAGCCTTTCGTGATCATGGTAGTGGGCGTCAATGGAGTCGGAAAGACCACTACCATAGGGAAGCTGGCGAACAGGTATAGGCCCAAGGGGAAAAAGATACTTTTCGCCGCATCGGATACCTTCCGGGCTGCGGCCGCGGAGCAGCTGGAAGTCTGGGCAAAAAGAATAGGGGTGAATATGGTGCAACAATCGAGGGGGTCCGATCCCTCGGCCGTCGCCTTCGATGCCATCCAGGCTGCCAAGGCGAGATATTTCGACATCGTATTTATCGACACCGCGGGCCGACTCCATACCAAGGAAAACCTCATGGAAGAGTTAAAGAAGATGAAGAGGATTGTTGGACGCCAGTGCCCGGGGGCTCCTCACGAGATCCTCTTGATCCTCGACGCGACGACGGGCCAGAATGCCATTTCCCAAACGAGATTCTTCAACGAGGCCTTGGGGATCACGGGAATTGCCCTCACCAAATTGGATGGAACGGCCAAAGGGGGGATCATCATCGGAATTACCGAATCATTTCACATTCCCATTCGGTATATCGGTATCGGGGAAAAAATGGATGATCTTCGGGAATTCAACGCCGAGGAATTCGTCGCAGCTTTATTGTAATTTTTCCCTTGACAAGTGAAAATTCTCTTTTGTAATATATCAGGAGTATTTTTGAAGATACAGTTGATTATTAAAAAAAATATTTTCGGTTCTCTGAAAAACTGCACGTAACTGCTTCCGATCATACAGGGCCCAGGGGGTTCCGTATGACGATAGGGTGCGAGGAGTAATCTTTGTGCCTGCCGCTTGCAAAGGGGGTCTTAACTACGGGCTCCCTTTTTATCTTTCACGGGAGGAGGTGATCACAACAAGGGAACCCAAAAAAAATCTTCATAGAAAGGAGTGAAATGCAAAAATGAAACTAACCCGTAGGACCTTTTTAAAGGTATCCGGTGCGACAGCGGTCGGCATTGCGGCAAGCAGCCTGGGGTTTGATCTATCGCCCTTTGAATCCTATGCCGCAACGCTGCGAAAAGACCTCAAGTCGGCGAAGGAAAGCCTCACCATTTGCCCTTACTGCGCCGTCGGTTGTGGAGCCATCGTCCACTCCATCAATGGTAAGGTGATCAATATCGAGGGCGATCCTGATCACGTCATTAACGAGGGTTCGCTCTGCAGCAAGGGGGCATCCCTGTACCAGCTCTCAGCGGCAAACCCAAACCGTCTCACCCAACCCATGTACCGGGCTCCCTACGCAACGGAGTGGAAGGAGGTATCCTGGGACTGGGCTTTGGATGAGATCGCCAAGCGAGTGAAGAAGAGCCGGGATGCCAGCTTCATGACCAAAAACGCCAAGGGACAGGTGGTCAACCGAACGAACGGCATCGCGCATGTGGGGAGCGCTGCCCTGGATAACGAAGAATGTTTCATGCTCCAAAAACTGATGCGGTCCTGGGGTTTGATCTACATCGAACACCAGGCGCGCATCTGACACTCCGCTACGGTAGCGGCTCTGGCAGAGTCGTTCGGTAGAGGAGCGATGACGAATCACTGGATCGATATCCGGAATGCAGATGTCATCCTCGTCATGGGCAGCAATGCTGCCGAAAATCATCCCATCTCGTTCAAGTGGGTCACCAAGGCGATCGATGGGGGAGCAACCCTTCTCAGCGTTGACCCCCGCTTCACCCGTACGTCCGCCAAGGCCCATCTCTATGCGCCAATCCGTTCGGGAACGGATATCGCCTTTCTGGGTGGGATGATTAAGTACATCATCGACAACAAGAAGTATTTCGAGGAATATGTCCGACTTTACACAAACGCGTCTTTTCTCGTAAACCCGAAATTCAAGATGCCCGGGGAACTGGACGGAGTCTTCTCAGGCTACGACCCCAACAAGAGGAAGTACGACAAGTCTAGTTGGAGCTTCCAGAAGGACGAAAAGGGATTGATCAAGAAGGATCCTTCACTTAAAGACCCCAATTGCGTCTTGCAGCTCCTGAAAAAACATTTCTCCCGATACACGCCGGAATTGGTCTCCAGCATCACGGGAACCCCCAAGGACAGGCTCTTGAAGATCTACGAGATCTATTCCTCCTCGGGGGAGCGGGGTAAGGCGGCCACCATCATGTACGCCATGGGGTGGACCCAACACACCGTTGGGACCCAGAACATACGGACCATGGCCATCATCCAGCTGCTCCTGGGAAATATGGGCGTTGCGGGGGGTGGAGTCAACGCTCTGAGGGGAGAATCCAACGTGCAGGGTTCCACGGACCACTGCCTGCTCTACCACATCCTGCCCGGATACCTCAAGACCCCAAAGGCTTCACAGCCCACCCTTAAGGCGTATAATGACGAGTCTACGCCCAAGACCAACGATCCCATGAGCGCCAACTGGTGGGGCAACTATCCCAAGTACTCCGTCAGCCTGCTCACGTCCTTCTTCGGCAAAAACGCCACCAAGGCCAACGACTTCGGCTATGCGTGGCTTCCAAAGCTCGACGATGGACAGGACGCCTCCTGGCTGAATCTCTTCGACGAGATGTACAAGGGTACCTTTTCCGGCTTCTTTGCCTGGGGGATGAATCCAACCTGTAGCGGCGCCAACGCGAACAAGGTGAGGCTGGGCCTAGCCAGGCTCGATTGGCTTGTCAACGTCAACATCTTCCCCAACGAGACCGCGGAGTTCTGGCACGGGCCCGGGATGAAGCCCAAGAACATCAAGACCGAGGTATTTCGCCTGCCGGCAGCCGTCTCCTTCGAGAAGGAGGGAAGCATCACCAACAGCGGTCGATGGGCCCAGTGGAGGTATAAGGGTGGCAATTCCCCGGGAGATGCGTGGCCGGATGCGGAGATGATGACCGAGCTCTACTACCGGGTTAAAACCCTCTACGAGAAGGAGGGCGGTGCCTTTCCGGATCCCATCGTGAAGGCGACCTGGGACTATGGACCAAAGGGGTCCGGTGGAAAGATCAAACACTGCGATCCTCACATGGTGGCCAAGGAGATCAACGGCTACTTCCTGAAAGATGTAACAATCAAGGGGAAACTCTATAAGAAGGGAACCTTGGTTCCCAGCTTTGCATTCCTCCAGGCCGACGGAAGCACCTCCTCGGGCAACTGGCTCTACTGCCAGAGCTACACGGAAAAGGGAAATATGATGGCCCGGAGGAGCCGGAAGGATTCATCGGGAATCGGACTCTATCTCGAGTGGTCATGGGCCTGGCCCGTCAACCGGAGGATTATTTACAACCGAGCCTCCGTGGACGAAAACGGCCAGCCATGGGATAACGAGCACCCGGTTATTCGATGGGATAAAGCAGCGAAGAAGTGGAAGGGGGATGTCCCCGATGGTGGTTGGGCTCCCCTGAGCGCCGGGAAGAAATCGAGGTACGCCTTTATCATGAAACCCGAAGGCTATGCCCATATCTTCGGACCCGGGCGCGCGGATGGCCCATTCCCCGAACACTACGAACCCTACGAGTGCCCCATCGAGAAGAACCTGATGAATGCCCAGAAGTTCAACCCCGCCATCAAGGTCTTCAGCCCCGAAACAACGACGCCCCTGGATGTCGTCTTCTCGTGTGATCCCAGGTATCCCATCGTTGCAAGCACATATCGGATGGTGGAACATTGGCAAACCGGGGTGATGACGCGATGGCAACCCTGGCTCATAGAGGCACAGCCCCAGTTGTGGGTCGAGATGAGCAAGGAGTTGGGCAACCTGAGGGGTATTAAGAACGGGGAAAAGGTCCTGGTGCAGTCGGCCAGGGGCCAAGTGGAGGCGGTGGCCATTGTTACCGATCGCTTCAAGCCCTTTAATATCGCGGGCCAGACCATTCACCAGGTGGGCTTACCGTGGTGCTTTGGCTGGGTAACGCCGCGCGACGGTGGTGATAGCGCCAACCTGTTGACGCCAACCATTGGGGACGCCAACACTATGATACCAGAATCCAAGGCCTTTATGGTCAATGTGGTCAGAAAGGGGGTGTGATCTGATGGGAAAACATGCCGCATTAGTCGATGTCTCGAGGTGCACAGCCTGTAGGGCATGCCAAGTCGCCTGCAAGCAGTGGAACGAACTTCCCGCGGAAAAGACGGTCAACATGGGAACGTACCAGAACCCACCGGATCTCTCCGTGGCCACATATACCCTTATACGGTTCAAGGAGATCTCCGATAAGGGCGAGATACGGTGGAATTTCTTCAAGGATCAGTGCAGACACTGTCTGGAGCCGCCGTGTAAGGAAGCGGCCGATGGGACGGTGAAGGGGGCGATCGTCCAAGATGAGAATGGTACCGTCCTCTTTACCGAAAAGACCAGGCTTCTGGACATCAAGGAAATCCGTGATGAGTGTCCCTATGACATTCCTCGCCAGGATCCCAATACCAAGCTCATGGGTAAGTGCACCTTCTGTGCCGATCGAATCGCCAATGGCATGATACCAGCCTGTATTAAGGTTTGCCCAACGGGGGCCCTCACCTTCGGGCCGAGGGATAAGATCCTGCAGATGGCGAACAAGAGGCTCGCAGAGGTCAAGAAACGTTTTCCTCAGGCCAAGCTGATGGGTGACGAGGAGGAGGTAAGTTGGATCTACCTGATCCACCAACCCGAAGCGGAATTCCAGATGACCGTGAGGGCAAAAAAACCCTCCACCGTGGCACGAAGGGCCTTCATGAAACCCCTTGGGGCCTTGGTTGCGGGAATGGCATTCTTGGGATCAGTGACAACCGATTCTGATTCCTCGGTAGAGTAAGAATAAACGAGGGAAAAAGCATCATGTGGAAGGCAAGGGTCGGCCTTGCCTTCCGCAACCTTTTGGTGTATCATAGGCTTGTTTCGGCAGAAACAGGCCTTTTTTGTCGTGTTGTCGTACTGGAGGCCAGGCAATGGGAAGAGCGACGAATGCCGATGTGAAAAGAATGAAGGAGAGAATTGCCGCTATCAAAGCGGCCCACCCGAACTACCAAAGGATTCTGGAATTCTTCGAAAAACTCCTCCTTGAGCAACTGAAAATAAGGGCTCAGGTGGACTGTCGCGTCCCTGAAATCAATGAGGACAGCGCGAGAATCAAAGCGAAGGAGGGGTTTCCCATGCTTTCAAAGGGAGATTTTTCCTTCAATTCTCACCTCGCAGCCCGCCTCTTTCGCTCAATTTGCCGAATTGCGAAAAGGGAAAATGAAAAGTTGAAGGCAGAGGTTGGCAAAATTGAGAGGGCACTGCAACGGAAAGAGATTGACCTGGAAATGTGCCTTTTGAAGGCACTAGAAGGTGACCAAAAATATCTCTCCCAGATAGCCGCTGATGTGGGAATTGACCGAGGTGTGATGAGTTTCATGCTCCATACCACGATTAAGCCCTTCGTGGAAGTGACAGCCTCCCATCTCAAGGACAAGGTAGACGAAGACATGTGGGACAAGGGATACTGTCCGATCTGCGGCTCCCAACCCCTCATGGGAGAATTGAGGGGTGAGGAGGGAAAACGGATCTGGACGTGTTCCTTCTGTGGAACCCAGTGGCACGGAAAACGGGTTATGTGCCCCTTCTGTGAGAATACCGATCAAGGAAGCCTCCGTTATTTCTATACCGAAAAGGAGAAGGCATACCGGATAGACATCTGCGACAAGTGTAAGAGATATATTAAGACGGTTGATTCCAGACAGCTCGCCGAGGAAATCTTCCTCCCCGTTGAGGACATAGCGACATTACACCTGGACATCTTAGCGGGCGATAAGGGCTTCAAGCGGGAGGCATTCAATTTCCTCGGGATCTTCTGAAAGGTGATGATATGGGTTAGCCTGGAAAGCCCGAAATGATCAACTATGAAGGAATTCAACTAACGCGGTGAAACCAAGAATTGGGGGAATTACTCGTTTCGTTTCCATTCCATCGATGTGGCTCTCCTAATACCATGAGATCCTTCCCTTCTCATCCCATCGTGGATCAGTTCGCACAAACCCTCTGTTATCTCACCATTTGTCCTTGATGATCTTACTGGAATATGATAGTTATTTCATAGAGTTAAGATGTAATCCGTTTCATTGGGGAGGCCTCTCCATGGGAAAAATTGATCTCCTTCTCCTGCATCCCCCCAGTCTGTACGACTTCAGGAAGGAACCAGTCATGTATGGGCCCATCAGTGATGTCGTGCCCTCGACGCCCATATTTGAGATGTATCCCATTGGATTCGCCAGCCTCTCGGAATACTTGGAGAGAAATGGCCTCCGGGTCAGGATCATCAATGTTGCCTTGAAGATGCTCAAGAGCAAGGATTTCGATGTGGCCAAAATGATTCGAAGGTTGCGGCCTATCGCCTTCGGGCTTGATCTCCACTGGATGGCCCATGTCCAGGGATGCCTTGCCCTGGCAGAGGAGATAAAAGAGACCCATCCCCATATCCCGGTTATCCTGGGTGGGTTGTCTGCGACTTACTACCACGAGGAAATCGTGAGGGATTATCCCCAGGTCGATTTCATCATACGGGGCGATTCAACGGAAGTGCCGCTCCTCGAGCTGATCAGATGCCTCAAGGAGAAGAGGAAGATATCCCATATTCCCAACCTGACGTGGAGGGGAGAAGGGGGTCAAGTTCATTCAAACCCTATCACCCATGTCCCTGAAACGCTCGATCACGTCGCCGTAGACTATCGTCACATCATGCAAAAGGTCTGGAAGTATCGGGACCCTACAGGATATGAACCCTTCACCAATTGGTTCATGTATCCGATAACCGCCGTATTTACCTGCAGGGGCTGCCGCTACCATTGCAAGACGTGTGGCGGATCGACAAATACCTTCCACCGCGTGGCGAACCGCCAAAGGCCCGCCTACCGCGATCCCCTCCTCCTGGCCCAGGATATCATGGACATCCGTACCCATCTCAAGGCGCCCATCATGATTATCGGTGACATCTTCCAACCAGGAGATGAATATGGCTTCAAACTCTTGAGTGCCCTAAGAGACAAAGGGATTCAGAATCACGTTGCCCTCGAGTTTTTCGTTCCACCTTCGCGGGAAAAACTGGAGAGAATTTCCGAGGTCATTCCCAACTTTAACCTGGAAATTTCCCCCGAATCCCACGATGTGGCGGTTCGAAAAGCCTTCGGAAGGCCATACGATAACGTAGCCCTCGAAGAGATGCTGAAGAATGCGATAGCCCTGGACTGTAAACGAATCGACCTGTTCTTCATGACGGGATTGCCCGAACAAACCCTTCAATCGGTCCTGGATACCGTGGATTACTGTCGATACCTTCTCGAGCGCTACGGGGAGAGTCGAAGGTTCATCCCGTTTATCTCCCCCCTTGCTCCCTTTTTGGATCCCGGCAGCCTTGTCTTCGAGAATCCGGAGAGATACGGGTACAAGCTCTTCTACCGAACCGTTGAGGAGCACCGATTGGCAATGCTTTCTCCCAGTTGGAAATACGCTCTGAACTACGAGACCAAGTGGATGACCCGTGACGAAATTGTATACGGAACCTATGAGGCTGCTTTGAGGCTAAACCGACTGAAGGGGGAATTCGCCCTCATCGATACCAAAACAGCCCTGGCTACCGAAGCAAGGATTAAGGAAGCGGTACGCCTCATGCGGAGGATAGACGAGATCTCCTCCATTGAAGATCGAGAGCGCCGAAAAAGGGAATTGGCCACATTGGGGTTACATATCAGCAAACTCAACATGTCCACCGTCTGTGAAAAGAAGGAGCTCGAGTGGCCGCTGCACTGGATCAGGATGAATCCGCTCAGGGTCTTCAAAACCCTCTTCATGAAGCTACAACCCAATATCCTCAAAGGGGAATAGGACATGTCCCAACAACTCCGACAAAAGTATCTCAGCCGCATTCCCAATGTGGACCGTATTCTCGCGGAACCTGAGATGGTTCAACTGGAAAACCGTGTCCCGAGGGGGATCATCCTGGAAGCCGTTCGAAGGGGACTCGATCATCTGCGTCAAAGGATTATAACCGCACGGAATCCACGGGATTTGGATGAGTCCATCTTCTCCTTCGAGAACCTCCTGCCTCATTTCTTGGAGGAGATCGAAAATCAGGTAAACCCCAAATTGAAGAGGGTAATCAATGCGACGGGAGTGGTAATCCATACCAATTTGGGCCGCTCATTACTCCATGAAGGTGCCATCGAGCATATCGCCCAGGTATCAAGGCACTATTCCAACTTGGAGTTCGACCTGAACCAGGGAAAGAGGGGATCCCGGTATTCCCACGTCGAGGAGATCCTCTGTCGATTAACCGGGGCTGAAGCCGCCATAGTCGTCAACAACAATGCCGCGGCCGTCTTGCTGGTCCTCAATACCCTGGCCGATGGAAAGGAGGTTATCGTCTCCAGGGGGCAGTTGGTCGAGATCGGAGGAGCCTTTCGTATCCCCGACGTTATGAAGCGAAGTGGCGCCATTTTGAGGGAGGTTGGGACCACCAACCGAACCCATCTCAGCGACTACGAGAAGGCAATTGGCGAACATACGGGTTTAATCTTGAAGGTCCATACGAGCAATTTCAGGATCGTCGGTTTTACTGCTGACGTTGAATTGAGGGAATTAGCCGAGTTGTCCCATTCTCAGCGTCTGCCGATTATGGAGGACCTGGGAAGCGGATGTCTCATCGACCTCAGTAAATACGGCCTGGATTGGGAACCCACGGTTCAGGAAGCCATCAAGGAGGGCACGGATATCGTCACCTTTAGTGGGGACAAGTTGATGGGAGGTCCTCAGGCCGGGATCATCCTCGGGAAGGGAGAGTATATCCAAAGGATAAAGGTGAACCCTCTCAACCGGGCCCTGAGAATTGATAAATTGACCCTTGCGGGATTGGAATCGACACTGCTCATCTATCTCGATGAAGCGAAGGCTATCCGAGAAATCCCTACCCTCAGGATGCTTACCTATTCCCGTGACGAACTCCGAAAAAAGGCCCAGGGACTGTCTCGGAAGATACGGGCAAACATACCCGTGGGAATGAGGGTTGGGGTGAGGGATGATGTATCTCAAGTAGGAGGTGGGGCCTATCCCGTCCAGCTACTCCCCACCTACGTCGTAACCCTCAAGCCCGACCATGGGTCGGTCAATCAACTGGAAGAGAGGTTACGGGAGGGCAAGCCCCCCATTATCGCCAGGGTCAGCAATGAAGAGGTCCTCTTGGACGTCAGGACCATCGGGGATGATGAAGGGAACCTCATCGTTGATGGAATCGAAAAGAGTATAAAATTGGGCTGATGATCGCGCCCTCAAATTGTCCGAGCTGAACCCAAATGGCTCAAGCCGAGGATTTCACATTTGTCGTTGCCAATTCCGATGCGGGAATACGACTGGATACGTATCTCTCCCTCAAGGCAGTTGAACTCACCCGATCTCAAATCAAGAAGCTCGTCCAAGAACACCTTATCCTACTCAACCACCTCCCATCAAAACCGGCCGTGAGATTGAGGAAGGGGGATTTGATCACCGGGCGTATCCCTCCACCCCGAAGATTGGACGTAATCCCCCAGAATATCCCCCTAGATATCCTCCACGAGGATCCATGGATCATTGTCATCAATAAGCCCGCGGGCATGGTTGTCCATCCAGGAGCCGGGGTTGACTCGGGCACCCTGGTAAATGCCCTTCTCTTTCACTGCAGGGATCTCTCTCAAATCAACGGGGTTATCCGGCCGGGAATCGTCCACCGATTGGATAAGAACACTTCCGGGGTTATGGCGGCGGCGAAGAACGCAATGGCCATGCATCACCTATCCCTTCAATTTAAGAACCGACAAGTCAGGAAGCGCTATATAGCCTTGGTCCATGGGGAACTAAAAGAATCCCATGGCGTCATCGATGCCTCCCTGGGGAGACACCCCAAGGAAAGGAAACGGATCTCCATTCACACGCGTAGGGCGAGGAGTGCCATCACCCAATGGAGGATTATCAAACGTCTCCATGGTTTTTCCGTCTTGGAAGTCATGCCGAAAACCGGCCGAACCCATCAGATTCGGGCCCATTTCTCCTCCCGCGGCCACCCCATTGTGGGAGACCCGGAATATTGCAGGGGGAAATGGGTTGAAAGGTTAAGGGATCCCCAAGTGCGGGAGAGGGTCAGGACCCTCGGGAGACAGGCTTTACATTCGGAGGGTTTGGGCTTCATCCATCCTCGCAGTGAGGAATTCATGGAATTCAATGCATCCTTACCCGAGGATATGGAACAAATCATTCGATTCCTCTCTCAGTGTGAAGAAGAACACCTCCCCCAGGGAAAAGGGTGAAGATGACCTACACCGTTGGAAGAGATTACATGAAGACCTTGGGTAGTATCAGCTACTTCGAAGCTCCATCAATGAAAGCCCTGGGCTTGGTGAATCATGCCTTCTGTACCAGATGTGGTGGTGTAAGCCACGGTTCCTACTCCTCCCTTAACCTCGGTGAGAGGAATGGCGATGACCGAACTCGTGTTCAACGAAATCGGGATTTAGTGGTAAAGACCTTCGACATCGCGCCCGGGCAACTGGTCACCATGAACCAAATGCACGGTGATCGAATATGGATCATCGATAGACCTTTATCCCCGTCAACGAGTTCGTCGGAAACCCCCTACGATGCCATTCTGACCGATCAGAGGGAGATAGCCATTGGGGTGTTGACTGCCGACTGTGTTCCCATCCTCCTCGTGGACACGAGAAATTTGGCCATAGGGATTATCCATGCTGGGTGGCGAGGAACCCTTCTGGGAATCGCCCGAAAGGCCCTCCATAAGATGACCCTCCATTTCGGGACCCATCCCGAAGACCTGCTCGTAGCCATCGGTCCCTCAATTGGAGAATGCTGCTACGAGGTGGATGAGGCCGTTATAGGACCCTTTCGCTCATCGAAATGGGATTGGCAAGCCTTCACCAGGCCCAAGGGGGAACATAAGTGGTTCATGAACCTCGCCGAGGCCACCATCGAACAGATGCGGGCGTGTGGAATACGGGATGAACAGTGTTGTTGCATCCGGGTCTGTACCGCATGCAACACTGATATACTCTTTTCAAACCGCGTGGAAGGACCCAGGACTGGCCGACAGATCTCCTTCATTCAACTCAGGGAGGATGTGGACGGGGCCTGATCCCAGAGACGACTATGGAAAGGGAAAAAGAGCAGGATTCGACCATTTTGCCCGTCATCGTCCATCCAAAGGCCTCCGAGGACCGGATTGCCGGTTTTCATGGAGAGGCTCTCAAGGTCAAGGTGACCGCTCCTCCAACCGGGGGCAAGGCAAACCAACGACTTGTAGAGATTTTGGCCGACCAACTGAATATCGCCAAATCCAACATCCCATACCTCGAGGAAGAAGGTTGTGCGGATATGGAACGTCAGTCCTCAAGAGGTACGACATACCCTGGGGTTCCCCTCATGATTCGTGTGCTCCACCGATATAATCGCTTTGGATTACCGCTTATTTTCCGATGATCCTCCCACCCTGTATTTCAGCCCAATCAGAACTTCCCCCTGAACTTACCTTTATTGGAACTGTCTCGATTAAGGATTGAAATATGGTACGAAACAGTTAGCTCCCGAATCGTCGATATCAACTTAAATTAGATAACCAGGCAGGGTTACACAGCTCACTCTGTCTCGGTTTGCCAAATCCTTCTGGTATCCCTAATGGCCCGCATCACCGGCGCATACAAAGCACAATAGATAGGGACATCCTATTTTATTGATGCATAATCACCCCTCTTAGATTTTTTCCTTCCTCCAAATCTCTAAAAGCTTCATTGATTTCCTGTAAACGGTAACGTTTAGTAATGATTTCTTCGAGTTTAATTCGCCCTCCTTTATATAGCTCAATAAGCATCTTCAACCCTTTTCGCATATCACCAGATCCATAGTTGCAACCTAAAATATTCTTCTCAAATATGGGAAAATTAAACAAAGAAACGGTAATCTGAGCCTTTGAATCAGGGATGCCTATAATAATAAGAGATCCTCCTATCGAAATAAGATTGTATGCCATTAATGCCGTTTCAGGTTTCCCAATGACCTCGAATGCATAATCTACTCCGAACCCACCCGTTATATCCATCACCCTTTTGATTGGGTCGTCTTTCTTTGCATTAATAACATGTGTCGCCCCGAACTGTATAGCTGCTTCAAGTTTTTTGTCTAGAATATCTATGGCAATGATTTTTGAGGCACCCGCCAGATTAGCTCCCTGGATGACATTTAGTCCAACGCCTCCAATGCCAATTATCGCTACCGCGTCTCCGGGCTTCACTCTCGCTTTATTTAAGACAGCGCCTATACCTGTCATGTACGCACAACCGAATAAAGCAACATCGAATGTAGTTTCCGGTTCGATTGGGATAAGGCTTAACTCGCTAACTACATTAAATTCACTAAAAGCGCCGACTCCACTCAGTAAAGAAAGGTTCTTATTGCCCTTCTTTAATCGATGCGTTCCATCTATCAATGTACCGTTTCTGAGTGGAAATTTCTTCTCACAAAACATGAATAGGCCTCGTAGACAGTTACAGCATTGTCCACAAATAGGGGACCACATCATCAGAACATGATCGCCGGGCTTCACTTTAGTAACGCCGGGTCCAACCTCTCTAATGATGCCGGTTGCTTCATGCCCAAGAATAGCAGGAAGAGGTGGAAAGGGAAGACTCCCTTTAATTATAGATAAATCGCTATGGCATACTCCCGCGACTTTATAATTCACTAATACTTCCTTTTCTTTCGGACCTTCTAATTCTATTTCCTCTACCACCAGAGGTTTTCCGTATTCATATAGTACTGCGGCTTTTGTCTTCATAATTTATTCTCCTTTTTCTGAGAGCAATCCTTTTTTATTTGAGTGTAGCAGCAAATTAATTACGTCCCTATTATTCGCCTCCGGTTTTTCTTTATTCTTTTTTCAAAGTGCAGGGTGTTACGGTTACCCAAATTTGACTTAGCATGTATCAATTGATAGCTTGACCGAGCTCCCGCTGAGTCTTGCAAGTCTGAGGATAAACAGAATTGTTTTTGATGATTTGAATATTTCTGCTAAATTCGGTGACCAAGAAAAAAACCGTCTCGCACTGCTTCATGGATTGTCTGTGGTTCACAGCAGTCTCCAATAGCATATATCTCTCTTGACTTACCACCCAGGACTTTAACTAGACTGTCCTGAGGTTTAACTCCCAGAGCCAAAACCAATTGCCCGTTTTGAATCGAGCGTCTTTCTCCACTCAATGTATCGACGACAATGACGTTACTGCCGTGAACCTGTACCACTTTTTGCGCAACCAGCAAGGTGACTTTCAATTTCTTCAGCTCCTCGATGAGAGCGTGCCGATTGAGTGGTTCCATATCCTGAGCGATTCTTGGAAGCATTTCTATTACCGTAACCTTTTTCCCCTTCTTGGCAAGGTATTCCGCCGTTTCACAGCCTACCACGCCACCTCCTAGGATCACAACCTTTTCTTCTTTTAGCTTTATATCGCTCTTTAAGATATCCCAAGCAGTTGTAACCCTCGTATCTCTTATTCCAGGAATATCAGGGATGAATGGTGTTGCTCCCGTAGCCACGATGATAACATCGGGATTGGTCTTATCGACCATATCAGAGGTGACGTCAACACGCAGTATTATTTTTACCCCTTGTTTCTTGATTTGAGTTGCGAGGTAATCGCGAAACCACCTCACTTTATTTTTCCCAGGCGCAATTGAGGAAAGCAACAGTTGACCTCCAAGTTCTATCCCTCTTTCGTAGAGGGTTACGTCATGCCCTCGCATGGAAGCAACTCTAGCCGCTTCCATGCCACCCGGGCCGCCACCGATAATCATAACCTTCTTCTTCGTTGTAGGGGGATCAACATTGATGAAATCTACCTCTCGTCCCCACATGGCATTCACGGTGCAGTGTCTGACAATCAACGGCTTTCCATCAAGCCCGTTAAGGCAGCGTAAGCATGAAATGCATCGATTTATATCGTCAAGTCTCCCATCCGCAGCTTTCCTGGGCCAGTAAGGGTCAGCTTGCATCTGTCTGGCCAAACCTACGAAATCTGTCTTACCATCTAAAATGAGTTTTTCGCAGAATTCAGGATTCCTATTCCCCCCACCTACTATGGTCGGAATGCCAACAGCCTGTTTAATTGCGACCCACATTGGGACTTTCCATCCCTCCTCCAGTCGCATTACATCGCTCACTTTGTGTTGATTGAGATAAGTACCGCACGATATACTAATATATTGAGCCCCAGCTTGCTCCAAAGTCTTTGCGATTGCCGGAGATTCTTCTATGGTGATACCCCCAGGGATGAATTCATCTCCGCTGATGCGCACACCGATTGGGAAATCGTCTCCAACCTCCTGGTGCGCCTGTTCGATGATTTCTTTCACGAATCTGACCCTGTTTTCTAAACGACCCCCAAATTGATCGGTCCTCTTGTTCGTCGCTGAGGACAAAAATGCCCCAAGCAAATGTCCATGAGCAGCATGTATTTCCACAATATCATAGCCAACCTGCTTTGCGTTGGAGACAGCTTTCACAAATCCGTCCACCATCTGATATATTTCCCCTTTGCTCATCGGTCGGGGATGGGCGTATTGACGTCCGCCAACATAGATCTGCTGAACTCCCGAAGGAGAGAGAGGCTGTTCTCCCCCCCAATCAGCATGGAACACTTGGCTACCGGGATGATTTAGCTGAACGGCTATCTTAGCTCCATATGAATGGACTGCCTCTACAAGGTAATAGTGGCTTGCCAACAATCTCTCTTCTCCGAGATTAAGAAACTTTCTATCATAAGGCTTGTTAATAGGCAGTGCTCGTACGCCACCCACTATGATAAGGCCCACTCCCCCCTTAGCTCTTTCTACATAGCTGGCAATGGTTCTTTCCGTTACCTCACAATTTGGACCAATAAAGCTCGTGCCCGTTGGCAATTGCACGATGCGGTTTTTAATCTGCAAGCGGCCTATCCTTCCTGGTTGAAATAAGCCTGGGAAACAGGGGCCTATTGCCATAGCGGACTCCTTTCCTCGTACGATTTACAATATCGCGGTGCGTATTGATCTATGTCAATGCTAGATTTGTCTGGAAAAATTCGGCCCAATCAGTTTTAGGAATGCCGCTTCCTGCCAATTCGAGAACGAAAAATTTACTGAATTCTCTACCTCGACGGAAGGGGAGACAATCTCCACCTATCTTCTGGAGACTTGCTGATCGATTCACATCCCTTACTTTATCATCTTATCGGGAAGAAAGAGCGGAATTTGAGGGAAAAGGCAACACAAAAAAAGAACGCCCAGCATTATCAAAACGTAAGGCAAAGAACTAAGGTAAATGTCTTGCATCGTTACGCCCTCATGACCTAAGCCTCGAAAGTAAAATAGGCCGTATCCAAAGGGAGGGGATACCATTCCAATGATGATCGTAAGGACAAAAACAAAGGCAAAGAATAGTAAATTGAAATCTAATTGTTGAGCGACCGGGAACATCACCGGAATGCAGATCATCATGATGGCGACACTGTCAATAAACATACCCATGATGAATGCGATTAGCAACATAGTCAACAGAATCCCAAATGGGGAGAAGGGTAGCCCGGTGAGTAGATTGCTAAAAAAGTGGGTAACGCGGGTAATTCCACAGAGCGAGGCAAAGACCAAACCGCCAATTGTTATCCATAAGACCATCCCGGTCACCTGGAAGGTAGTGAATACGGCGGATTGCAAATTCTTCCAGGTTAAATTTCTCAATATCGCGACACAAATTAAGGCGCCAAAAGCACCAATCCCACCCGCTTCCATGGGGGTATAGATCCCCAGGTAGATTCCTCCCAGAACGATGACGATCAAGATGATCGGCAGCACCAGGGCAAAAAGCGAAGAAACCTTCTGCTGGAAAGTTGCCCGTTCTTCAAGGGGAATAGGGGGACCTTGCTTGGGATCTCGGTAGCATTTTAGGAGTATATATATGACGAAGAAAATGGAACAAAGAAAACCGGGGATAATCCCCGATATGAAAAGTTTACCCGTGGAAACCCCGCTCAGGCCCCCAACAATAATCATCGGAACGCTGGGAGGAATGAGCGGTCCTAGCGCCCCGCCACCCAGAACCGGTCCGATAGCCATCTTCTTGGGATAACCCCGCTTAGTCATCTCCGGATAAGCCAAGAGTCCCATCAAGACCGTACCGGTAGCGACCACTCCGGTTATAGCCGCGACCAATGTGCAAAGCAGTACGCTTCCGATCGCCAACCCGCCCCTCAGCCCCGCCATCCACTTGTACATGGCCTCATACATACGCTCACCAATTCCAGAAACTTGAAAGAGGGCCGCCATAAAGGTGAACAGGGGAATCGCCGTGAAAACGTCTTTTGTGATCGTATTGAAGAGGATCGGGTATATTGCGTATAACGGCTGCGGACCAATGAAAACCAGGTACCCCACCATCCCAACGGACATCATGGCAAAAGCGATCGAAAACCCCGATGCCATTAAGACAAAGAAGGATAAGGTAATTAATAAAGTTGTGGTTCCAACGCTCAGTTCGGTCATGTTTTACCCTCAGGCTTCCAGGAGAAAACAATCAAAACGCTTCGAATAAACCTCGCAATCCCCTGGAGAAAAAATAGAAGGATCCCTACAAACATGGCCACTTTAAATGGATAGATGGGCGGCTCCCAGTAACTATTGTAAGCTTCTCTTGTTTCTATGGCATTCCATGCGCTTCCGACACTTATCCAGAAAAGTATGCTCATGGAAAAAAGAAAAAGCGGGTAAGTTAAAAGTTCAATTATGGCGCTCTTTTTCTTGGATATCCCTTCCACCAGAAAATCTACCCCGATATGGGCACCCTTAAGAAGGGTATAACCACCGCTGAAAACGATGATCAGACCCAAAAGTTGCACAACGATATCCCAAACCCATATCGTGGGCCGGTTAAAGACATAACGAAGAATAACCTCGGCTGCCACCAACAAAGTCATCGGGATGATTAGCCAACTAAAGATCTTTCCCGACCATTCGTTAACCAAATCAATACCCTGGAGGAATTTATTGAGCATTTAATTCGACCCCCATTCCATTTCGATAAGCACCTTTCGCCCTTGCCACAAAAACAGAGACCCATCCTCTTTTTTAAGAGCAAACATCCCTTTGAACAGGGGCGGGGTAAATTCCCCGCCCCTTAGATGGAACCGGCTGACAAGAGTAAAACGACGTGTGTGGAATGAATCCGAACTTACTTTATTCTGCCGTAATCCCTCATCTGCTTCTTGACAATCTCTACGAGCTCAGCACACTCCTTGCTTTTAGCAGCAGTTCGGGGGTAAATTTCTTCCACAACCTGTTGGGTTAGCTGTTGTATTTCCTCAGAAGACCAGGCATGAATTTTCACCCCATATTGCTTCGCAGCCATCCTCAAAATCCAATCTTGTTGATTGTGCAAATTACTGGATCCCGCATAAAGAACATATGCACTGTCACGGGCGAGCAACTCCTGCAAATCCGTCGGCAGCGCCTTAAACGCATCCATGTTGATTATGATACCCGAGGGGGCAAGTGAAATTCGGGGCGGATAAACAAAACCCTTCGTTACCTCCTTCATCTTTAGGTCTTCAAAGACTCCGGGACCAGCTACGTATCCATCAATAGTGCCTAGCTTCATGGCCATATACATCTCTCCCCATGGAAGGTTTACCGGACTTCCTCCAAGCATCCGAATGTAATCCGCCCACATCCCGGTTGTCCTAATCTTCTTCCCCTTTAAAGCCGCAGAGTTTGGAGCCGGGAAATTAGTACCGACACCAATAATCGCATCGGCGAAACCCGGTAGCCACATTAAGTTGCGCTTGGCATAAACTTTTTGCAAGGCCTGACCTAACCCATACTTCGTTATGCACTCATAATTCTGCTGATTGTTCTCCCACTGAAATACTCCTCCACCTTCTACGGCGGTTTCCGGCATTCTACCCCCAAAATAGCTCCCCATGCCGATTGCCAGCTGCACCACACCCTTGCTTACCGAAAGGTCTGCCTCGGGAGTCGGGAAAATTGCGCCTGGCTCGGCTAAATCAATGACCAGCCGTCCACCACTCGCCTTTTTTACCCAGTCAGCCCACCAATGAAAATGAGCGTAAACGCCGGCATAGCCATGGCCGAAGGGCCCAAATGGCGCGACAGTCGAAGCATAAGCACACTGTCCTTTCCAATGGATAGGAGCGGTTTTAGGAGTTTGCGCGTGCACGATTGTGAGACTCATAATGAATGCAAACGCCACCAACGAACCTACGACTAACCTCATTCTTCTGTTTTCCATTTTCCTCTCTCCTTTCTTTACTTTAGTTTGATCAGACTTACTTGAAGTCTTACGGTTACGGTATGCTCCTCGTCTTTAGATAAGCTGTTTCATGATAGGGAGTCACGATCATACTATACTTCCGAAGCTATCCACGGCTTTCAAATGGATGCTTGGCGGTCTCCCCTGAAACGTGACACATTCGTGCTATATCGAAGGTCGTAAATGCCGTTTTTTTTACGTTTATTTTATTTATTACATTTATTATTTTGAATTTATTTATTTTATTTAACTACATCAAGCCCACGCCAAAGTCAAGCCACATTTTTGGCAGTTTTACGGGAAAATATATAGCCGTGGTTTTTTAATTTCTTTTATAAATACAACCAAATAGCCAATTTTTGCACGAGTGTGATGAAGCCAAAAAATGCAAAAATCTCATGAATTCTAAGAT
>SMTZ1_10005445_pt1 | contig 20269 bp, 18 predicted proteins | sample DeeMarSWOR136_30_FD_25667 | JGI IMG/M metagenome (IMG submission 25667) | reverse complement strand
TTCCTGATTCAGTTTATTCTTACGTACTCTTTATCTACCGTCCCTATTTTGAGAAAAAGCCGGTCAGCCAAGAAAAGAAAATCACTCTCCATGGAGAGTTTTTCGGTCATCTCCAACTTCCCAGCACGTTTCCCAGTTATAATGATCTCAGTGGAACAGCAGATATATGGAATTATGGGTTTCGAAATATCATCTTTATTACGGAAAACACAGTCTTCCTTGCCCAGCTCGTGACTCATGACGATAATCTTAGCCGCACTAAATTTGATTGGCACTTCTCGCTCAGACAATTCCTTTCAGAAGGTATTGTCTTGATTATAGGTCACGACAGTAATCATGACTCAGATCACAGGAGCGTCGTAAATCATAGCTTCTTTTACGTTAACCGTAATTATATAGGTCTCGGGCTTCCGTCTAAAAAAGGAGATTTCTATATCGAACCTTTTCTCTGGTACTTACTCAAGAACACAAGGCAGAAAGGATATCTTGACCTTTCAGGCGATACTCCCCGCTACGAATATGGCCTTAGGGTTGGGAGGTGGTTTGAAGATCGAGTTGGTATCCATTTTCAGATTTTTTATCAGACCGAGAAGTTCTTTTCTCGAGGTCAAACTCACATAGCAGACCTGATCATACGAATAAGGCTTTTAAACTGGTTGGAATTATCCGCAGGCGGGGGCATCTGGAAGGATATAAAGACAAGTCCGTTGGGAAATAAGCAAAAATTTTATAAACTTATCTGGGGCGTTGCTATTCCCTTTTAGGAATTGTATGATTAGTGCCCATAGAGCTAATATGAAGAGGATAGTTTCATCCACAAACAGCACGCGGCATCTAAGAACAATCACAGCATTACTTAAGTAAGGCACTTGAGAGGGATGCATCTAAAAAAATGTCTGTTGATTTTTTTCGTCATCTTAATCTTCTCTTTTGGCCGTTCTTTTTCTCAAACTTCCGAATACACAGATCAAGATTGTCTTTCCTGTCACGGCAAGCCCGATATCTCCCAAATCACAAGCGACGGCAAGGTCCGCTCCATCTTCGTCGATCCGGAGAAATGGTCGCAGGATGTCCACCACAAAGGCAACTTGGTTTGCGTGGATTGCCATACAAATGCCAATCCATATATCCATTTCAGGGAAGGTTTCATCGATGTGGATTGTGCTAGCTGTCACCCTGAAGAAGCAGAAGAATATCAAAAAAATATTCACTTAACCTTTGCCGCCCCTTCCCCCAATAAAGAGCTTCCCCTCTGCTACCACTGTCATACCAAACACCACATCCTTCGCCATGATGATCCATCATCGTCCGTGCATGAGGATAATGTGGGAGATACCTGCAGCACATGCCATGCTGAGGTCATGGTTAAAGGAATCTTCAAAGGCTCCTCTTTAGGAAAGATATCAGGTCATCGCAAGGGCGACCTCTCGGATTGTCATTATGATGATTCCGCTCACGGCGCCAAACGTCCTTTTAAGGATTTTTGCTCCCGCTGCCATGATGTTCGTTCAAAAGCTAGCTCTATAATAGGACCGACACACCTCGATTCGATAAGATGGGTCAGGCTCAATTATATGGGCGGTGGACTTGCTATCCTTCTTGTTGTTGGAATGGGCGTCTTCTTCGGGTATAAATCGCGAAAGACGATAGCTGGAGGGATGAAGACATGGTATGAAAGCCAGAAAATAAAAGAAGAAGCACCAGAGAAGGAAAAAACAGAAACAGAACGAGTCGAGGATGAAAAAGAGATGGGCGGTCAAGATCAGGATGAGAAAGATAAGGGTGAAAAAGATGTTGGGGATCAGGATAGGAGCGATCAGGATAATAGCGATTTTGATAAGATAGACCAAGATAAGATAGATCAGGACGAAGGCGATCATATTAAGAGCGACAAAGACAATAACGATAAAGAGTAACGCAACAAAGTCATGAGCGATAAGAAAAAACGGTACGCCATGCTGATCGACCTGAGGAAGTGCGTCGGCTGCAACGCTTGCGCAGTGGCCTGCAAGAGTGAAAACGATGTGCCGCTCGGTGTCTGGAGGAGCTGGGTAAAAAAAGTAGAAAAAGGTCAATATCCCGATTCAAAGGAATTCTTTCTGCCTGCAGTCTGCAACAACTGCGAAAGACCAATCTGTGTCACCGTCTGTCCAGTCAATGCTGGCATTAAACGCCCGGACGGGATAGTTTACATCGATCCTCACAGGTGTATCGGCTGCCGGTACTGCATGGCCTCCTGCCCTTATGGAGTAAGATACATCAATCCCAGAAAAAAAATAGCAGAGAAGTGTTACTGGTGTCATCATCGAGTGGACGCCGGTCTAAAACCAGCCTGTGTGCTGGCCTGCCCTACGGGAGCAATAACATTCGGTGATCTTAACGATCCTCGAAGCGATATTGCCAAAGCCGTGGCCAAGAATGCGGTTCAGGTTATAAAACCTGAAATGGGAACCGATCCCCAAACATTTTACATCGGTCTTGAGCAAAGCGCTGTTGAGGCAAAAAAGATAAAAGAGGAATAGTGTCGTGGATACTCAGGTTCTTTATAATATCTTTCACCAGGATGCATTCGGCTTCAACATCGCTATGTATATCTATCTAACTGGTGTAAGCGCAGGGTCGTTTATCCTGTCCACCTTGGCCTATGGCTTTGGCCTGAGCCAGTACAAACCGCTAGGTAAGGTAGGAGTTGTTGTGGCCACCGTAGTCCTCATCATAGCCCCCCTATTTCTTCTCTTCCATGTAGGGATGCCCTACCGCGCTTGGCACCTTTTTATTTATCTCAACATGGCCTCCCCTATCACCTGGGGCTCATTCCTGCTGATACTGTACCCTATAAATTGTGTTATTTACGGCTATTTCATGTTTAAGGAAAACATGAAACTCACCAGGATCTTTGGGCTTATCGGTATCCCCCTTGCTGTATCGGTTCATGGGTATACGGGATTCATCCTTGCTTTCGGCAAGGCAAGGGCGCTCTGGAATACTGCCCTGATGCCCATACTCTTCCTTGTTTCGGCCGTTATCTCGGGTATTGCCCTCATGATTCTTGTCTTCATCGTTAAGGAGCGTTTCTTTTCAAAAGAAGAGAAAATCGACCTTAAGCTGGTATTTAGTCTTGGCAAACTTCTGGCCTGGATGATCGTCTTCGACCTCTTTCTCGTGGCATGCGACCTTATAGTCCTTTCTATTTCCCACTCAGACGCTCAAGCAGCAGCCCACCTGCTTCTCCGCGGAAAATTCAGCTTCCTCTTCCTTGTCGTCGAGAATCTACTGGGTAAGATAGTGCCCTTCATTCTCCTGACAGTGCCAAAGTTGAGGACATTGGCAACGACCATAGTTGCCTCGATCCTGGTAGTCATAGGAATATTTTTCATGAGATATGTAGTCGTTTTGGCCGGAGAATACTTGCCGCTGCTATAAAGGTATTTTAAGTTATGTCAAAAAGAATGATATCCAGACGAAGGTTCATGAAAACCAGCATCGCCTGGTTTACAGGAACAGCTGCTGGCCTGGGCTCGATGCAGAAGCCAGCTCCCGTAAAAAAGGCCGGCGTATCCCGATCCTCACTCAAACCCCTCCAAGTCATCCCCACCACGTGCGAACAGTGTCCGGCAGGCTGCGGCATCAATGCCTACCTCAACGGGGAGCGGCTCGTCCAGCTCCTCGGGAATCCAGCCCACCCCAATAACCAGGGCGGTATATGTGCCAAGGGTATTGCTGGCCTAAACCTGGTCAACGATCCCGAAAGATTGCTTTATCCGCTGAAGAGAAAAGGACCGAGAGGCGACGGCAAGTGGACTAAAATTACCTGGGATGAGGTGTATTCCACCCTGGCCGCGCGTCTAAAGGAAATGATAAGAGGCGGCGGGGTAAGCGAATTAGTGTTTGATAAGGGCCATGACGATCCTTTACTCGATCGATTTATAAATGCTATCGGAACAACTAGTGTCATCGACAGGCCGGCCTTGAAGAACCTCAACCGCACCGCAGCCTTCACATCAATGACAGGATTTCCATCTCTTGTCGAGGATGTCGGAAGAAGCCGATTCATCCTGAACTTCGGCGCCAATCCTTTTGCTAACCACGACCAGTTCGTAGGAATTGCCCGCCGGCTTATCCATGCCCGGGTCGAGAAGGGGACGAGACTTATCACCTTTGACGTCAGGATGTCCGAGACCGCGGCCAAGAGTGATGCCTGGTATCCAATCAAGGCAGGAACCGATGGCATCGTTGCCCTGGCGATGGCCAAGGTAATCGTGGAAAAGGGACTGGCCAACAAGGATTTTATGAACCACAAGACCAACTACTCACTGGAAATGATAAAAAATCACCTATCCCAATACACTCCCGAGAAAGCAGCCGAAGAGAGTGGTGTAAGAGCAGCAGACATCGAACACCTTGCAGTCGAGTTTGCTACGCACAAGCCTTCAATGGCTTTAATCGGAGGCGGCGTAAGCGATCACAAAAGCGGAACCCAGAACATAAGGTCTGTAGCCCTCCTTAACTGGCTTGTCGGAAACCTCGAGGAGGAAGGAGGCCTTTTCTATCCCCGATTTCCTGCAACTCTCGAGCCAAATGCGGCTGATTTAAGATCCAGGTTAAATTCAGATGATAATGTTAAAGGAATAACAGAATTAAAAGAGACCAAGACTCGAATTAACACCTATTTCGCCTATCTCTCCAATCCCGTCTACGAAGATCCTGATTGCAAGTCAACTGCAGGTTTACTAAAAGACGAAAAGACTGTGCCCTTCCTGGTGGTGATGGATACTCATCTAACAGAAACAGCCATGATGGCTGACATGGCACTTCCTGCGGCAACATATCTTGAGGGATGGGGATTAAGCAGCGCTCCATCACTGGATAAGTTTCCAATCCTGAACCTGAGACAGCCAGTTGTATCCATGATAAGCGCTGCTAAAGTTTTAAGGTCTCCAACCTTTGATGTGGGGAAGCTCCTGGAACCAATGTTCCGACCCAGGGGCGAGGCCGAAGAGGTCGGGAACGTGTGTCTGGAGCTGGCCCGTAGAATAAAAGGGCGCGTAGCAAGAAATCTTCCTTATAAAAATACGCAAGATTATATAACGAGGGTAGTCTCTTCAATCCCAGGTCTAAAGATGGAAGGCGGCCTTAAAAATTTGAAGAGCCGCGGCCTTTGGACCGACAAAGCTTCTAATTCGGGCGGATACCGATACAGCGGCGAGAAAGAACTCCCTGCCTTGCGCGAGAAGGTGGAAATCTATTCCAACGCCTTGAAGCAGAATGGATATTCCCCGTTACCAGATTATGAACCTCTATTCGTACCTGAAAAGAAAAAGGATGAGTTTATTCTCACCACTTTCAAATCCAATCTCTGGGCTAAAGGAACCGCCAACAGTAAATGGGCGAGGGAGATACTCCATGAAAACCGCTTGTGGATTAACAAAGATGTAGCGAACAGGTTAGGTATCAAAAATGGGGACAGGGTCCGAGTCACTTCTTCTGTGGGATTCTTAATCTCCCGCGTGCTGACAACTCACCGGATTCATCCCGAGTCTGTGGCTATGGCTGAAGGTTTAGGCCATTCGGCAGTCGGAAAGGTGGCCAAGGGCAAGCGATTCAGGAGCAATGACCAGGATACAAATCTCATCTGGTGGGATAAAAAAGGAAATGGTGTGAATCCAAACGAGATAATCGTAAGACAAGCAGATCCCATCGGCGGAGGTCTTGGATTAAAGGATACCAAAGTCCGTATCGATAAAATATGATGCATCCAAAAACGGAGGCATGAAAGAAATGATTAAGAAATACATTCAAATCGCCGCCATTTTTTCTTTCTTTTTGATATCCATATCGCCACTGAATGCCAAGGATAAAAGCAACCCAGGTGAAATAAAAAGGCTAACCTATTCGGGCAATAATGTCGTGCACTATCCATGCTTGAGCGATGACGGCCGATGGATGCTCTATACGATCGAGATCAAGGATGAAGAAGAGACCATAAACGCAGTAAGGATAATGAATGTTGGAGATGGAAAAGAAAGAGAACTCTTCAGCGACGGAGAAAAAAAGGCTCCAGCTCCGTTTGAGGATGTACGCCTCCTTGTTGGCTCAAAGCCACCTGTCTTGAGTGGAGACGGACGCGTGGCTGTATTTTCTATGAGTTTGGGCGCTCCGGCGAATATCCTTGACCATTACTTGGCTGTGGTCAACACTGACGGCACCGATTTCCGCGTCATCCCCTTCCCTATCAAAGCCCTGGAAGGAAATGACTTGAAGTCACTCGAATTTACTGGTGGAGATTGGGAACGATTATCTAATTATGCAGTGAGCAGTGATGGGAAGCGTATTGCCTGTATGCTAAAGGGACATCTGGGACCAAAAAGATACGGCAATCCGGGTGGAATAGTCCTCCTGGATGCTTCGACCCAAAAACAGAGAACTATCCTTGCCCCTGATTTCGATGGGAAAGGATGGGAATGGCCTTCATTTCCTCGCCGTCCGCTCATCGGTGGAGGATGGGCGTTTGCTTTAAGCGGAAACGGCCAAAAGATAGTGTTCGGAGCACAGTCTTCTGCAGATAAAACTGATTATGACCTTTATGTTGTGAATTGGGATGGAAAAGAGTTGAGGAGGATAACCGACTTCCGCGACCGCTGGTTCAGTCTGGCCGATATTAGTCACGACGGAGAGAAAATTTTTTTCTTCTATAACGGAAGAAAAAAACAGGGCATAGGGACATATGCCGTGAATGGCGGCGGGAAAGAGCTGAAGTACATAAAATCCAGGCTTGCACCCAGAGTAGAGTTTTTCGACATGTCAGGGGACGGTCTGCACATCCTTTTCAAGCATATTTATAAAGGAATGATCCTTAGCCTTAATACCGGCCTGGAGATGGTGGCCTTTGATGAAGGCACTCCTGGTTATGCCAAAGGTCTAACGCCTATGGACTTTCCCCGTATTCCAGCCTTCTGGAATCCAAAGATTATGAGCTTTAAAGGAGACAGAGCTCTGCTCGTCGGCCCTCCCCAGGGCAAAGAGAATCCTGAGATTTACATGTTAAGCATTGATGTGAAATAAAATGTCTTCTCGGAGGTATAAGAAGCAATTCAGGATAATAGCCAGCCTTATCGTTCTAGTCGTCTTAATCGGCGGAGGCGGCGTTGCTTCCTACCTTGTTCGCTACTCAGCAACAAACGAGCTTGTCTGCAGACAGTGCCATCCCGAGATATCAGAGCTGTGGAGAGAGTCCAAGGGACACCCAGCAGACCAAACAAGGTGTTACCAATGTCACTCGCGAGGGCTTGAATTCACTCCAAAGGACTGGAATGCCATCAAACATGCACGGGATCAATTCGTTCCACCCGAATATCTTGCTGACGACGAGCTGACTTCCCAGAGGTGTTTAGAGTGCCATACAGATGTACTCGACCTAGGATATAAGGTCAAAAAGAAAGTCATAAAATTCAATCACCGAATTCACTATGGAGAGGGGCTGGATTGCGTGGATTGTCACCGGCAAGCCGGGCACGAATATATGGAAGGCGGTACCAATCGCCCCTCGGTAACCGAATGCCTGGAGTGTCACCTCAGGGAATTTGAAGGGCCTCCCAAGAGCCAGAAATGCCTTAATTGCCATGATGTTATGCTGGCACCTGGTAAGTCCTGGTAAAATGATTAAAGCATTCGACATATTCTTTATCCTCTTAGCACTGGTGGTCTTTTCGTGGGGTATGAATAAACGCTTCCGGTTGTGGCGCGTTGGCAAAGACGATAATCGATCGGACAGAATGTGGTTTAGGATAAAATCTTTTTTAATGGAGGGAATCGCTCATCGGAGGATTTTACAGGATCGATATCCAGGCTTCATCCACCTTCTAGTGTTCATCGGCTTCATGGTTCCATTCATAGTTATTTTGATTACGCAGTTTGTGTTCACTTTACCAGTCTCGATTTCCAGGATTATATCCCTTGTCCTTGATATAATCGCCCTGGCCGCGATCGTTTCAACTCTCCTGACCGTTTATCGTCGTTATATAACTCGTCCCTCAAGGCTTGATAACCGGGCTGAAGATTTTGTCGGCCTTCTCCTCATCCTGTTTATCCTTTTAACCGGATTAATCCTCGAAGGCCTGAGGTTATCTGTGATCGGGAGGGACGCTCAGGCGTTGGCGCCTGCAGGGAAAGCATTAGCTCTCTTTTTTAACATGACAGGCCTTGATACTGCGACCAAGGGCTTTCTGGCCCTGGTTTTCTTCCGGATTCACTTTTTTCTCGTCCTGGGAACCATCGCCTATATCCCCTTCTCCAAGCTATTCCATTTAATCAGCTCTCCGCTGAATATGATTTATCGATCTCTAGAGCCTAAGGGTATTCTTTCTCATCTGGACCTGGAGGATGAGAAGGCAGAGAGCTTTGGGATTGCCAAGATTGAGGAGTTTAGCTGGAAACATCTTATGGATCTTGATGCTTGCATGCGATGCGGCCGGTGTCAGGATCATTGCCCAGCCTATTTGACCGAAAAGCCCCTTTCCCCGAAGAAAGTCATAAATGATTTGAAAGATCATTTACACCTAAGGGCTCCCCAGGTCATCAAGGCTAAGGCTAGAGGGACTGACCTCGAAGACGCCCCTCCTCTCACCGGGAGTGTCATCAAAGAAGATGAGCTCTGGACCTGTACAACCTGCCGTTCCTGTATGGAGCATTGTCCTGTCTTCATTGAACATGTGGACAAAATGGTTGATATGAGACGCTATCAAGTGCTGATGGAAAGCAAGTTCCCAAAGGAACTAACACAGGTTTTCAAGGGCCTGGAGACAAACTCAAATCCCTGGGGGATGGGGCGCGATACCCGGGGAGACTGGATTAGAGGGCTGGAAGTCCCTGTAATGTCGGAGATGAGCGGAAAAGATATTGACTTCCTGTTCTTTGTCGGCTGCATCCGCTCTTTCGATGACCGCAACAAGAAAGTAACTGAGGCTTTTGTAAAAATCCTTAATCATCTCGCAGTCAAATTCGCCGTTTTGGGTGTGGAAGAAGGATGCTGCGGAGATCCTGCCCGACGCGTAGGCAATGAATATCTGTACCAGATCCTTGCCCAGACCAATATAGAAACCTTTGGCCGCTATAATATAAAAAGGATCCTGACCACCTGTCCTCACTGTTACAACACTCTCAAAAATGAATATCCACAACTCGGCTTCAGCTGTGAAGTGGTCCACCATGCCGATTTTCTCAAGGAAAATATCCGCAATAAACGCCTAAAGCTGGATCATGCCCTGGCTAAAAAGACTACCTATCACGATCCTTGTTACCTCGGACGATACAGCGGCATTTACAAGTCGCCAAGGCAAGTACTTAATTCTATCCCTGCTCTTGATATCAGGGAGATGAAGCGCTCCGGAATCGATTCTCTGTGCTGCGGTGGAGGAGGAGGCTGGATGTGGATGGAAGAGACGATCGGAACGCGTATCAACATCAGGCGCCTGGATGATGCCCTGACCGTAGACCCGGAATGGATCGCCACCGCCTGCCCTTTTTGTATTACCATGTTCGATGACGCTGTAAAGAATAAAAACATGGAGGAGAAATTAAAAATCTGGGACATTGCTGAGTTGGTGGAACTGTCTATATTTGGAGAGAAAAAATAATCAGTTAAATTATATATTAGCGAAATGTGGGCTTGATGAATCAAGCCCCTACATGAATCAAGCCCCTACATGAATCAAGCCCCTACATGAATCAAGCCCCTACAAGTATATTGTGGAAGGCTGAGAGGGCTTTGTCTATATCTTTATCATCAATATCCTTATGAGTAACAAAACGGACTCTTCCTCCTGAAGTGGCTAATGCCAAGATTCCCTCCTCTTTTAGCTTTGCTAAAAATTCAGGAATGGAAATCTTGGGATGATTAAAGCCGAAGATGATAATATTCGTTTCTATGTTATCTGGATTGAGGGAAACACCAGGCATCTCGGCAATGGCTAAAGCCAGTTTCTTCGCTCTTTCATGATCCTCTTTTAACCTGTCCACCATTTCTGTCAAGGCAACTATTCCTGGAGCAGCCAGAATCCCTACCTGCCTCATGCCTCCCCCAAGCGCTTTTCTCACACGGCGGCCAAAATCAATAAAGTCCTTCGGCCCCGTAAGCATAGAACCTACAGGAGCAGAAAGTCCTTTGGAAAGACAGAACATCAATGAGTCGCCAAGTGCAGCGTAATCCTTCACAGGAATTCCAGAAGCAATACTGGCGTTGAAGACGCGAGCCCCGTCAAAGTGAATTTTTAGATCATGCTTATCCGCAACTTTTCGGATTGCTTTTAAATTTTCCATGGGCACAACTGCCCCACTCCAGTTATTATGGGTATTCTCGACACAGATAAGAGAGGTTCGAGGAATATGGACGGAAGGCTTTCTGATATTACTCTCCACTTCTTCTGGGTCCATAGCACCTCGGTTGGAAGGCAGGGGTCGAGGAAGGACTCTGGCGATAAAAGTCAAATGAGTGGATTCCATATTGTAAAGATGAGCCCGCTCCTCCACGATGACTTCATCTAATTCTTTTGTCCATCCATTTATGGCAATAGAATTTCCCATTGTTCCCGAGGGAACGAACATGGCAGCTTCTTTGCCCATTTTTTCTGCGGCCAAAGACTCCAGTTTCTGGACCGTAGGATCATCCCCTAATACATCATCCCCTACCTCAGCTTCGGCCATGGCTTCTCTCATTTTTGCTGTAGGCCTAGTGACAGTATCGCTTCTAAAATCTGAATACTCGGCCATCGCTCTTTCTCCTTTTATTTGAGGCATCATTATAAAAAAAATGAGTTCTTTCAGCAAATAAAAACGCGGATTTGATGAATCAAATCCCTACATAAAAAATTGATACGTTTCGTTTAGGAACGTCCACAAAGCATAAAAGTAGCGTGTCCCCTCAGGGGAATGTCCCCAAAGGAACTTTTTTGCCGTTTACTTGGTTATGAATCTATGGTATAGATAAAATTTGCTTCGCTATTTAGTTTTGGATTATGGAATCAAAAAAAATTTCTAATTTCATCGCTTACGCACTCATTTTTTTTATAATTTTATTTCTGAGCACCATTCTATCTTTTCGGATAATCATAAAAGGTGAAATGGTTACCCTCCCCAATCTCATCGGAAAAACATTGGAGGAGGCAAGCTCTGAGCTTGCCAGAAGGAAATTATCCGTTGTTCAAACGGTAGCTCAATTTGATACCCAATGGGAACGAGGAAAAATTATTTCTCAAGAGCCCTCTCCTGGATCAAAAATAAAAATTAACAGGGTAGTAAAAGTCACCCTTAGTGCAGGAACTGAGAAGGTTCTCGTCCCCCGACTCATAGGAAGAAACTTCCAGAATTCAAACCAAATTCTTAAGGAAGCTAGATTAAAAACGGGTAAAGTTTCTCAAGTACACACCTCCGAGTATGCGGCGGGAAAAATCATTTCTCAATATCCCCAGGCTGCGACAGAAGTTGGGAGCAACTCCCCTATCAGTGTTCTTATCAGTCAAGGAGAAAAGGAAGAAAAGTATCTTATGCCAGATTTGATCGGGAAGAAAGCAGAAATAGTCCGAGCGAAGCTAAAAGAATTAGATTTCAGAGTAGAAGATATTCGCTACACATCTTATCCTGGCTTGGAGGCAGGAATCACTATCAAACAGTTCCCTCCTCAAGGGTACCTCATCCAAAAAAAATATCCTATCACTCTGGAGGTAAGCAAGTAATGATCCAAATTGCCCTCTCAATTCTTTCCACAGCCTGCGCCAAAGCCGAGGAGGCTTTTAGGAAGGCTGGCTCTGTTATCCTTGACGAGGAAAATCCTCAGGATGTAATACTCAGGGGCAAAATTTTAGCAAGAAAATTCGGATAATCATGAATTGTTTAGTGACTGGAGCAGCAGGATTCATTGCATCCCACCTGTGTCGCAGACTCCTCAAGGAAGGATTCAAAGTCGTAGGTATCGATTCTTTTACTGATTTCTACCCTAAACGGATAAAAGAAAAAAATATAAAGCCATTGAGGAAGGAGGAAAATTTTGAGTTCATTTCTGGGGATTTAAATGACATGGATCTGAAGAAAATATTAAAAAAAATAGATTATGTCTTTCACCATGCTGCCCAGGCAGGAGTCAGGACAAGTTGGGGAGATAATTTTTCCGTCTATCTCAAAAACAATATCGAAGCCACTCAAAAACTGCTGGAAGCAGCTAAGGATCTCAATCTTAAAAAATTCATTTACGCCTCCTCTTCCTCTGTGTATGGCAACTGCCCGGATCTTCCAATGTCCGAGACAAGCCCTCTCTATCCTTTCTCGCCTTATGGAGTGACCAAGCTTGCTGCTGAAAATCTCTGTCTCCTTTACTACAAGAATTATGGAGTCCCTTCGATTTCTCTGAGGTTTTTCACAGTTTATGGTCCTGGTCAGCGCCCGGATATGGCGTTCCATAAATTTTTCAAGGCTATGGCAAAAGACCAACAGATCCCTATCTACGGCGACGGAAACCAGACAAGAGACTTCACTTATATAGATGATGTTATTGATGCTAATTTTGCGTCTCTTAAAAAAGGGAAAGTAGGAGAAATATACAATATCGGAGGAGGCACTCGGAAAAAATTAAAAGATATTTTTCCCCTTTTAGAAAATATTTGTCAAAAAAAAGTAAGAATGGTGCGAAAAGAAAGACAAAGAGGAGATATGCCTCACACCTTTGCCAATATTGAAAAGGCTCGGAAAGACCTTGATTACTCGCCCCAGATCAATCTCGGGGATGGACTCAAAGAGGAATGGCTATGGACAAAAAAACTCTATTCTTCCTAAGGGAGAAACAGAATAATACAATGAAAAAACTCTCCCTGGCTCTTACTATTTCTTTCCTCTGTCTTATAATTAGTTTTGGCTGTGGGAAAAAGACAACAGAAATTTCACCAGAGGTTGCTTCCTCAGATGAAGCCCTATTTAAGCTCGGAGAACAATATATTAAGAAAGACCCTGAAAAAGCACGCCTCTATTTAAGACAAGTCATCGATTCCTTTCCTAAAAGCTTTTATGCTCAGCAGGCCAAATTGGCTATTGCTGATTCATATTATCGAAAGAGAGACGAGGGAAGTATGATACTAGCTGCATCTGAATACAGGGAGTTTATTTCCCTTTTTCCTTACAGTCCTTCTGCACCCCTTGCTCAACATCAAATTGGCATGACTTTCTACAGAAAAGCCCTGAAGCCAGGGAGGGATCAGACAAAAACAAAACAGGCTCTGGCAGAATTTAAAAAAGTAGTTACTAATTATCCGTTGAGTGAAGAAGCAAAATCTGCCCAGGAAAAAATATTAGACTGCGAAGAAAGATTAGCAGAACACACTCTCCATATAGGAGTCCATTATTACAGAGTAAAAGCGTATAACGCAGCCACAGGCAGGCTAACAGAGATCCTGACCAATTTCCCTAATTATTCAAAAATGGATAGAGTTTATTACTATTTGGGTGATTCTTATTACAAAGCGACATTGGTCGAGCAGAGTATCCCCTATTTCACCAAACTGATAACTGATTTTCCTCAAAGCAAATTAGCAAAAAAAGCTAAGGCCAGGCTTGAGAAAACAGAAAATAAAAAAAAGTAGTTTGAATAAATGCTTGTTTATTATGGAGACAGAGGAGCCCTAAATGAAAAAAATTTATCTTATCTTTTTAGCTATTTTATTGAGTTTGATTTTTACCCGCTTCTCCTCAGCTCAGGAACAGGAAGAAGGGATGTTTCGGGCAGTATCTATAACACCTGGGATTGGATTTGAATTTTTTTCGCGAACAATAACCTGGGACGATGACCAGTACACGTCAAAGCTCAAATCTTCTTTTTTCACGTTCAACACAGAATTCGAATTTGGGAAAGGATTCTTCTTTAATGCCATTTTAGGGTATGCAATTCCTGGCTCCAGCTATAAGGATTTGACATTCAGAGAACTCCCGATTTCTGTGAAATTGGATGTTGGGACTATTAAAGGATATCTCGTTGGGGCGGAAATCAAAAAAAGCCTTGTTTATGCTAAGGATCTCCAGGTAGATGTTCTTGGTCAATTCTTTTATTATATGGGAACAAAAAAAGAATGGGAGATTCCAGATTTGGCTGTTGAAGGAAAGGTGGAAGGGGATCCCGGTGGAAGGGGATCCCTCATGGATGAGAGCTTCAATCGGGCCTGTTTTCACTTATACAGGCTTTGACGCTTTTTATCCTTATCTCTATTTAAATTTCAACAAACTCTGGGGAAAATTCAAGATGGTGCAAACTATTCAAGATTTAACAGGAAGCGAGGATAAAAAAATATCCGGAGCTAGTTCGTTCGGTGCTTCTCTGGGATCAATCTTCAAACTCACCGAGGTCTTTGGTATTAAAACAGAAGCAAGCTTTATACCCCATGGAGATAGAGTCGATTTTGGATTCATAGCTAAGATCATGTATTCTTTTTGATTTTTTTGGGAGGAAATAATGAAAAGAGAGAAAATAATCCTCGCCTTTTTTGTTATACCTATCTTTCTCTTTTCGGCGAGCCTTAGGAATTGGAAGCTTGATAGGGGGAAAAATAAGAACTCTGTACTTTTTCCGCAGCAAATCACATCTTTAAAAAAAGTCCAGCTCCTTCTTAAGTCCAAAGGAAGTAACAGCGAGCTGAATCAAGTCTCGCCCAGAATCAAACCTGATTTTCCAGAACAGGCGGAAAACTCCTCGGATGAAGCTTATTTATCCAGAGAAGCAGAGAGTTTCAAGCCTGGAGGTAATAGAGATTTCAGGTCTGAAAGAGCCAAAAAGTCAAATCCTTCTGTTTCTCGTCATCAAATCAAAAATATGAACAGAGGCCTGCCTTTTAGTTACGAGGGGCCACCTTATAGACCGGATGAGGTTCTAGTTAAATTCAAACCTACTCTTTCAGAGCAAACGATAAAAGCCACTATTGCAGCTTATCAGTGCAAAAGAATCAAAAGAATCCCGAGAATAAACGTTTATAAGATTCAAATCCAGAATAACCTAACAGTAGAGGAGACGCTTTATGCCTTGAGGAGAAATCCAGATGTAGAATATGCCGAGCCAAACTATATCGCTTATGCTACAGAAACCCCCAATGATCCGCTTTTTGATCTTCAATATGCTCTTTACAATCCAGGCTCTGGGCCTCCAGGGAGCCCCCAGGAAGAAACAGCTGACATCAAAGCCACCAGTGCCTGGGAAGAGACAAGAGGAGATGAAAATATTATCATTGCCGTGATTGATTCAGGCGTGGACCTAGACCATCCGGATTTGGATGACAAGATTTACTCGAGCGGTTACGATTTTATCAATCTCGACTCTGACGCCACTGATGACCATGGTCACGGAACTCACGTGGCTGGGATTGCAGCAGCAGAGACACACAACAACGAAGGAATAGCAGGAGTGGCCTGGAACTGCACAATTTTACCGGTAAAAGTATTGAATGATCTGGGGGAAGGAGGCTATTCTGAAATGATCGATGGCATAATTTGGGCAGCAGATAATGGGGCGGACGTGATAAATCTCAGCTTAGGAGGCAGCTTTCCATCAACAAGTTTAGAAAATGCCTTAGAATATGCCTATGATATGGATATTGTGATCGTTGCTGCTGCTGGAAATGACGGAGGGGCTGTCCTTTATCCAGCAGCTTATGATGCGTACTGCTTGGCTGTGGCCGCGACAAATGACAGTGATGAAAGAGTGGATTTCTCAAATTCAGCAGGGCTCTGGGAATCAAACTTTGGTCCTGAAATTGATGTAGCCGCACCAGGTGAGGAAATTGTTAGTCTTGTTCCGACCTGGTACTTCGGTCCAGGTTCTTTCCCTTACGGTATTGGTTCTGGGACATCTCAGGCCTCACCTCACGTCGCTGGGCTAGCTGCCCTGATAAAAAGCATAAAACCTAACCTGACAGCCGCCCAAATCATGAACGTAATCCGCTATTCAGCAGACGATGTGAATTTTGTCAATAATCTTGGGAAGGACAATTATATTGGATACGGCCGCATAAACATGGATAAGGCGCTTGTGCCCACAACAATCAAATCTTCAAGATAAATACATTAAAAAAGATTTTCTTAAATGATTAAATCTCTTCGCATCAGAAACCTGGCTACTATTGAAGATATAGAACTCATCCTGAAAGCAGGATTCTCTATACTCACCGGAGAAACTGGTGCAGGAAAGTCCATCATCATTGAAGGGATAAGACTTGTTGCTGGAGAAAAAGGATCTCCGGATATGATCCGGACAGGAAAAAAAGAAACTTCTGTGGAGGTTATTTTTCCTTTCCATCAGAAGACAGCTAACTTAAAGAATTTCCTCGCCGAATCCGAAAATGAATTGTTTGTCCAAAGAAAAATTTCCGAGCAAAGAGCAGGCAAAGGATACATAAACGGAACCCTTGTCCCCATCAAAAAACTAAAAGAAATAGGCGGAGATCTCGTCGATATCTATGGTCAGAATGATCATGTTTTTCTCCTCAATCTGGATTATCAATTGAGCTATCTTGATGATTACGCGAATGCTTCCTCCCTTAAAAAAGATGTTTCTCGCCTAGCTCAAGAACTCAAAAAACTCTTAAAAGAAAAAAAGGAACTTGAGACAAAGGAAAGAGAAAGAGAACAACGACTCGATTTTCTCCACTTCCAGATAAAAGAAATCGAAAAGGCCAAGCTCAAGCAGGGAGAAGAGGAAGAGCTTCGTCAGAGCAGGAATATCCTCAAAAATGCTGAAAAAATTGGTTCTCTCGTAGAACAAGCGTTAGAAATCTCTTACACTCAAGAAAATTCAATCTCCTCGCTTTTAGCACAACTCCAAAACGTTGTGAGCGGCCTTGAAGACTTTGATAAAACGTTTAAGGAAGCAGATGAGGCCATCGGCCAATTTTCCATAACCATCGGAGAGTTTTCGGATTTTTTAATCAAATTTAGAGAAAAACAAACCACAGCTCCTGAAAAATTAGAGGAGCTTGAGGAGCGTCTAAGCCAGATAGAAAAATTAAAAAGAAAGTATGGAACTAGTATCAACGAAATCCTCTCTCATCTAAAACGAGCTAAACAGGAATATGATGAGCTTGGTACAAGTCAAGAAAAGTTGGCCGCTTTAGAGCCAGAAATAGAAAAAAAATTCAACGAGTACAAAGCAACCGCAGAAAAACTTTCTTCTTTAAGGAAAAATGCTTCCCGTGAACTTGAAAAAGAGGTTGAAAAGGAAATAAGCCTTCTCGGAATGAAGAAAGCGAGGTTCAAAATAAAAATCGAGACCTTTCTTCCCAGCCAGGATACAATGGAGAAAGTGAAAGAGAGCGGCACTGAAGAAGTGGAATTCCTTATAAGCCCCAACCCGGGAGAAGAGTTGAGGCCTTTGAGGAAAATTGCTTCAGGAGGTGAACTATCCAGAGTTATGCTTGCCTTGAAAACCATCGGTAAAGAGATAGAAAGGCTAAAAACTCTGATTTTTGACGAGATTGATTCCGGGATAGGGGGAAAAACCGCAGAATTCGTCGCCCAAAAACTCAAAAAACTATCAAATCAGCATCAGATAATTTGCATAACGCATCTTCCCCAGATCGCTTCCTTTGCTACTCACCACTACAGGATTGATAAAAAAGTAACCAAGGAGCGAACCTTTACCACAGTTAAAGAGCTATCTTTTGAGGAAAGAGTGACAGAAATCGCGCGGCTCTTAGCCGGAACCCGTATTACAGAAACAACTCTTCGAAACGCAAGAGAAATGCTGAATCACAACCTTGGCCTGATGAGTAACTAGCCCCTGTAACGAAGCAGATGCGGTGAAATCGGCCCGCCCGAAGGGTAAATTATGCCGACATAAAATAAAAAGAAAAGCATTTGAGACCGATTGAATGTTCTGCTAGAAGGAAGATCAGCGTAACGAGCAGATATCAATGAAAATAAATATTGGTGTCGGCATAATTTATGAATAAACCAGGTTAGGTAAGGAAGGAGATGAACAACGGACAAAGCTGACCGCGCCGTTTCCAGCTTTAAGGAAGGATTCAATTGTTCTCAATCTGTTCTTTCAACCTATTCGAAGCTGTTTGGCTTAGATCCTGAGGTTGCCTTAAGAATTGCTCAAGCCTTTGGAGGAGGAATGGCTCGTATGGGGCAAACATGCGGAGCTGTAACCGGGGCCTTCATGATTATAGGTCTTAAACATGGAAAAGTGAAAGCGGAAGATGAGGAAGCAAAAGAAAAAACATATGAAATTGTTAGAGAATTCGTAAAGAGTTTCAAATCTCTTCATGGTTCTATAATATGTAAGGACTTACTGGGTTATGATTTAGATATCCCTGAGGAACGGGAGGAAGTAGAAGAAAAACAAATTTGTGAGACCCGTTGTCCTGAGTTCGTTAAGAATGCAGTAGAAATTCTCGGAAAATTATTGTAAAGAAAAACTCCTTTTGGTCGCTTCATCCATCCCCAAATACCCTTGAGCCAAACCCTGCCTTCCGGAAAAAATATTTTCCCCCATCTCGTCCTTATGGCACAGGGTAAGGTCTTATGGGGTCAGGCCATATCGTAGGGATGCCTGGATAACTAGAGGCAGAAGAATTTCCATTCTTGATGGCAAGGCCTGATCCCGCAGCTAATCGAAAGCAGAAAAATTTCTCTTTCCTATGACAAGGCCTGACCCCGAAAAGATAGCCTTTTCTTAGCCTGAGGATTGTATTATATTATTGACTTGAGAGGTGAAATAAAGGTCAAAATGGAAAAAGGTGTTCGAAATTTGAAAAGCTTGAAATTCTATGTTCATACTTTTGGATGCCAGATGAACGAGAATGATTCAGAACGTATAGCAGGAATCCTGTCCACTGCAGGTGGAAAAATATCAAATTCTCCAGAAGAGAGTGACATTATTATAGTGAACACTTGCGCTGTTAGGAAAAAATCCGAAGAAAAACTTTACTCCTATTTGGGCCGATTGGCAGCAACTAAAAAGAAAAAAAAGACAACTATTGGCGTTGTCGGGTGCGTAGCTCAACTCTACGGGTCAGAGCTTTTAGAGAAAAAACCTTTTATCGATTTTGTCCTGGGACCTGATAATTATAACCAAATTTCTGAGGTCATCCAAAGCAACCACGAAGAGAAATTCGCCTCCACAAGCTGGAGTCGAGATTACAACGAAATTCCCCATGAGAAGACTTTCCGAGAATCCAACATCAGTGCCTATGTAACCATAATGGAAGGGTGCAACAATTTTTGTTCATACTGTATCGTCCCTTTTACGCGAGGAAGAGAAAAGTCCAGGCCTCTGCAAAAAATTACCCAGGAAATACAAAGTTTAGCAAATAAAGGATACAAAGAAATCCAGCTTCTAGGCCAAAATGTAAATTCTTATAAAGATCCTGGTACAGAAAAAGATTTTTCCATCCTGTTAAAGGAAGCCAATCGTGCTGAAGGAATTGAATGGATTCGGTTTATAACTTCTCATCCGAAAAACTTCACCAAAAATATAGCAGAGACTATGAAAGAAGCAGAAAAAGTCTGTCATCAACTCCACTTGCCCGTTCAATCTGGATCCTCTTCAGTACTTAAAAGGATGAATAGAGGATACACCAGAGATGAATACCTGGAAAAAATAACCTTTCTCCGAGATCTAATGCCGGACATCAGCTTAAGTACAGATATAATCGCTGGCTTTCCTGAAGAAACAGAAGAAGAGTTCCAAGAAACCTTGAGCATGCTGGAAGAGGTTCGCTTCAACAATATTTTTTCCTTCCGCTACTCTCCCCGGCCGTTAACTGCTGCTTGCCAGGAAAAAGATACTGTCTCTTTCGAGGAGAAAAAAAGAAGACTCATGGAAGTCCAGGATCTTCAAAAAAAAATACAGTTGGAGCTTAATAAATCACTTATTGGACGGATCCTGAAAGTCCTCTGCACTGGTAAAAGTAAAAAAGCTCCTCACATCTACTCTGGGCGGAATGAAGGCTACCAAGTCGTAAACTTCAAATCAAAAAATAATGTCATCGGATGCTTCGTTGATGTCTGCATCACTTCCTGTGGGCCTTACAGCCTTCACGGAGAGGCTATCAGACAATAAAAGAATGGGGGCAGGCTACTTTTTCTGGATGAAAGAATAATAGACAGAAAATTAGAAAAAGAGGTCTGTCCTCTTTTTATGAACAGTTAAAACAGAAAAAGTAGCCTGTTGTACTAGCTCAATAATTCAGTAACGCTTTTATAATGTCATTGCGAACGGAGTGAAGCAATCTCATAAAAAGAGAGG
>SMTZ1_10004595_pt1 | contig 20273 bp, 22 predicted proteins | sample DeeMarSWOR136_30_FD_25667 | JGI IMG/M metagenome (IMG submission 25667) | reverse complement strand
AGCGGTTTTGAGGGCCATTTCTAACTCATCCTGAACATCCAGCAACTGAGCAATCAAGCGTTCAGTGCAGTACTTTTTAGCTTCTTCTATTTGCCTGTCAGAGCGCTTCTTAAAATTCTCGAAGTCGGCTTGCAAATACTTAAGTCGCGTTAGGTAGTCTTCTGAACGCTTCTTCTCCGCTTCTAAGAGCTTATTAGAATCAGCTGGCTGTTTTGGTTCCTCTGCCATTGAAGCATGCTCCTAAGATCACAATTTTTTAGCGTATAAACACAGAAATATACATTTCGCCCTTGTTCAACAAAAAATCAGCATGCCCCCAACAGCCCTGATATCTCGCCTTTGTTACAGTTGTTGCTTTAGAAATTTGTGCGGTCAATATTGAGCGAAGAATCCTATTCTTGAAGTGGCTTGAGTTGTTGAAGTATTTTTTTGAATTCTTCCTCTTTTAGTGAGGCTTTTCTTCCGTTAGCGTAGATCTTCTTGATTTTAGCAACTGTTTTCATCAAGACGTCCCCAGTTGGAGTTTTTCCTGTGAGTTCCGCTATTTTATGTTTGATTATGCCTTTTCCTGACTGCTTTCCTATAGTTAAGCGTCGTTTGTTGCCAACAAGCTCAGGCGGATAAGGCTCGTAAGTCCAAGGATCGTTTAGCACGCCGTGTGTGTGGATCCCTGATTCGTGGGCAAAGCCATAATCACCAACTATCGCCTTGTTGGGTGGAACTACATATCCTGTGGCTTTGCCGATGAAGTCAGCTGTCTGCTTGAGCTTTAGAATTTTGTCTTTGAATTTTTTAACTCCGTAATGCATACATAAATTTAATATGACTTTTTCAGTTTCAGCGTTCCCGGCTCTTTCCCCTATACCTAAGAAAGTTGTGCTCGCGTAAATCTTGTTCCACACACCAGATGCTGCTCGAATGGCGGCTATGGTGTTTTCAACTGCGTTTCCAAAGTCATCATGAGTGTGAATCTCAATATTCGCAATTTTCGTTTCTTTTCTAATTGCACAGACTTTAGCGGGAATGCCATTCGGCAGAGGCGCATTGACATCTGAAAGCCCTATGCCAACGGTGTCGCATATACGGTAGCACTCTGCTCCTGCATTGGCTACTGCGTTTATGAATTTCTTTTCGAAGTCCCATTCTGCACGGGTGCTGTCTTCACCGTGAACAAAAACTTTCAGTCCATGAGTTTTAGCCGCATATTCAACCACCTCAATCAGATTGGCCAGAATATCATTGGGGGTCCGATTAGGCCATTTAGCCCTGAAGTGAATTTCCGACACTGGATGTGAGATACCTACTTCATTGAAACCACACTGCAAGGCACTATCAATGTCTTCTTTGACTGCGCGGCACCATCCAGCTACACGCATGTCCAAGCGTAAGTCTTGGATCAGTTTGACCGCTTTTTTATCGGGTTCTTGGTAATGGAAAACTTCGATTCTTTCTACGCCTATCATGCTTAAAAGTTCGGCTATTCTTGCGGAATCTTCTGGTCCAGCGGCTAAACCAGGCATTTGGATTCCGTCTCGAAGGGTGGTATCGTCTATTATGGGTTCAGTTTTTAAAGATAGTTTGAAATAGAAGTTGCCTATCTCCATTTTTTAGTACGCTACTTTTTGGATTTTGTGTGGAGGTGTAGTGTTTAGATGTTTTCTGGTAGTTGATAAAGGTTCCTGTATGTTTTCCGAAAGATTGGTTAATTAGAAACATTACGTTTATTACGTTTGTTTTGTTATTACGCAAAGTGAAAGTTCATTTTTGAGACAAAGAAGAGGGAGGTCAAGAGGTTTTTGCTAAATGAGAAAAAACTTCCAAAGTGTCGAACAGCATATGAAAGACCTGTTTGCGGCTCTTTTATGGGAAGACTTTTAAAATCTGAGTGTTTCTTGAGAAAACTATGAGGCTGCTCAGCGCTGTAAAAAACACTCTTAAGAGCAAAAGGTTCTGGATATGGCAAATAAGCGGCGCAATAATCTATGCTATACCTGTAGCAATTCGGTTCGCCACGAATAGAGTTGACATTCCGATTTTGGATTTTCCAGGTTTTTGGATTGGTCATTTCATTACTGGCAACTTCCTGGAAAAGGTTCTTGTTAATTCATTCTTTCCTGGAGGGGCAGGTGCAGTTGCTGGAGAAACCTTGTTTAACAATTACAAGGGTGAGGCTGCTAGGGGAAAAATTAAGTATCGGGTGCGGCTTGTTGGGGCTTTAATTCAGACAGCTGTTTGGTCAGCGTTTCAATTTTGGGGCTTTTCGCTCTTGATTACGGTTCCTTGGGGTGGACGTGAGGGAGGAAACTTATTCGAGCATGCGATTGTTTTTCCAATAAACTTCACGTTAGCAGCGTTTTCCATATTTACTCCTGATGTTGTTAGTTTTGTCAAATCAAGTATGGCAAGAACCCGCCGAAGACTGCTAGGAAGGTAGAATTCTGAAGGGTAATGTTATTATTCTTTATTTCAAGTGTTTTTTTAAGAGAGCTTGTGTTTTTGGATGTGAACGTTAAAAAGGTTCCCTTTTATTATTGCATATGTGATTTGATTTGTCTGAGAAGATTTTTGTAAAAGCCCCAGTAGATGTTGAGTTGAATATTGACGCGATGCTCCTTGTTGCCGACAAGGTGGTGGATTTATTGGATTTTGACATTGAGGAGCCCATTGAGCGATATTTTGTGGCAAGATTAATCTCCATTTTATATGAGGAAACATGGAATTTTTGTTTAGATCCAGAGTTTGAAACTAAAGTTAGGAAATTAGCTAAGAAATGCCGGAAGGATGCAATTGGCGATTAAACGGATAGGTTCTGGAATGTTAGCTTAAATATAAGTATGTTATAAATCTTACACAAGTGGTTCACGCATGTCCGCTTCATGTGAATACATAGCACGCTATTTTCTTCCGCTCTACAGGGCATTCGTGGCGAAGGAACTAGTGGAGAAGTACGGCTACACACAGAAAAAAGCAGCGGAAAAGCTTGGCACAACCCAACCCGCCATAAGCCAGTATCTGACCTCTAAACGTGGACGCAAAGGCAATCCAATCTACGATGAGGTTGAGCCGTTGGTGAAGGCGGCAGCTGTTGAAGCAGCCGAAAGCGTGGCGAAAACGGAAATGACCCAAGAAGAGTTCAGCAACTACTTTTGCGACCTGTGCAAAAAGCTGCGGAAAGCCGGGAAAATGCCAAAGGAGAGATCACGGATCCCGAAAAATTAGTGGTTTAGTTGCTTTTTTCGACGCTGAGCTCGGCAATAAGTTCTTTTGCTCGGTCCATGCGAACTTTTCTTTCCTCAACCATTCTTTCCGCTACAGAGTTTATTAATTCTCCAGTGGCACCAGCCGCCACAGCAATGTTTCTTGCGTGAAGCGACATGTGACCTCGCTGAATACCCTCATGCGCTAAAGCCCTCAGTGCGCCAAGGTTTTGCGCTAGGCCAACTGCAACCAAGACTTCTGCGAGTTCATTGGCAGTTTTTGCGCCTAAGATTTTGATAGCGATTTTAGCTATCGGATGCGTGCGTACAGTTCCTCCTATTAACCCCACTGCCATGGGCATTTCAATCTTGCCCTCGAGGTCGCCATTTTCGTTTTTCTCCCATGAAGAAAGCGATGTGTACTTGCCATTTATGGCAGCGTAAGCATGGGCACCTGCCTCGATAGCACGATGGTCATTGCCCGTAGCGAGAATAACGGCGGTTATCCCATTCATGGCACCTTTGTTATGCGTGGCTGCGCGGTATGGGTCTTCAGCAGCAAAAGCCGAGGCGTTTATTATGCCGTCCACGACTTCTTCGCCGCCCACAGCTTCCTTTGGTACGGTGCACCATGCTCGGGCTAAGCGTTTTGTGGCTAGGTTACTTATTATCCGCAGGTAAACGCGCCCGCCGACCATGTGCTCTATCATTGGCGCGATGGCTTCTGCCATTGTATTAACCGCGTTCGCGCCCATGGCGTCGCGGCAATCCACAAGCAACTCCACTATGAGCATTGGTCCGACAGAGGTTCTTATCACCTTGGCGTCCAAGTCTTTTGCGCCGCCACCCACAGACGCCAATACAGGGTCTTGAGCGTTGGCTTTATCAAGCACTTCCTGTTTGGCCGTCAAAACAAGGTGCTTCGCTTTATCAGGGTTTGCGATGCCAACCACTTGTATCTGCCCTATCATCACGGGCGGCGTACTGCTTGTTTGGAAGCCTCCGCCTTCACGCACCATCTTGGCCGCGTAACTAGCTGCAGCCACCACGGATGGTTCTTCGATTGCCATGGGAATTAGATAATCGCGATTGTTGATAAGGAAGTTGACTCCTATGCCTAGCGGAAGGGGAAACGCTCCTACCACGTTTTCTATCATACGGTCGGCTACTTCTAACGGCAAAGAACCAGTGTTCTGCAACAACGCGCATTCTTCATCGGATAAACCAGCAAACTCTTTGACGAGTGTTAAGCGTTCTTCGGGACGAAGTTTGTAGAAACCAGATATCAAAGATGACTTATTCAAATCATTCACCGTGTGTCTTTTAAGGAAATTAGGTCTATTAACATTGTCTATCTTGCCTTTCAATGTTTTGAGTTCTAAAATAAAATAGGCGAGATAAGGAAAGAGAAGAGAATAATATAGGCGACTGTGCCCTTCAAATTTATGCTGAAAGATGCCCAGACGGTAGCTTTTATCTTTGCTTTAGTAATCTATTTTGCTGTTCACATGTCTTTGATCTGACATTGTTGCTACTACTGTTCCAAGGAAGTCCGATTTAGTGGAGACAATTTCTATGCTGTTCCCCGAGGACTTCAGATTTGGCCAATCAATATCATATTAACACAGTCAAAATCACTGTCAAAGTCACAGGTTAAAAAGGCAACATCAATTGTGAGATATTTTGAAAATTCGGCGTTATTTGTTATGTTAACAGCTTTCTTCACATGTACTATTGGAATAGGCAAGATGTACGGAATTATATTAAAGTTAGATTCTGTGCTTATCTTGATATTCCATTGTAACCAAACTGTGCAGTGTTGCCACGCTGACGCGCATTACGTGGAAACAGAAAAACAAACACCCAAAAATAATTCACCGAGGCATCGCAACCGCACTGATACCCAAACGCTTCCTAATTTCCCTAGCCAAAGTAACCCCATGACGCACCCGATAATTATCCGTAATCACACGCTTAGGCTTGCAACGCCTAACGTACTCAATCAAACCATCAAAATCGGAATGATCACTCAACGCAACCAAATGCTCCCGCTCACCAATCTGCTTGCAAGGCGAACTAAATTCCCAGCCGCTAACACAAATACGAGAACTACCAAACAAACCGACACTTCTCCGCGCGTTCATATGATAAAACGCCACGCACGGAAGATTTCCATCCAACAACTCCTTACCCTCATTCTCAGTCGAAAGCGCTAAACAACCCAACCGCATTCCATGCGCCTCACAAACCTTGGAAACATGAAAAACCCGCTCAGGCATAACAAACGGCACACTCACATCAGCACGATGCAGAATCTGCATAACCTCCTGCAGTTTACCATGATAACCAAAAACATAAACCGCACCATGCCGGAGCCTCTTCTCAACCAATGAAACAAGAAGCTCCTTAACGTCAACCTTGAATGAACGCCTAAACGAAGGACTACCATAGGTTGCCTCAACAACAAGGACATCACAATCCAACAAAGGCTCTGTACCGTCAACCCTAAAGTCCCCAGTATAAGCCACCTTGCCACCCATCGCGTCTTCAACCACAACCTGAGCTGCACCTAAAATGTGATCCGCCTTAACAAGCGAAACCCGCTCATCACCACACTCAACCGATTCCCCATAATCCAAAACCTCCACATTCCCATCATCAAGCTGCAACGAACCATTCACAACCCCAATAAGGTCACGAGTAGCAGGCGTCATTAAAACACGTTTGCCACAACGCAAACTCCGTCTCAAACCAGCCAAATGATCCGCATGCGCATGAGTAACCACACGCAAAGGCTGATCAGCATCAAACGCATCACAAGCCACCGAATCACCCAACAAAACNNNAGCCTTACAAATCAAAAACTTCACCACTCTATGCACTCCGCTCCGCAAGCCACTCAATAAGCAAACGTGGGTCCTCACATTCAATCGTAACCCTCAACGGACCCAATGGAGACTCCGCAACCTCCTCACAGAAGGAAACGTGACCAGCAAAAGCAACCTGCTTATTAAGACAAAAACGAATAGACCTGCTCCCAACCCCTCCAAAAAGCGCCCTTCGAGCAGCATCCCGAATACGATCCGAACGCAACAAATTACGAAACTTAATAAGCGCCTCCCTTCCCTTCGCTTCTCCAACCAACAGACTACCCTCAAAGTGCGGCTTAATCTTCACGGACACACCGTCAAAAACGTTCGCCACAGCCTTCTCTACCTTCTCTTCATCCTCAGTCAAATTAACATCAGCTTCAATCCTAACCATTACTTCTTCCATTGGCCCTCAATCCTCCGAATAAACCTTTTCACAACTGCTCTCGCAGTACCCTTTCCATCCTCGTTAACAACAAGGTACTCAGCCATCGCAACTGCGTCGCCTAAACCTACACCGAGCTCCCGCATGTCCCGCTCATGAAACACTTCCCAACCGTCAGGATCATCGCTCCTCTGACGACGATAAACCCGATTGAACCGAGTCTCTGGCGAAGCGTAGACCGCCATTAAACTGAAATTTGAAAAGTGCTTCTTGAACGCATCAACTTCACTCAAGCTTCTGACCCCATCCACAATCACCTTCGCGCTCTCATGTTGCTCAATCTTCGGAATACACCTGTCAGCCACTACGCTGACTCCGCCTTTTCGCCTCAACTCCATCATCACCCGCCCAACATTCTTCGGGTTCAGCTCTAACCCGGATTTCTGCGTCTCCTCCCTCACCACATCGCCCATAACAATCACACCGTAACCCAATGCCACCGCGGTCTCAACTACCAAAGACTTTCCTGAACCAGGCATACCAGCCAAACCAACAACAAGTTTCTCAGCGTTCATGACTTCCACTTTTTGATTTACAATAGCTGCATTCAAAACTAAAAAGCATTTATGAAGGAAAAATGTAAAAAATACCCTGAGTGAATAGAGATGCCCGAGTCTATGAGAAGCTTCCTATCCTTCGACATCGAAAACGAAACCGTTTTGAATAGGCTTGCGACTGCACAGCGCCAGCTGGTTCAGACTGGTGCTGACATGAAACTCGTAGAACCACAAAACATACACATCACCATCCGCTTCATTGGAAACGCTACCCCAACAATGGTTGAAAAGATTTTTGAAGAAATGAAGAAAATCCAATTTACTCCCTTCATTGTGCAAATCAAAGGCTTAGGCGCCTTCCCCAACCTCCGTTATCCAAGAGTCGTATGGGCAGGCATAACCGAAGGCTCAGAACGATTAAAAAGCATATTCAGCCAAATAGAGCCCAAACTGCGAGATTTAGGCTTCACCCCAGACTTTAGGGGGTTTAGTCCTCACTTAAGCATCGCTCGTGTCCGCTCCAGTAGAAATAAAGCGGAATTAGCAGAGTTTGTCACAAAGAACTCAAACTGCGAATTCGGAAGGATCGAAGCACGATGCCTACGCCTAAAACAAAGCATCCTAACACCAAAAGGCCCAGTCTATTCAACACTTAAAGAATTTTGTCCACAACTATAAGGTATCAGCCATGCCAAAACTAAAAGCCATTAACCAAAAAGTCTTGAAGAAAATCAAGCCTACCCAAGAGGATAGAGCAAAAATTGCATCGTTGGCCAAAGAGCTGCAACAAGAAGTACTTAGCGCCGTCAAAGAACAAGGTGTCGACGCTGCAGTACGCGTTGAAGGCTCGGTTGCAAAGGATACATGGCTGAGGGAAGAACCCGAAATCGACATATTCATGCGACTACCTGCCACTATATCCCGTAAGTCACTCGGCGAAATTAGCCTCAAAATCGCTCGAAAAGCCACTCAAGGCGCCAAGCAAATCGAACGATTCGCGGAACACCCTTACCTTGAAGCGTTCCTATGCGGTGTAAGAATGAACATCGTACCCTGCTACGATGCGAAACTAGGCGAATGGAAAAGTGCTACAGACAGAACGCCTTTTCACACCGACTACGTTAAAAAACGCCTGAATGAAAGCATGCGCGATGAAGTGCGTCTGCTCAAAAAGTTCTTGCAAGGCATTAAAGTATACGGCGCTGAAATAAAAACAGGCGGTTTTAGCGGATACCTCTGCGAACTTTTGATATTACATCACAAAACATTTATTGAAACCCTTCGTGCATTTTCAAAATACAATCAACGAACCGCCATAGACGTCGAAGGCTATTACGCGGGCAAAGAAAAAGATCTTAAACTTCTCTTTCCAGAACACTTAGTGATAGTTGACCCTGTAGATAAAGGAAGAAACGTGGCTTCTGCGGTTCAACCACAAAAACTCTACACACTCGTGGCCGCAGCTAGAGCCTACCTCAAAACGCCCAGTGAAACGTTTTTCTATCCACCAAAATTAAAAGCTTTAACCACAGAAGCCATCAGGAGCAAGCTGGACAATCTCGGTACCTCACTCATATTCCTGAAACTTGGCGAAATTAAAGCTGTCCCAGACGTTTTATGGGGACAACTGTACAAGACTCAACGGGCAATACGGAAACTAGCTGAAAAAAACGACTTCAAAGTTCTCAGAGATGCTGTTTGGAGCAATGAGAAAGAGCTTACCGTGTTTACGTTAGAGCTTGAGCAACATGACTCGCCTAGCGTTAAGAAGCATCTAGGTCCACCTCTCAAACGGGAAAAGGAATGTGAAAAATTCCTTTCCAAATACGCGAACAACGATTATGTAGTTTCAGGCCCTTACATTGAAGAAGGCAGATGGGTCGTAGAACTGCGACGTAGATTCAAGAGTGTTGCTGCACTTCTGAAGGATAAATTGCAGGGCGGCGGTAGAAACGTAGGCGTGGCGGAGCTGATGTCACAAGCATTTCGAGAAAAACTTGCTATTTTGCTGAATAGCGAAGTGTTGGAAGTCTACAGAGGCAATTTGGAGTTTGCGGAATTCCTCACGGGTTTCATTTCAGGCAAGCCTTTCTGGCTAATAGCCACCTAAGCTCAACGCTAATAGAACTGAGCCGATAAGCCAGCAATAGAACGCGAACAGGTAGAATTTCTTGCCGGCCAACGCCTTCCATAAAAACCTTAAAGCGAAATAGCTAACTATCAGCGACACTGCCACGCCCACAATAATTTCCGTCAAACTTACGCCTATAAGCGTCAGCATTGCATGCTGCTCGTACAATGTAAAACCCAAAGCGCCGATTACGGCAGGCAGCGAAAGCAAAAACGAAAACTGAAAGGCTTTCTTGTGCCGCACGCCAAGCAGAAGGGCAGTGGCGATTGTCAACCCGCTCCGTGACAGCCCAGGCACCAATGCTACGCCCTGAGCCGTTCCTATTGCTAAAGCTGCAATGTAGGTTATGCTTTCGTTTCGTTCCTTTCCAGCTTTTGACACGTAAAGAATCACGCCACAGGTTATGAAGGCACCAGCTATTGTTAGGAAACTGTTGCTGCTAAAGTGCGTTTCCATTGTGATACTGAAGACTATGCCGATCAATGCTGTGGGCACGGTTCCTACGATTATCAGGGGAACAAGTTTTCCGTTTTCCGATTTGAAGTCGCCTTTCACAAGCGCTAAGAGGATTCGTTTGATTTCTTTTCGGAAGAAAAAAAGAATAATTAAAAGTGTTCCTACGTGCAAGGTCACGTCGAATAGAAAGGGCAATGTAAGGCCCAGGATTTGTTCCGCTACTCTGAGATGGCCGGTGCTGGAAATTGGAAGCCATTCTGTTACTCCTTGGATGAAACCTAGGATTAATGCTTGTATAGGATCCATGTGAAGACCGATTTTTCTCGCTTACTCGCTTATTGTGTAACGGAGTGGTACCAGCTGATTATGTACTCGGGCAGCTTCAGTCCTCTTTGACCAAGCCTTTCAGCCAATTTAACAGGTAAGGGGCTTAAGACATAGGCTGCTCTGGTGTAAAACCTTCGTGGAGCGCCAGGTTTTACTTCTTCTTCCAAGATTATTTTTAGGTCTGCATTCTTTGCTAGGGTTGAATCTGGTGAACCAGTTATAGCCAGCACTGTCCCATTGAAACTTTTCATCACATTCGCCCAAAGAACAACTGGTTTGGTTTCCCCAGTGAAAGATAACAGGATTTCAAGGTCTCCAGCTCTTGGATGAGGGGTATTAACGCCTCTGGTTACGTATATGTTGTCACCTAAGAAGCTTTTAATGTGGAAGAGTCTGACAGCTGTCATTTTGGCAATTTCGTTTGCAGTGCCTTTTCCCCCTAGGAACACATTGGTTCGTTTTTCCATGAGGTCGATGAGTTGCGTGTAAGCTTCCGACTTGACATTTTCATCTATAATAGAACCTATCTTTGCGAATTCTTCTTTGCAGAGTTTGAAAACGTCTTCTACTTCCAGATTTCTAAAAATAGCTTCAATCATCATGCATAAAAGCGAAAGTGTACCTAACTCGAAAATGTCACCCATCATGCCCGTCTCGCTATACTCGAATGAAGGCTTGAGTCTTCCTCGACCTTTAACGTGAACAACATGACCATATTGGCGGGTGATTTGAGCTAAAGGTGATTCCAAACCAGAAGTTATGAGTCCAATTGTGAATTTGGATGATTTCTTTTCTTCAATATATCTTGCTAAGTCCTGAGCCATTACCAACGGGTCATCGGAATAGCCGCTTCCAGAATTAATTAACAGCAAGGTTTTTTTATAGCGACGTGCAAGGTCGCCAGCCGCATCATACATGCTTTTGCCTGGAAACCCTGGATCATCCGGTGTTAAAACCACTTTGTTTCTCCAGCCTACTTGGCTGAGGGCTATCTGACTCACAGCAGCGTTTAACGAATAAAGCGACCTTCCTGAACCTGCGCAGACGACGCAATCAGCGGCTTTCAGGGCTTCGTATAAAGGTGCAAGTTTTTTTCGTCTAATACCGAGTATGTTGTCGCGTATTTTGTTGACGTATCCTATGCTACTTATCTTGTCTTTCAAGCAGACGGCACCTAAAGTCAGAGAGTTCTGACACTCTATATTATTTTTGTGCTTCCAAACCCGAGTCTTTACGCAAACACATAAAGCAGTTTGCTTTTTATGGTTAAAAGAAAAATGAACCCGTGTTGAGTATAGTTAAAACTATTTCGCGAGAATAATTTTATTACGACATAGAAACGTCTTCCAAAGGTTTAAAACAACTTCCACCATCCCTCAAGGCATAAAGGGCAAAATGCAGGAGATCTAGGTTGCTTGGAAGTGGGAAAAACCGAAAAAAGCGTTCGACCTTGAAAGGTAGGCAATGCGTAAAATCTACCCCCTAACAACAGGTTTAGTCTAATAGTTTTGCTAGCTGAATGAAAAACTCACTTTGAACAGAACACCTGAGTTCTATTCTACAACGCTTTATATTTAGAAGAGGTTGTTGGCGTGAACGTTCAAACAACCGCGGAGAACGCTGGCATCAAATTTTCATTCCCATCAGAAAGAAATCCGAGTTTTTAGTTTTGCTCCTCATAGACCGAGTTCGACAAAGATAATATGTGGAAAGGCTAAATAATTAGCGAGAAGGTGTACTAAATGAAGCTTTTACTTGACGAGATGTATGCTGGATTAAAAGAGTACTTTGAAACTCTGAGTTACGAAGTTTTGACGGCTCAGGAGGCAGGTTTGAAATCCGCCAAAGACAAGGACATTGTACAATACGCGGGCAAGCACAGTTTAATTCTTGTTACACAGGACCAAAAACCTGCAGAACTTGCTGAATTATCTAATGTCAAGTATGTTCTGATTTCTAATGCGATGATCGCCAAAATCGCGGATGCAAAGATAAAAGAGAAATATTCTTGCTAAAGAAAGTAAAGATGTTCTTTTTCAATTGTATGCTAGATATTGTGGAGCATATTCTTGTAGACCCACAATGGAACCTTTTTAGGCGTCTTTTTGCTGATGATTGTTAATTTAGTCTTTTTCGGGTCTATCATCAATGCTCGTGCATGCCAGTTCTTCACTGCGCGGCTTTTTCTGCGAAAAAGTTCCATCGAAATCTTCTCCTTCTTAATCTTAATGTCAAATCATCGCGCTTTAAAAGGCATGTTTTCACAATCGTAATATATCATAAAATACGTCTAGCATGAGAAGCCTTGAAGTTAAGTTTAAGTTACGAAGCTATGCTTATGTTTTTCAAATATCTGTTCCACAGATGGGATGTAGCATAGCCTGCGACAGCACCGCTAACGGGTCCCATAAAAGCCACAAGCACGTCTAACATTGGATTAGCAGTGATAACATCTAGCCACAGTGCGGTCACATAATAACTAGCAAATGCAATCACGAGAGTGCTGAAAGTCATTGCTAGCATTAGCCTGTTGCCGTTCACTCCGTTCACCGTGGCTTTGACCTGGAAAAGATAAAGGAAAACATCAACTAAAACGCCGTATAGAAAAACAAATATGAATGAGAAAGGAACAGAGGGACGCCACAAACCTGTAAGCACGCCGCCTACAGCGCCAACCTGGGTTGCCCCAGCATTCCTTATGAAAAGCGCAGCCAAAGCTAGCAAAACAGCGTCTACCACGATCAACAGTTTGTCAATTGGAGAAGGCACAAAAACTCGAGTGATGAAAATTATTGAACCGAAAAGCGCGGCGATGAACAATCGTTTAGCTTTCTGCAAAGTGACACCACTTTTACATAAGAGTCGCGTTTCAATTTTAAAAAGCTTAACTTGAAAGCCTAATTCGTTTTTTAACGGAAAGTATAAATTGACAAGCTGTAATAGAAGTTAAATGTTTTAGTATTTGATTCATATGTGTTTAAGGGGGAAAAGGATGAGCACCCACGCAGAAGATTTGAAACTTCGCTTGATGACCATCGAGCTTTTGAGAACTGCAAAGTACAAGCGAAATATAACTTACCGCGAGTTAGCTTCCAAGACAGGTTTACCCGTCACTGTCCTAAGCAGATATGCGAAAGGACACGTTCTGCCTAATACGACTAGGGCTAAACAATTGTGGCAGGTGCTTACGAAACTAGTCGGATTAGAAACGGAATTGCGAAGCAGGATAAGATTCGATGATACAGGATATTTTGATAACACCGAGATTGTAGGTGATTACAACATACTTCAGCAAGCTGCAAACCACGCCCTAGCAAATTTTGCTGGAAAACGGGTTACAAAGATTTTAACCGCTGCTGTTGACGGGATTCCCCTGGCTACAATGGTGGCCAACGCCCTAGGAGTCAACCTTATTATGGCTAAAAGAAACAAAGAAGTCGGAGTCAAAGCATTTCTGGACGAAACCTATGTTCTGGGAAAAGATTCGGGCGTAACCGTGACCCTTTTCATCCCGAAAGACGCCATCAAAAAACGCGACAGCGTTTTGGTAGTGGATGACATGATTAAGAGCGGGGAAACACAGGAAGCATTGATTACTCTTGTCAAAAAGGCAAAAGCAGAAGTTTCAGGCGTTTTTTCACTTGTCGCTGTTGGAGATGAATGGAAAAAAAGGCTCAAATCAGGAAAAGACTGCCCAGTTAAAGTAGTAACATACGTTAAGTCGCCTCTTGAATGAGAAAAGCTAAACCTATACATCATCTTAGACATAAACGCCCAAAATAAGACCTTGATTTAAATCATTAAAGATTAATGAGACAACAGATATGCGAACCATAGAATGGCAAGACGGAACCGTAATCACAGTAGACCAGACTAGATTACCCCTTGAAACAGCAACCTTGAAAATCAAAACAGTCGACGAGATGGCTGAGGCGATAAAGAACCTGAGAGTAAGAGGAGCCCCATTACTCGGGGCAGCCGCCGCTTATGGTCTTGCTTTGGGTGCTTGCAACTCAAACGCAACCTGTTTATCGGAGTTGTTAGCCGAGCTTGAAGATGCCGCGATGACTCTTAAGAGTACGAGGCCTACAGCGGTGAACCTTTTTTGGGCTTTAGAAAGAGTTTTAGGCAAAGCCAGAGATTTTCAGGGGAATGTTGAGCAGCTGAAGTTACTTGTGGTTCGAGAGGCTCAGAGAATCGCAGATGAGGATGCAGAGGCAAATAAGGCTATTGGAGAAAATGGGGCTTCACTAATCAATGATGGCAATGTTATCTTGACGCATTGTAACGCAGGCGAGCTAGCCACTGTTGAGCACGGTACTGCTTTAGGTGTGATACGTGCAGCTTGGAAACAGGGAAAAAAGATCAGGGTGATGGCTACAGAGACGCGCCCGTTGTTGCAGGGCGCAAGGCTGACGGCTTACGAGCTTAAGCGTGATGGTATACCGGTCACGCTAATAACAGACAGCATGGTTGGCTACGTTATGCACAAGCATTTGGTCGACAAGGTTGTTGTGGGCGCCGACCGCATAGTTCAAGACGCCGTGATTAACAAGATTGGAACTTTCACCGTTGCGGTTTTAGCACATGAGCTTGGTGTCCCATTTTATGTGGCAGCGCCAAAATCCACCTTCGACTTAACACGCACAGCATCCGACGTTATTATAGAAGAGAGAAAACCAATAGAAGTTACTCATTACGGTGGGCATCAGGTTGCCGCTGACGGCATAGGCGTACTTAACCCAGCCTTCGACATTACTCCCATGAAGTATGTAACGGCAATTATACATGAAAGCGGTGTTTACTGCCAAAAAGATTTCGACAAAATTAAAGCCGGCAGCATACCATGAATAGCTCCTGAAAGCAGGAAAGGCTATTTTGGAACAGATACAATGAAAACCCCAAGAACACAAAAGCATGATTTGATTGCTTCATGTGGAATAAACTGCAGATTATGCTCAAGCTACTTGGCTTTAAGGAATGAGGTGAAAGCCAAGGGCTTCAAGATGCCCTATTGCTCAGGATGCAGACCAAGAAAAAAGAACTGCGCATTCCTGAAAAAATATTGTTCTAAATTATCAAATGAGAAAATAAATTATTGTTTTTAATGTGATAGTTTTCCATGCGACCGATTGAAAACCATTGATGACAAGTACAAGTCGCGTTATAGAATGATTATGATAGAGAATTTAAATTTGATTAGGAAAGAAGGAATAGGGAAATTTCTTGAAAAATAAGATAGATTATGGAAGTGCCAAGATTGTGGTGCTTTAATTTGTTGTCATAATGGCATTTGCTTTAAGTGCGGCTTGGAAAAAATTAAAAGCAAAAAAGAGAGGTATAGATGGTGAATGAACAAAAGCGTCAAGCAGACCTATTTTGTTTGAGGTTCTGGAAAACTGCAGTGTTCCGTTTTTATAGAAAAAGAAATGTATATCGATTAGGAGTTTACAATTATGATGACGGTTAAAGCCAATGAGCGACAAAACGAACTCTATTAACGTTTCAGAAATTAAAACCACGGGAATGCTGACGGAAGAAGGCGTTCAAATAGCTGAAAAAAGCAAAATCGACGCGCTTTCTCAACGTGGATATGGCAGGTCTGAAAACTACATGTTAACACTTGCTTTTTACGAGGCACTCTACCTTTTGGACAAGAAACTGCTTGAGGTCAAAGATGAAAAAGGTAAGGAAGTTGATTTTCAAAGCCTGCTACAATATTTTGAAAAAACGAATGAAAATGCTTGGGTTAACTACTTGGTTTACAGAGATCTCCGCAGCAGAGGCTATGTGGTTAGGGAAGGCTTTGGTCTTGGAACAGACTTCCGCGCCTACGATCGAGGAGCGTATGGCAAGGACACAGCCTCCTATATGGTTTTGAGCACTCAAGAGGGCAAACCCCTGCCCATAGGCGACTTGGAACAAGCTCTACGACATTGCCAAAGTGAAAAGAAAGAGCTGATTCTGGCTGTGATGAACCGCAGAGGAGAAATAGTTTACTACTCAGTCTCTCAATTAGCATTCAAATAATTTCTTCTGCAGAAGCAAGTATTCATTGCTTGGTGACATAAGAATTATATGCGGAATGCGGACGATTATTCGAAGCATTCTTTGAGATAGTATGAGTTGGCTTGGATCAAAATCACTGGGGATACTTACAAATTGGGGCTCCCCATCGAATTTGGAGAGCTGTTTATAAAAGAAAACGAAGAAGGTTTACCTTGAAAAAATCCTTTATATGAAGCAAGCGTGGTCCATATTTGCAATGCGAGACTGGAAGTGGAAGCAAGCAAACTTGCTTTGATTATATTAAGCTGTTTAAAGTTAATGCACATGTTTTTTAACCATATCTTAATATTAACATTCAAATAGCAGAGGAAAAAGCTATGCCAAATTTCCAAACTGTACGAGGAATGCGCGATTTGTTGGCTGAAGAAGTAAAAACTCTGAACTTTGCGTTCTGCAAAGCCAGAGAAATCGCTCAGCTTTTCGGTTACAGAGAAGTTATAACGCCTTTGGTCGAACCATACAAACTTCTGAGTGCCAAGTCCGGCGAAGAGATCCGCCAGCGGATGTTCACCTTTAAGGACTTGGGCAACCGCACCGTGGCGTTGCGTCCAGAATTTACTGCTTCAATAGCGAGGTTAGCCACGACTACTTTAAAAACTGAGCCAAAACCGCTCAGAGTCTTCAGCTCGGGCAGTGTTTACAGGTATGATGAACCACAGCGTGGGCGTTATCGGGAGTTTTGGCAATCAAATTTTGAATTAATAGGTTCAGACAAACCTGAGGCTGACGCAGAAACAATACTTCTTACAAACAATCTAATGAAAGTCACAGGATTGCAAAGCTACAGTTTCAAAATAGGGCACATTGGAATAATCAGGGGAATACTCAATCAGGCACGCATTGAAGATGAAACTCAAAATGCGATTCTGCAACTAATGGACAAGAAAGAATACAGCGAGGCACTAAAGCTTGTACCTGAAAAAGAATTCCAAGTCGTTCTTCAGGGTTTGTTGGAGTTAAGAGGGGCGACGCCGTTTGAAACTTTAAAGAAGATAAAAGATTTTGTCGATGATTACAAGGAAGCCACAGCAGCCGCTAATAATCTGCGTGATATTTTGTTGATTATAGACGAAAGTGGTTGTCCGGTTGAAAAAGTGGATCCCGCATTTGCCCGGGGCCTCGAATACTACACGGGCATGATTTTTGAAGTAAATGTACCTGAATTGGATGTGGCCTTGTGCGGCGGCGGACGGTATGATAAACTAATTGAAGTTTTTGGAGGCGAACCAACGCCCGCAGTTGGAGTCGCGCATGGATTAGACAGAATAGCCTTGGCAATGCAAACTCAAAAAATTGGCTTGTCGGAAAGGCAAGGGATAAGAGTCGTTGTCATCCCAGTGCACGAAAAACTGAGAGGTGAAGCAATAAGAATCGCTAGTACGTTAAGGGATGCTGGAGTGATAGTTGAATTTGAGGTTATGGGAAGGAAAATAGGGAAGGCATTGGAAGACGCTAACAAACGTGAAACGGATTACGCTGTGATTGTGGGCAAAAGAGAAATGGATAATAATTCGGTGGTTGTTCGCGATCTAGCCAAACATGAGCAAACCACTGTAAAAATCTGTAAATTACTGGAGAAGATTACAAGCTAAAACAAAAAAGTGGTTAAGCCCTATAAATGGGCTTTTGATGGTTTAGAGTCGTCTGATATATCTATTGACTTCCCATTCAGTCACTTGTGTTCGGTATAGGTCCCATTCTTTGCGTTTTTCTCGCAGAAAGTTTTCGAATGCAGTTTCGCCGAGGGTTTCTCGCATCAGTTTGCTGTTTTCCAATTCATCCAATGCCTCTTTCAACGATTCGGGAAGTGAAATAATGCCCCGTCGTCTCCGTTCCTCATAGCTCATTTCGTAAACGTTTAGTTCCACTGGCTTACCGGGGTCGGTCTTGTTTGTGATACCGTCTAATCCTGTTGCCAGAAGCGCTGCAAACTGCAGGTACGGATTCCCGGAAGGGTCAGGACAGCGTATTTCGCATCGTGCTGCGGCTTTTCTTCCTCCAAAGTTGGGAACTCTAATAAGAGGTGACCTGTTCTTATGTGCCCACGCCAAGTAAACAGGGGCTTCGAAGCCGGGCACTAATCGTTTGTACGAGTTGGGCCAAGAGGCGAGAATCGCGCACATTTCGCGTCCGTGAGCGAGTTGTCCACCGATGAAGTTCATGGCTGTTGTAGAGAGATAATCTGTCTCTTGATTGTCAGAGTAAAATAGGTTCTGGGTTGCGTCAGCATTCCATAGGCTTTGATGTGTGTGCATTCCTGAACCGTTGATGCCAGCGAAAGGTTTCGGCATGTAGGTGGCCAAGTAACCACTCTGTGCAGCTACGATTTTGGTGATCATTCTCATGGTTAACGCTCTATCAGCAGTAGTAAGGGCTTCATCGTACTTGAAGTCAATTTCGTTCTGTCCCAAGGCTACTTCGTGATGGGATATTTCGATTTCTATGCCGAATTGTTCCGCGGTATCAGCTATGTCTCGGCGAATTGCTTCGGTAAGGTCGCCTGGGTGAAAGTCGAAGTAACCAGCCAAATCTATAGGTGTTGGTAATTCGGAGTCGTTTTCTTTTACGATGAAAAATTCCTGTTCTGGAGCGCATATGTAACTAAATCCTGCTTCTTTAGCCTTTGCTAGCGCTCTTTCGAGAATGTATCTTGGGTCGCCCTCAAAACGCTCATATTCTGGAGTGTACACGTCGCATATTAGTCTGCATGATGATCTTTCTTTTGGTCGCCAAGGCAAGATAGCGAAGGTTGTAGGATCTGGGAATAGAACCATGTCCGATTCTTCGATTGGTCTGTATCCTGTAATTGATGAGCCATCAAAGGACTGCCCGTTTTCAAAGATAGCTTCGATGTTTTTAGAAGATACCGCTAAGTTTTTTATGATGCCATTGATGTCAGTAAATTGAAGTCTTACAAATTTTATCTCGAATTTTTTGATCTGTTTAACAGCGGTTGTCACGTTTTCTTTCCAGACCGTGTCTTTGAAGTTTTTCATTTCTACACATCCTTACATTAGCTTCAGTCTTTTATTTTTCATATGTTATGAAAACCAGAGTCTTCATAAACGTATATAAATTTATCGATTTATTTTATGTATAAACGTTGATAAATAGCCGTAACTATTGAACTATTGTCTGACAGGGTTTATATACCGCATAACAGGAGAAAAAGGAAAAACTCAAGCTTCCCTACGAAGAAAATCGCCAATATCAGAAATATTCCTGACTACAACTTCATTCTTTTTCGCAACCTCATCCAACCTACCGATTATCTTGCCAAAACCTAAACACTCCCCAAACTCATTAAACACCAATGTGTGAGAGCCTTTTTTCCGCGAACCACGCACGCTCAGTATGCCCTTTCGTAAAACGTCTCTCCCACAAATAAACAGCCACGCCGCTTTTTTTTCAACAACAATTTTGTTGGCTTCACCTCTTGCAAGCATCGCTAATAGGCTAAAACTCGGAAAAAACTTACCGTTCTTGACTTTGCCGAGGTAGGTTCCTGCATAATAGAAGTCTTTCGCAACGACCTTCTTCAAAGCCTCGTTCAAAAGAAAATAACGACCAGCTTTTTTCACGGCAAAGTTAGCGTTTAAAGCGATTTTGATACCTAGCTGAAACGCAAACCTCGATACTGTTTTCATCACTTGCTTATCGCCTTCTTGAGTTTGCAGACGAAAAAGCCTTGAGTTTCACTTGGCCAAATGCGCCTACACAGCTCCACAGAAACATCCAAGCGGCTTCCGAAAACCTCGGTTAATCCTTTTTGACCGTAACAGTCAACCTCTTTGATCTGGAGGTTCAAGTGATTTAGAGCCCAATCCATGAGCCCAATCCATGTTAACCTCGTTTTCTTCCGGCTCTAGGGAACAAGTTGAGTAAACGATTTCCCCATCATCAAACAAGCACTTCGCGGCTTCAGTTAATATTTCCTTTTGAAGCTTCGCGTTTCGCCTCACGTCCGCTATTGTTCTCCGCTTAAACCACTCTCTATCCCCAACAAAATTTCCAGAACAAGGAACATCCAACAAAATCCTGTCGAACTTCAATTTAAGCGATGAAGCCCGCCTTGCATCAAGATTGTAAACAATAGCGTTGCTAACATGACAGCGTTCCAGATGATTTGACAAGGCAGCCAGTCGCTGTTTCATGAGATCCAAAGCCACCAGCACGCCAGTGTTCCTCATCAAATCCGCCAATTGCACTGTTTTCCCTCCTGGAGCTGCACATGCATCAAGCACCGTTTTGCCTTTCAAGCCAGTGAATAGAGTGGCAGGA
>SMTZ1_10002075_pt1 | contig 20274 bp, 18 predicted proteins | sample DeeMarSWOR136_30_FD_25667 | JGI IMG/M metagenome (IMG submission 25667) | reverse complement strand
TATCGTTGCCTGTTTTGGTATTTCTGCCTGGGGGAATGCTACTGTTGACGGTAAGCTGTATCAAACGCGTAGCTTTGATCAACCGCTTGATATTTCTGATCCTGTAACAGGTACTCTTGTTCATGATAACGCTGTCCTCGTTATTCGTAATCCAGAAAATGGTTATGCATCAATAGCTCCCTCGTTTGCTGGTTCAATGCATGGTGGGGGAGGATTTAACTCACAAGGAATTGCAGTTGGACAGCAGGCATTATGGAGTAAGGATTACTCGTTCCATGGTGCACCAGGGCAGATTAGGGTCCAAGAGGTTCTTGATCATGCAGCAACAGCGCAGGAAGCGATAGACATTTTGACAACAAACAAGGATGTTGCTTGGAATTTCATTGTGTCAGACAGTAAAATACCTGCAGGATATGCTGTTGAGGTCACTGGAAATTATTCGTATGTTGGTACTTTTAACAATCCAACAGAATCACTTACACCATTTTGGAGTATCAACGATGTTGTCAGAAGAACTAACTTTTTTATAGATCCAACTTTAGCAAGCACTCAAAGAGAAAAATATAATCCAAGCGGACTCCTTAGTTTTTTAAAATTAGTGAAACGAACGGATGTGTTTTTCGCGGTTTGGAGAAGTTACAAGGTAGTCAGTGAAGGAATTGAGAGAAATTATGGGAAAATGGATTTGAACAGCACAATGAAGATGATGCGTGCCTGTTACAGTGGCAAAACAGATTTTCTTCTGCACTTAATTGTGATACTTGCAGAAGGAACAAGTTTCAACAGGGCTTGGAACATGTGGGTTGGTGAGCCTGAAACAGGTGATTTTGTCGTGTGCTTTGCAAAAGGAAAAAGCATTGCTTTTGGTAATCCTGTTTACTACTTTAATTTCTATAACCTTCTCAATGAGACTCCTCCATAGAAGTGATAAATCGAATAAAGAAAAAATGAATAAACTTTTTTTCTGCGATTTTATATCACAAATGTAGTATGAAAAAACTTTGTTACCCGCCCGTTTGGTTGATTACGTGGTGGTTTGGTGGATATGCGTCCTAAAGATATTAGGTTAATTTAGTATTTGGTTTTAACTGTTTTGGTTCAATATCTACATCTAATAATCGACCTAATTTACGGCCATACATATTATTATCTTTTAAAAAAATTATTATTAGTAGATTGTGAGTATCTTTACAAATGGTCCTATGATGAAGAAACGTGCCGTTGTTAAGAAACCACTTATATCAATATTTGCTGTCCCAAAACCGATACCAAGCAAATTTACCGTTGCTTCAGCTCTAGCACCTTCCGGTATTGATTGATAAATACCTGCGATCCGATTTGGAATGAGTAGACCTTTCAATGCAATATGATACTTAAAATTTTTCAACTCTTTATCAACAGGGTTCATAAAACCTATTTTTAGTCCAAATCCTCCAGCTATATCTACGGACAACGGATCCTCTTCGATTCCAACAAGGGTGATGTGAGATGTTTCCTGCCCACTGCCGTCCGTGACCGTTAAAGTCACTGGGTAGACTCCTTGTTCAGTGTATACATGAGATACCATTGGTCCACTAGCAGTTGTGTTATCACCAAAATTCCAGAAATAAGAAGAAATCGCACCTTCCGGATCAATACTTTTACTACCATCAAAATTGACTTCTTCCCCTATTTTTCCATAATAAAATCCCCCGGCATTCGCAACCGGTGGCCAATCATAACTTTCAGGGTCATAATCCACCCAAGCGATAAAACCACCAAGGTTCATACAATCATATTCGATATTAAAAAAGCCGTTATATCCCCAGTTTGGGCCCCACGTGTTTTTACAAATCCAGTAGCCGCCATTTCTTATTGAAGGATCATCCTTCCAACCAACAATCGTAGTACCATGATTGACGTAATTTGGGCATTGTTCGTTGCGATCTGGGTAATACTGTGAAGGATCCTTTGCGTAAGTCCCCCATCTTATGAATCGTCCTGAAGCCCAGAAATATGCCATTAAAGGTCCTTTTTGAATCAAGAGAGATTTTATGATGTCTTTTAAGCCAGGATCGTTTAGATTCGTCCAATTTTCCCAATAATCAGAGATAGGTATGAGGAAATCCTCCCAATTCTGCGGTTTATCAGAACATGGTGGGATGTAATCAAAATTTGATTGATATGAAAAACTATCCTCAGTGAGAGTACCATTCTTATAGTTACCTTGCTCAGAGGTATTCATAATATAATAATACACACAATGGTCGATAGTTCCCCCGTTACAGCTCCCTGCGGCAGGTAAACAGGAAAGTACATACTGTTCAGAAAGATCAGGATCTAAATCTGCACATCCCTCACGGATATTAATAACACCTTCCAATGCACCCATAGCTCCAAATAACCAACAACTACCACAATTTCCTTGATTTTTTGCATAAGTCATCCAATCCTTTCCATCGGTAGAAAGCCAGGAAAACTCACTCGGTGTAGCCACACGTTCGACTGGTATTTCGTTTTTCGTTTCTCCCATATCTTTCAGAGGGATCGGATTTTCCATCACCAGGTAGTTCTTCGTAGAAAATAGACCAAAGCTATAGAGATGCTTAATCAGACTGGAATAATTATCTGATTTCAGAGTTGTAGCTTTTATTAGATTGTGATTTAAACCTTCATTCTGATACGCTGAGACAAATCCAACACTAATGAATACTAGCGTCATTCCATATATCACTATTTTATTAAAATTGTTTTTTTTCATATTCTCCCTCATGGTTGTTCTTTTTATATGGGTCAATTTTTTCCCAAATATAGTTAAAAAATAAAAGTAATTAAAACTAATTTTTAAATTTTTAAATAAAATAAATAGAATATACGTAGTTTTTAACGATATGTACAAATTTTATGAAATAACGTTTTTTTTCAAAAAATAAACGTTGAAGTAGAGACATTTGATACTACGAACAGTTTTTACAAGAAATATCTATCGCTTGGTAGGTTATGCGTCCTAAGAATATCCTGAGAATTCACTGGTTGGTTTTAACCGTTTTGGTCGGATATCATCCAGATGGTTAATCGCCTCTTGGAAGGTGATTTTCCCTTTAATATACTTATCAAAAACCGCCTTTTCCCGATCCTTATCTTCAAGAACAAACTTCTTTACAAAAATTCTCGCGATATCATCCTTCATCTGCCGTTGCGGTGGTCTATTGTATACCATCGTCGTCCTAAAGCTACTATGCCTCGCATGTCGTTGAATGATTGATGGATTGAATCGTTATTGAGAAGATGAGTAATGCACGATGCACGAAGCATGTTTGGGTATAACCGTTTGATAATATCAACTTTGTTCGAACTGCAATGTCCATCCTATAAAATGCCCTTTTTCAGGATTTTCAAAAGTCAATAAATTCCTCATTATACATTAGTTTGATCATTGATAAAAAATGCGAAGTTTTTTTAAGAAAATATTAAATCGTTTCAATAACAAAAAAATATCAGATTTGTTTTTAAAGAACGAGATGTTAGAATATTGATGAAAAAGAAGGAATGCAGATAGTGATAAATTTTGTTCTTATCGATGTTTCACGACTATATGAACATGAAGTATTTAATAAACGCTCGAAACTTAATGAGGTTAAGGAAGTTCATTCATTATTTGGAGAATTATGATTTAATAGCAAAAATCGAAGCGGAAGATTATGAAAGCTTCTACCAAATCATTTTATATAAGATTAGAACAATAGATGGTATAAAAGATACTAAAACATTAAGAGTAATGGGGTTCCAGTGAAACCACCGATTTAAAAAAATGACTCAACTTTGCTCTTTTAATAAGGTTCTTAGTGTATGTTACTTTCATTCTTCTTCTTGTAATTGCTATCACAGGATCTTGTAGTGGTCAGCATTGCAAATTCAGAAGAAATTCAATAAAAGAAAGAATTATGAATCAAGCTCAATACTTATATGTAAAGATTATAATATCAATTTTGATCGTTAAGAGGGTATCATGAAGGAAATAGATACTTATTTAAACTTTTCAAAGGTACAAAAAAAATCAGATGATGATTTTGGATTCATAAATAAGACTTATCATATTTTAATGCCATTTAAAGTTAGAAATATTTTAATTGTTTCAAGCCTATATGATGCTTTTATAATAGAAGAAGAAGGTCTCATTGCAGAACTTGTTATTGGTCAATATCGACACCATCTTCTCAGTTCTCCCCCTCATGTAACACGCGTTGAAACTGGGGAAGAAGCTATATCTAGAATAAAAGAACATAATTTTGATCTAGTAATTACAATGTCTAAAAATATTGGTATGAACCCATTTGATTTTGGAAAAGAAATAAAGAAATTAAACCCTGATTTACCAGTTGTTCTTTTAGCAATTGATGCTGCAGACATTGATCTTATTCAAAATAAAGAAAATGAAGAAGGAATTGATAAGATGTTTTTTTGGACTGGGGATCCAACACTCTTTCTTGGAATTATAAAATATACTGAGGATAAAATTAATACTAAATATGATACAAAGAATGGTAATGTTCGAGTAATAATAATGGTGGAAGATTCAATCCACCATTACTCAATGCTTCTACCTATAATCTATACAGAAATTGTTCAACAAACAAAACGCTCTCTTTCGGAGGACCTCAATGAAATACAAAGATTACTTAGAAGAAGGGCAAGACCTAAAATATTACTTGCTCAAACCTATGAGGAAAGCATCGAATTATATAATAAATATAAGGAATATATTTTGGGTATCATTACAGATATCAGCTTTAAACGTGAAGGAATAAAAGACTCAAACGCTGGTTACAAATTAGTTCAACATATTCGAAGTGAATCGAAATATATGCCTATTCTTATGCAATCTTTAGATCCAAAAAATAAGATAAAAGCAGAAGCAATTGGAGCACATTTTTTAGATAAAAATTCACCAACATTAATCCAAGATTTTCACTACTTTGTTTTAAATCATCTTGGATTTGGAGACTTTGTTTTTTTACTACCGAAGAAAAGATCAAAGAAAAAAAAATCTATCCTTGGAGAGGTACATAAAGAAACAATTGAGATAGCTCGTGTATCTAATATGAAAGAGTTTGAACAAAAAATTCAAAAAGTACCTCTTGAGTCTATACAATTCCATGCAAATAGGAATGATTTTTCAAACTGGCTGATGGGTCGGTGTGAATTCAAACTCGCAATGGAATTACGTGTAAAGAAAGCATCTGACTTTACAGATCTAGATGAAGTAAGAAAATATCTTGTAAATGTTTTTAATGAAAGTCGTAAGGAAAGACAACGTAGTATAATTACTGATTTTTCTCAACAAAAATTTGAATTTGACTCATCTTTTACTCGAGTTAGAGGGGATTCACTTGGGGGTAAAGGTCGAGGAATTGCCTTTATGCGATCATTACTTACCAGATATGATCTCAATAAAAAATATCCAGGAATTAAAATTACAGTCCCAAGTACAGTTGTAATTGGCACATTAGAATTTGATAAATTTATTTCTGAAAATAATTTAATGAAAATTGTTAATAGAAAAAATATCAAAGATGAAGAAATCGCAAAAGCATTCATTAGATCTACACTTCGAGATGAATTAAAAAATGATTTAATAAATATACTCAAGCATTTCAAAACTCCAATAGCGGTTCGATCATCGAGTTTACTTGAAGATTCTTATAGTCGCCCTTTCGCAGGAATATATTCTACCTATATGCTACCAAATAATCATAAAAACGATGATATTAGATTAAGTCAGCTTTGCCAAGCAATTAAACTCATATATGCGTCAGTTTTTTTCATAGAACCAAGAGTTTATATTGAATCGACATCGTCCAAAATTGAAGAAGAAAAAATGGCAATAATTATTCAAGAACTTGTTGGAAAAGAATATGGTGGAAGATTTTATCCTACTTTTTCAGGTGTTGGACAATCGTATAATTTTTATCCTATTGGTCATCAAACATCTGAAGATGGAATTGCTACTATTGCAGTTGGTTTTGGTAAAACAGTTGTTGGAGGTGGGAAATCCCTCAGATTTTGCCCAAGCTATCCAGAAAATATCACTAACTTTTCTTCACCTAAATCAATCTTTGAAAATACTCAAAAAGAATTATATGTTTTAGATACAACAAAGAAGAATTTCAAACTCACTGGGAAAGAAGATATAAATTTAAAAAAAGTGAACGTTGAAGACATTAAAAATGACGGAGATTTAGAATCCCTTGTTAGTACATTTGATAGAAATGATGAAATGATTAGAGATGAATTTTCACAAGAAGGACCCACCTTAGTTACATTTGCAGGTATTCTAAAATATCAGTCTTTTCCATTGGCATCGCTTCTCAAAGATATTCTTGAAATTGGACAGAGAGGAATTGGTTCCCCGATAGAGATTGAATTTGCTGTAAACCTTAATGAAAAAAGCATTCTTCCTCCAACATTTGCAATTCTTCAAATACGTCCTCTTGTTCCATCACATGAACAGTCTGAAATAACATGGGATAATAATATTGATAGAGAAACAGTTTTGATACATTCTGATAGAGCTTTAGGAAATGGCATTATCAAATCAATTAAAAATATTATTTACATTCCACCAAAAACTTTTGATTCAACAAAAACAATCGATATTGCTGAAGAAATAGGAAAAATAACCGAAAAGTTGAGATTAGAAAAACAACCTTATATTTTGATTGGCCCTGGAAGATGGGGAACTGAAGATAGATTTTTAGGAATTCCAGTAAAATGGAATCAAATAGCAGGTGTTAAAGTAATGGTCGAAACAGCACTAGAGAATTTTAATATTGATCCATCACAAGGGACACATTTTTTCCATAATATTACTTCCCGAGGAATTGGTTATTTAAACATACCTTACAATTCCTCAAAAAATTTTATTGATTGGAAATGGTTAGAAGATAAAAAACCAAATAGAAAATTAAGATATGTAAAACACATTGAACTTTTTTCACCCCTAAATATTAAACTTGATGGTAGACATGGTGTCGCGTTGATTATAAAATCAAATAAATCCTAAATTAGGAAATATGAAATACTGGCCCGTTCCGAATAGCTATTCTAAAAACATTCCTATTAATGGGTATCCTGGATCTTTCTGGGAAGATAGGGATGATAGACGTCACTGTGGTATAGATATTTATGCTCCTGAATGGAGTGATGTTATTGCAATCGAAAATGGGAAAGTCATTAATATTGGGCTGTTTACTTCATCACTTTGGGTACCATACTGGAATACAACCTATTACATTTTGATTAAGAATACCACAAGCTATATTTGTAAATATGCAGAACTTCGAGATGTAAATGTACATATTGATGAAAAAGTTAATTCAGGTCAATTAATCGGACACGTTGGCCAGGTGTTAAATAGTCAGAATATAACAAAAGAATCGCCATCTTACATCAAAAGACTACTAAGGAAGAAAAAACTAAGTATGTTACACTTAGAGTTACTAAAAGTGCCTGTAATAAATATAGAGGAGTATCTTGGTGGTAATTGGTACGGATCTAAAAAACCAAGCTATCTAGTAGATCCCACGTCATATTTGTCATCGATCAGAAGAAATTCCTCTCAATAAAGTAATTTGAAATGAAAAATTCTGGGAGATAGGTATATAATATTTAACCTATTTTTCCAACTAACAGTGTTTCGTTCAGATAAGAAAATAATTGGGAGATAATTCCATAGTTTTTATCCACATTCCAATTTCAACACTTTCTACATATGGCATTTCTAAAATGGTATCTCTTAACTCACATAAATGGTGAAAATTTTTAACTACACTAATGGCCATTAAATCATAAATTCCAACAATTTTTGATGCTACAATTACGCTCGGGATAGTAATAATTTTATCCAAAATTTGAGATGAATATGTAGGTTTTACCTTAATACCTAAGCGAGCAATAAAAGAATAACCAATCTTTGATGGATCTATAACTATCGTCGAACCAATTATAATTCTTTCCTTTTGAAGTTTTTCAAACCTATTACTAACAGTATCTGGAGAAATTTTTAACTTTCTTGCAATCTCTCTAAAAGATGTTCTTGCATCTACTTTTAGGCTTTCTATTATGGTATTGTCAATTTTATCAAATTTCATAAGAATCACCTAATTTAATTCGAAATTTTTTGGGCATAATAGAGGTTTATCGACAAATATACCAACTTCAGCATTTTTTACTTGTGGAAAATCTTCGATCATCTCTTTAGTAATTCCGATTTGTTCAATATCTTTTAAGAGAAATATAGCCTCTATGTTATATTTTCCAACCGCCTTTGTGGCAACGCATAAACCAGAAATTTTTTTTATCATACTTAGGACAGAATCTGAGTAACGTTCTATTACTCGTACGCCAAATATTACTAGATTTCCTAAACCCATTTTTTTAGAATCGATTACTATTGTACTACTACGAATTACCCCTTTTTCTTTTAGTGCAATAAAACGATTTTTAATCGTTTCTATTGTCACATTACAGCGATCTGCTATTTCTTTAAAAGGTGTTCTAGCATCTTTTTGGAGCATTCGTAAGATCTTAATATCTATTTCATCTATTATTTTATCGGACATATATTGATATCTTCTTCAATATTTTTTATATATTGTATAGTATTATCTCATTATATTTCTTTTTTTCTGTTCTTTTCTTACAATTTTGTCTAATTATATAATATTTCCATATATTGTCCGATTTTTCAATAGTAATTTGGATATAATAGGAATATTTATAAACTAAATCTTATTGATATATAACATATCCAAATTATAAAGTGCTTATTATGTTAAAAGGAAAAAAAGGGGCTATCTGGAGTTGGAATTTCAATTATGGAATGCCATATCCAATGCCTTGTGACAAATGCGGCGCGTTAGTTGAAATGAAAATGATTACGTCTGGTAATCCATCTAAACTTGTAAAATGTCCAGAATGTGGATATATCAAAAAGAAAAGCGATTAAGTTTGGTAAAAGTAAGATTACCAAGTAGGAAAAATGAAAAAGATTATAGTTAAATGTCCAAAATGCGGAGCAGTAAATACAATGGAAGATTTCTGTATAATTCATAACGTAATGCATGAGAGATGCAGGAATTGTGGTTATCTACAAGAAATGAGTTTAGTACGATGTCTAAAAAAGAAAGAATGGATTTTATCGGATTAAATAATAAATCTTATAATTTAAAAAATGAAAATAAGCTCAATAATAACATAGATACTATAAACTGTCAATTTTATATAATTTTAAGATTTTTTATCCAGTCAGCTTTTAGACATACATTGAATTATTAATTAAAATCTTCAAATTTTAGAGGGAGAAAATAGGACAAAAACAGAAAATATATTATATAAAAAGCTAGATACCCCTGTTGCTACGGAGCAATTTCAATGAGCTGTTTGTAATGCAAGGGGAGACAATATCTAGAGACTTTCCAGCAATAGACGCTATCATTAAAAAATACGGTGAGCGAAAGGAATTTCTAATATGTATTCTTCAGGATATACAAGCTAGATATGGTTATCTTCCAAGAGAAGACTTGGAACGAGTAGCTGAAAAATTAGGCATTCCTCTAATTCAGATTTACAGTGTTGCAACTTTTTTTAAAGCATTCAGTCTACGTCCTAAAGGAGGTCACACAATACAAGTATGTTTAGGAACCGCCTGTCATGTTAGAGGGGCAGAAAGAGTTTTAAGTAAAATTAAAAGAGATCTTGATATAGATGTTGATGAAACAACAAAAGATATGAATTTTACTTTAAAAACCGTTAATTGCCTCGGCGCATGTGCATTAGGCCCTATAGTAGAAATTGATGGAAAATATCATGGCAACATGAACACAACCAAAGTCGAATCTGTTTTAAAAAAATATTCCACTAAAATGAAGGAGTAGAGACAGTGGAAAAAATTGAAAGTCCTCTTGAACTGGAAAAACTAAGAAAATCAATTCAGAGTAAGAAGAAGAAGGAAAAAACCTTTATTTCTATTTGCGCTGGTACAGGGTGTCGCGCCTCAGGATCCGAGTCAGTAATTAATGCTTTTAAAGAAGAAATTAAATTTCTTGGTCTTCAAAATAAGGTTGGAGTAAAAGTAACAGGGTGCCATGGTTTTTGTGAAAAAGGACCTATTATCGTTATCCATCCTAAAGAAATTTTTTATCATAATGTAGAAAAAGAAGATGTTATGGAGATCGTATCTGAAACCATTATTGGCGGTAAAATAATTGATAGATTACTCTATGTGGATCCTACCACTGGGAAGAAGATCACAAAAGAGTCCGATGTTCCTTTCTATAATAAACAAAAAAGAATCATCCTAGGTAATAATGGTAAAATTGATCCAACGGATATTGAGGATTATATAGCACTTGGGGGCTATAGTGCACTCAGTAAGGTCCTGTTTAAGATAAAGCCAGAACAAATAATTGAAGAAGTTAAAAAATCAGGGCTACGTGGAAGAGGAGGAGGTGGCTTTCCAACAGGTAGAAAATGGGAATCTTGTAGAAATGCAAAAGGAAAGCTAAAATACGTTATTTGTAACGCTGATGAAGGTGATCCAGGTGCCTATATGGACCGAAGTCTTCTTGAAGGAAACCCACACAGCGTTCTCGAAGGAATGATAATCGGCGCATATGCTATTGGATCAAAAAACGGCTATGTATATGTTCGTAATGAGTACCCATTAGCAGTGAAGCATCTAGAAATAGCAGTAAACCAGGCAGAAGAATATGGTTTCCTTGGAAAAAATATCTTAGGTTCAGGTTTTAATTTCTCTATTCTGATAAGCAGAGGTGGTGGAGCATTTGTCTGCGGTGAATCAACAGCTCTCATGGCATCTCTCGAAGGTAAACCCGGTGAACCACGGGCAAAATATGTACACACTGTTGAAAAAGGACTTTGGAATAAACCTACAACTTTAAATAATGTCGAAACCTGGGCGAACATTCCCATTATAATCCACAAGGGTGCTAGTTGGTATTCAAAAATTGGAACCGAGAAAAGCAAAGGAACTAAAATCTTTTCACTTGTAGGAAAAATCAATAACACAGGCCTAGTAGAGACACCTATGGGTATGAAACTGCGTGAAATCATTTACGATATTGGCGGTGGTATACCCAATAAAAAGAAATTTAAAGCTGTTCAAACAGGAGGGCCATCTGGTGGTTGTATACCTGAAGAATTAATCGATTTACCAATTGATTTTGAAAAATTAACTGAGGCAGGTTCAATGATGGGCTCTGGTGGCATGATAGTAATGGATGAAGAAACTTGTATGGTTGATGTCGCCAAATATTTCCTCAAGTTCCTTATGGAAGAATCATGCGGGAAATGTGTACCATGCCGCGAGGGCATATTACAAATGGGTGAAATACTTGAGAATATTACAAAGGGAAATGGACAACCAGGGGATATCGAACTACTTGAAGAGATTTCAACTGTTATCAAAGATACTTCATTGTGTGCCCTTGGGGGAACTGCACCTAATCCAGTTCTAAGTACAATACGATATTTCAGAAACGAATATGATTCACATATCAAAGATAAAAAATGCCCTGCAGGTGTTTGCCAAGCTTTAATACAATATTCAATAATTCCAAAAAAATGCATAGGTTGCGGAGCATGTTTAAAACAATGTCCACAGAATGCTATAACTGGTGAAAAAAAACAACCGCATATCATTAATCCTGAAAAATGCATCAAATGTGGTGCATGCTATGATGTATGTAAATTCGATGCAATAAAACGAGTGTAGAGGAAGTAAAAATGGAAATCACACTCAATGGAATAAAAGTTCAAGTCGAAGACGACTGGACACTACTAGATGCTGCAAAATTTTATGGAGTAAAAATACCAACACTTTGTTACCACGAAGGTCTGTCTCCATATGGTGCATGTCGTCTATGCATCGTTGAAATTGGAGAAGGTGATAAATCCAAACTTGTCACTTCATGCCTTTACCCTGTTCAAGATGGAATAAAAGTGAGAACTCACTCTCAACGGGTAGTCAAAGCTAGAAAATTATTAGTAGAATTACTAATTGCTAGATGCCCTACGTCAAAAGTTTTACAAGATCTCGCCTCAGCATTAGGTATTGAGAAGATTAGATTCAAAGCAAGATATAATGACTGTATTCTCTGTGGTCTCTGTGTAAGAATGTGCGAGGAACAGATGGATGCAAAAGCAATAGGATTTGTTAGTCGAGGAGTAAAAAAAAGAATAACCACTCCATTTGATATAAAATCAGAAAAATGCAGAACATGCGGAGCCTGTATCTATATCTGTCCGGCATGTCTACTAAGATGCCAAGGACCAGAACCGCCTAGTGTTCTTTGTAGTGGTTGTCTAAATTTTTCACCACCGTGTGTAGATCAATACAAGGACGTTATGTGTTACTTGGATCCTTGTGTAGCATGTCTAAAAGATAAAGGAGAAAATATGAAAAAAGGAGGCAAAAAATAAATGTCGTTAACAAGAATAAATAGATCCGCTGCAACATTATCAAAAAATAGAACAGATGAATCGATAACCCCGCTAAGTGGAATGTGTGTCACATGTGTCGATGGATGCATAGGTATGTGTGAAATCGGTAAATCTGCATACCGTGGACCAGAAGCAATATACCCCCAACCATTTGGAATTATTACAGCTGCATCTGAGAAGATCTATCCTGTGGATCTCTCTCATTTTAATATAATGGGAACAGCGGTTGGTGCAAAAGGAATAGCTGAAGATAGTGATAAAGCTATATTTCCAAACGTTAACTTGGAAAGACGAATAGGACGTGATAAAAAAATCAAACTAAGAGTACCATGGATCATCCCTGGTCTTGGTTCAACAAATGTTGCAAAGAACAACTGGGATGGTCTAGCGATAGGCGCAGCGATATCTGGTTTTCCACTGACAATAGGTGAAAATGTTACTGCGATGGATCCAGATTCAAAACTAGTAAATAATAAAGTAAAAAGTGCACCAGACCTTGAATGGAGAATAAAACTTTACAAACAATGGCAACAAGAGGGATACGGTGACATCATAGTACAGGCAAATGTTGAAGACACACGATTAGGTGTTCAAGAATACGCAATATCAGAACTAGGAGTTGAAACAGTTGAACTGAAATGGGGTCAAGGAGCAAAAGACATAGGTGGTGAGGTTAAAATAAAGAATTTAGCTAAAGCCCAACTTCTTAAAAAGAGAGGATACATTGTATTACCGGATCCATTAGATCCCGCCGTGATCGAGGCATATAAAAAAGGTAGTTTCAGAGAATTTGAAAGACATTCTAGAGTGGGAATGGTCAGCGAAATAGACTTCCTAAAACGTGTAAAAGAACTGAGGGATTATGGTGCAAAACATGTATTCTTAAAAACTGGGGCGTATCGACCTGCGGATCTTGCCCGTGCTGTAAAATACAGTTCTAAAGCAGAAATTGACTTGTTAACAGTCGATGCAGCTGGTGGTGGAACAGGCATGAGCCCATGGAGAATGATGAACGAGTGGGGTATCCCACAGATTGAGATATATTCTTTACTTTACCAATATGTAGATAAACTAGCGAAAAAGAAAGAATTTGTACCGGACATTGCTATAGCAGGTGGATTCACACTAGAAGATCAAATATTTAAAGGGCTAGCAATTGGCGCTCCTTATTTCAAAATAATTGGGATGGCAAGAGCACCATTAGCAGCAGCCATGGTAGGAAAAACTATTGGGAAAAAGGTAGATGAAGGGCAAGTACCAGTTTACGTAGGTAGATTCGGTGACACCCCTGAAGAAATATTTATTACTGTTCCAGAACTTAAACGAAAATTCGGTAAAAAATTCGATCAAATACCACCAGGTGCGATGGGTGTATATACATACTCTGAGAGATTGGCACAAGGACTACGTCAACTAATGTGTGGTGCTCGGAAATTTTCACTTGACTATATAACAAGAGATGACATTGCAGCTATTACGAAAGAAGCTGCTGAAATCAGTGGAATACCGTATGTAATGAATGCAGATCAAAAAGAAGTAAAACAAATATTAGGTTAAATATCTGATATTAACGCCGTAGTTATAAGAAAAAACAGAAAGGTGAGAAATATGCATAATGAAATACTTACAAAAACGCTTCTATCACCAAACTGTCGTTACTGTATTTAAACATTTTATCCCATATAAACAGGTGTCAAAAAAGCAAGCAATTGTCTACTTGCAGCAACGGGTTGCCTTATTAATTTTTTTTTGTTTTAAGGCTGACTATTTAATTACTTTACATTATTAAAATTTTTCACGTATACACTTTTTTTTAATCTTTTTTTTTTAATCATTCTATTAATACAACCTCTGCCTTCATCTGTTGTTGTGTTGGTCGATAATAAATAATCACTTATTTTCAATTACAAATAACCTGCAAGAAAATTAATAACCAGTATTTTATAACAAACATAGGGAGACTCAAAAGACATATTGCAAAAGTTGCGGACAATCTTTTACTGGATCGAAAATTTTTGGAACTAAATTGAACCGATGCCCATTTTACCATTCCGAAAGAATTGTAAATAAATAATTACCTGATTTTCATCTGAAGATTGTTTTTTTTTCGTTTTGATATTTTGCCAGATCATCTTTAAATACCATTATTGCTAAAAGCTACCACGTGACACTATATTATTCAATGAAGAGGCAAAAAACCAGTATTTACCACTCTCAGCTGCAAAAAGGAGAAAAGAAACAATCTCAACGATTCATCGAGTTGGATATATTAAGAGGATTTGCTATCCTTTTCATGATAATCCTCCATTTCTTCTGGGATCTAGACTATTTTGGAATCCTTCCCCTTGATAAAAATCTTTATTCACTTAATATCATTGTCCCGGTTATCTTCTTCTTGCTTATTGGAATTTGTCTCGCAGTAAATAACAATAAATACCAAAACCAATCAAAAACCATGTATCTTCGGACGATACAACGTGGCGTCTTGATCTTTAACCTTGGGATGCTATTTACTCTCCTTACCGCAATATTTCTTCCTGATAAACCAATTCTATTCGGTGTCCTTCATTGCATCGGATGCTGTATCATTTTAAGTACACTCCTCCTACGATTTAAATCCACCAACGTCATTCTCGCGGTTCTCATCATCGTTTCCGGATTAGCATTAGGGTTCTTTTATACAACAAATAATCCAAATATGGTTGAACTCGCCTCTGGTATTCACGAACCTGACGTCTCAGAACACACTATTGATTATTTCCCGATACTCCCATGGTTTGGTGTCTGTCTTTTAGGGATAACACTTGGAAATATTCTCTATAAAGACAACAAAAGAAGATATCCACTTCCAGATTTAACAAAATACAAGCCAACAAAACCATTTTCCTGGATAGGTCAACATTCGTTATTAATCTACCTTATTCATCAACCCGTCATCGCGGGAATCTTATATTGTGTTCTAATGTTGTAAATTTATCGATGAGCCATGTGTATTCCAACCATCGAACACCAAATAAATGCAGGGAAACAAGAAAATGCTTCAGGGATTGTGATACCCTCGAAATAAAACAGAAAAATAATAGAACTTAATGCAATTAATGCAAATACCAGGGCACATATTCCTATTTTATACTCAAATGTGTTTTTTTTTTTACTAGTCAATCCAATGATCAGCAACGCAATAATTAGAAGAATAAAAAAAGAAGCAGAGGTAATATAATGAACGACAAAAATAGTTTCTGGGAATATACCGATTCCAATGAGTGCAACAGAACTTAATAATAGTAGATAGGCACCAATTTTATTAGATAAAATCTGAAGTAACCCAAAGGAAAATATGAATGTAAGAATACCACCAAGAATTACACCATTATTGAATACCCATGCAGTATTCTGTTGAATACCAAGATCACTTAAAGCATGTTGTGTCCAGGTGAACCATGGGGACGAACCAATTGAGAAACCTAAACAGGTAAAAATCACAACCGGGATGAAGATCCCACAAATTCCCGCAATCTGGATAATGTTGAATTTTTTCTTAGGAAAATCACTCCACATCAGGATATGTGTGGTTTTCAAATATATTTATAATTTATTATTGATTAACGATTTGTAAACAAGATTTTTAAAGATAAGTTTTTAGAAACCTCTTATAAAATTTGACCACTAAAAATAAAATATCCTATTTTGATTCTACTAAAGGTGCTCTGTTATGAAAAGTATTTTTCCGCATATGATTCGAAATCTTCCTGAAGTAGCTATTCCTTTCAAAGGAGTGAAAGGGTATATTGTTCAGGGGGAAAAAGAACAGGTGGTGTTTATGGAATTCAAAAAAGATACTGAGGTTCCTGAGCATTCACATGAAAGTCAATGGGAAATAGTCTTAGATGGAAAAGTTGATTATTATGAGGATGGGAAAAAACGTACGTATACAAAAGGGGATAGATTCTTTGTTGAAAAAGGAAAAAAACATTCGGCGTGGGTCTACGCTGGGTATAGTTGTGTAATGGTTTTTAATCAGAAAGACAGGTATAAGAAAAAATGATAATTGCGGTTCATACCATTCATTTATAATCTATTTCCCTAAAATCTCATGGTTTTTACCTCAACATTTCTTTTATAACACGATAAATTCTTACATTTTTTTCCTCTATAAAATTCAAGCACACCATATTCAACCAACCTGTCTATTGCTTCATTAAATTGCATACGATTTAATCCAATCTTCTTCCTGGTTTAATGATTGTTAAATTATTATAGTTTTAATAAAATGTGATGTCACAAAACTAATATAGTGGAAAGAATTTCAAATACTATTTTATTGGAGGAAAAATCTTATGGGATTAGAAAGTCGATTTAGAAAAATATTGATTGTTGGAATAATTTTTTTATTTATTGGAACTAGTATTTATCCATGTATGAATGCTCATCAAAATGGTAATAATGAGAAAATGACGAGTTTAACTAAAGACGATGAATGGTATAACGTGTCATCGTATCCTAACTATGCACCGAAAGGCATGCCTGATTTCAGCCAAAAACAGGATGAACATTGGAAGGAAAATAATGGTTGGTTAATATGCGCTGCTGTAGCATTAGCAGATGTGTTCTGGTGGATTGATAGTAAACGTTCTAATCAATCAGGGTTTCCTGGTGATGGTATCGATGAGTACAAACTAGTCAGAGATTATCATCCTCCTGAACCTTATAATCCTGGACCATATACAGATGATCATAATTTTGACAATGTAAATGACAATGAAACCCAATGGGATAGAAATAAAAGTAAAGGGGAATTTATTGATTTGCTTGCTTGGCGTATTTACGGTTATTTTTTAAAAGGCGGTATAATAATAACCAAGATATCTAACCCTATCATTAGGCTAACTCTACATGGTCTACGAATTATTTGGTGCATGAAAAGTTGGATTCGAAGCGCCGGTCTTCAGAATAATCTCAACGCAACGTTCCATTTCAAACCAAATTTTTCGATGATTGATCAAAAAATAAGGAACGGTGATGGTATAGTTCTCGGTATATTTGGTGCAGGAAGCGATCCAGGCTTACCACCAAAACCGTTCCAATGGGGGCACTGTGTTGCATTAGCAGGTATCAATTCAAACGTACAAATTGCAATAAGTGATCCAATAAGAAATGTTCAAAATCCATCCAACGACGAATTTGAACATAATGATGCATACTATGTTTCACATGATATTTATATTGTTAATTTCACCTCACCTTATCCACAATTAGCATCATTCTGGCTTCCTAATTATGGAAATGGAGCATTATGCAGTGTAGCAATAATTATTTCTGAAAAAAATAATTAAAATCTCTATTCTTCATATTATTCATAATGTGATAATATAATACAAATACATTAAATGAAAAAATATCACGTGATAGATAAAAATTGTATTTTATTTATCACTCTACCTTTGAATAATCTTCTTTAATATCCCTCCAATAAAATCAAGATATACTGAAGAATCCTTTTACAATCAGCCATACCGCAAATACCATTTCTTGAATAGCTATTGGAGCAGCTAATAAATTTAAAGTTATTGAGTCAGCAGTAAGACCAAATACACTTAACACGCCATATAATATGACACATGCTGCTCCAATAATTCCCCAGATTGATAAGATACGAGGAACAAGTTTTAATTCATACAATGGATAATAAAGGAACAGACCCCCTAAACCTAAAAAGACTAAGGTTCCAATCTCAAAGGACCAATTTTGTAATGCAAGTAATAACAAACCCATAGATTGATAATTAGTAGTATCAAAAGTTCCTGAGGCATAATCTTGGCTTAAAGTTAATATTGACAATAATGTGATTGTAGAAATGATAATACAAATCGATTCAGTAAGTCTAAATCCAATATAACCTAAGGCTAAACCTTCATTATATTTTTTAAGAATGGGGTACATCATAACACCAATACCGGTAACTGATACAGCAAGAATTAACCACAACAATACTGTCAAATCTATTTGATATTCATTTTCAATAATAGTAATATGATTTAATGGTGTTTCAAGAGTTGAGCCTAAAATTGCAATAGTTAAAATAGATGCAACAGTCGCAATTATAAATAATACTCCAACAATTATCGCAGTCTTTCTATAAGATTTCATTTTGTTACCTCTTTTTTTTTCAGCATTTTTGCCTTTGGTATAGACTTTATTTTATTAAGCATTAACCATTTGGTTTAAATTTTTAAATAATATGTAAAGAAATATTATTTCTTTTGCTGTTTTGTTTATAATTAAGAACCCTTTAGATAAAAATGTAAGTGAGGATTTTTTTTACAAACCGAAATTTTTTTAGATTAGTGATGTATTAAATTTAGTCAATAGTTTAGTTGAAATTTCTGACTAGTTTAAAAAAGATTTTTCGATAGGAACCGCTTCATTATCCGCCCGAAAGTTTGTTATCCGTCCATTTTATCGGCTATACGTCCGTAAGAATATCCTATAAATTCACTTGTCAATTTTAACTGTTTTGGTTTGTTTGAAAAAATAAAATTTTTATAGGAAATATATTAACAATAAAAACAAGAAATTTACGGTCTTGATATAAATGTATCTATTTTTTTCTATATTTAATTTATAATTAAAAATTACGAATTTATTATACATATTTGTTTTTTCCAAAATGTATTTATATTGTTAACTTATCTTATATTAACTTGTATTGACAAATTATTTCAATAATAAAACAATATATAAAATTTTGAATTTATAGGGGGAAAAATTTAATGAATCAAAAAGGTGGAGGCGTAACTATCTCTCATAAACTTATTGTATTTTTCATATCATCATTATTTATTATTTCTGTTATACCACGAATAAAATCATTAGAAAATTCAGGAGATACGATCTTTTTTAATGAATCAAACAATACAAATGAAACAATATCAGTAGATACTTTTGACTCATTAAATTCAGCTGATCGTATAGAAGTTATAGATATTCCCGACCAATTTAGTGCTGAAAATCTGACTCCTATAATAACAAATATTGATAACAATTCAGAAAGTTCTAACTATTTTAATGAGACGATCGATTTAAACGAGATGCTATCATTAAATACGAACGATACATTTTCAATGGATATTAATGACTCCTCAAATATAACTTCTCCTTTTGATATTGAAAATAGTTCTAATCAGTGTAGTTGTGATAATAATACTCTTACTATTGAAAATATAAATGAATCAAATAAATCTGGTGATACTTTTAACAACGTTGATTACAATAATTCGATTATCATTAATGATACGAATTTTGATACGAGTTTTATAGAAGTAAGATCTTTAACGGAAAGTCGGGGAGCTATATGGACAACAAGGAATGATTGTGGTGATGTTTCGCAAGATGTAAACCTTTTTGATATCGGAGATGAAGTTTATATTAATGGTCAAGGTTTTAATTCAAATACTACTTACAATTGGGATATTACTGGTAAACCAGGATCATGTGATCCTAATTTAATAGTTGCAAGTGGTACACTTATTACAAACAATATTGGCAGTTTTTGTATCGGAGTCTATATAATTCTACCTGATGATTGTGGGACATATCAAGTAAAAGTTGAGAATAAGGGTGATAATTTTCGAGTGAATGTCTCATATCCGCCGGTTGTGGAGGATATTCCTGATCAAACAGTTGCGGAGGGGGCTTCTTTTGTGGCGATTAATTTGGATGATTATGTTGTGGATATTGATAATTTGGTTTCTGAGATGGACTGGACGTATGTAG
>SMTZ1_10006971_pt1 | contig 20276 bp, 20 predicted proteins | sample DeeMarSWOR136_30_FD_25667 | JGI IMG/M metagenome (IMG submission 25667) | reverse complement strand
TTGTGTGTAGCTGCTCTCTGTTTTTCCTCTATATATTAATAAAAAACACGTCCTAGTCAATAACGTTTCCTTAATCTCTGTTCCGCCTTATGCTTGACCCCCTAGCTAAATGTCAATTTATTTGAATCCTTATACAGAATTTTATATCATTGTATCTAGAAAAATAAATAAACACAGCTATACCTAAGATGTTCTCTCGTCGATAAAAAGAGGTAATTTTCATGGGCTTTTCAGAAGATTTCGGCAGTTCCTCTGAGCATCCGTCAGAAAACGGTGTGGTAGTTTACACAAGCGAAGGGTGCCCAAGATGTGACATGCTAAAAAAATGGTTAAAGAACAAAGAAACAAATTTTGAAGAAAAAAACTTGGGAGACTCCGATGTCATGGCTGACCTCGTGATGAGAAACTTTGTGGTTATGGCAGCGCCAGCCATTGAAATTAAAGGAAACGTTTACACAGAGAACCAGATATTCGAAAACAACGGCTTGATCAAACCCAACTTTTCAAAAATTTTTGAGGCAATGTAAATGACCGAATTGATTCAGAAGCTTCGCCCCATGGTTAGGGGAACCGACGGTTTCATTGTACCTTGGGATAGAAACGAAATTGTGGAACAGCTCCTAACAGAAACAAAGTTGGCAGAACAATTCTATGAAACAAGAGCTATAAGCAGACAAGAGGCTGAAGAGATAGCCCTTGAGGTAGAAAGAAAGATTTTCGACCTGAACCTCAAGTTCATCAGCGGACCCCTAATACGGGAACTGGTAAACAACGTCCTCCTAGCCAAATCTTCACAGATCCCCGAATTCGCGCTTTACCGGAACATTTTGACCCGAGTAGGCGCACCCGTCTATGACGCCTACAAAATCGACATGGGTACGGGCTACAAGGCAAAGGAAAACGCGAATCTTCAACCTAACCCTGAAACAGCCCACAAAAGGAAGGCAGACTGGGTTTCAGGAGAAGAATACCTGCTGCTTATGCCACCGAAAATCGCTGATGCTCATCTGGCTGGAGACATCCACATACACGACTTGGAGTATTTCGGAACCAGACCCTTCTGCCAAGACTGGGACCTCCGCTACTTCCTTTATTACGGTTTAATGCCTGATGGGCTGGGCACAAGAACAAGCATCGCTGGTCCAGCTAAGCATCCGGAGGTGGCGATTCTACACACAGCCAAGATACTGGCTTCTGCTCAAACAAACTTTGCCGGCGGCGAGGGCTTCTACAACTTCCTAGTTTTCCTTGCTCCCTACATTAGGGGTTTAAGCTACGAGAGGGTTCGACAGCTTATGCAGATGATGTTCTTTGAGTATACTCAGGCCTACGTGGCTAGGGGCGGGCAGCTGGTTTTCAGTAATATTCAGGTGCAGCCGGGAGTTCCTGATCTGTGGAGAGACGTTCCTATTGTAATGCATGGACACGTTGGACCTGACGTTTATGGAACTTATGAGGATGAAGTTCGCCTCTTGTTCCGAGCTCTTTACGATGTAGCCGGTGAAGGTGATTACTGGGGTAAACCATTCAACTTTCCGAAACTTGAGAACTCTCTGAGCCCCGAGTTTTTCAAGCCTGAATATGATGATGTGTGGCTTGACGTCCACAAGGTTGTAGCTAAGTTTGGGTTGCCTTACTTCGATAATATGATGCCTGCTTACAGGGGCTACGGCAAAGGAGTTTCCTGTTACCAGTGTTGCGCATACTGTTTTGTTGAAACTCCTGAAGACAGCGAAGACTTCGACGAGAAACTCAACTTCAACAACGGAAAACACTTCACAATGGGAAGCTGGCAAGTTGCAAGTCTAAACCTTCCCAGAATTGCTTACAAAGCCAACGGAGACGATGAGAAGCTGTTCGAGGAGAGCCGCAGACTGATGGATTTAGGTCTTGAAGTGTTCAAGGCAAAAAAGAGATGGATGGACCTTGCCGTTAAAAACAAAAGGATACCATTCGCTACCCAACGACCCTTGGATCCGCGAACTGGCGAGAAGGGAACTCAGGCTGTGGACTTTGATCAATTAAGCTTCACGTTCGGTTTTGTGGGTGGAAACGAGATGGCTCAATATCACACTGGCTATCAGCTGCACGAAAATGCGGAGGCAGTCAAGATTCTGGTCAGACTGATATTGGAGATGCAGAAATACAAGAAAGTGCTGGAAAAACAGAGCGGATTCAAACTCTCCCTAGCTAGAACACCAGCTGAGTCCACAGCACAGAGATTCGCCATATCTGACCTAATAACGGAAAGTTATCGAGATAATGCGGAGAAGCTTGTTAAAGGAGATGCGGAGAAAGCCAAGTTTATGCTTACCCAAAAAAAGAAGGATGTTCCCGTCTATTACAGCAACGGAACTCACGTGGATGTGAAGGCTAATATGGGGTTGTTTGATCGCATAGACCTTGAGCAGAAGTTCTTCCCACTCCTGAACGGAGGAAACATGTTCCATGTGTGGCTGGGAGATGCTTCTCCAGACCCTGAAGCTCTCTATAAACTGACCAAGAGAATCACTATGAAAAGCAACATAGGCTACTACGCCTACACCAAGGACCTGACCGTATGCAGCGACTGCGGAAAAGTCACCTCACCCATTTTTGAGCAGTGTCCCTACTGCGGCTCAAACAAAGTGGAATGGTGGTCCAGAGTAACAGGCTACTATCAAGCAGTTAGCGGATGGAACGAAGGCAAAAAACAGGAACTAATGGACAGATATAGAACTGGAATGTAAACCTCAGCCGATGTTATATGTAGTTTCGTTTAGTCTTCCACAAGTTCCATGGGTTGTCCACAGCAGACAAGAATTCCAGAGCCAGATGCAATAACTTTCACTACGTTGCCGCAGATTTTGCAGGCGTACATTTCTCCCTCTTTTGTCATCTTTTCACCTCTCTGCTTTACAAGCTTTTTGATTTATAGTTCTGTTGAGGGGAATTCTATCTGTTTCAGATATCTTTTCGCATATTTTGGTTCATGCGCAAGCTCTTGGCTTCTTAAAAGCTGCTTCTCAATCCGATCCAAGGCTATACGGAAAGTCTGTTCAACCCCGTAGCCTTCACTGGAACTGAAAAAAGTGTTTCTTCTGGTTCGGAATTTTAGGCGACAATGAATTAGTTGATCTCCTTTGTAGTTTGTGCCATGGCCTTTCATGTAAACGAAAAGGGTTCCCGTTCGTATCGTATTTTGGTATCGGCGCGCAAAGGACTCAAAATCGTCCATGATTAAGCCGCGTTTAATTTGGTTTATTCCCACATCTTTCACTGAAAACTGAACAGTGATTGCGCTGCTCGGCTTTTCCATCACCGCTAATGGCTCAAGAAAATCTTTTTTTGTTAAAATTCCCACAGGTCTTCCTTTGTCGGCAACCACCAACGAGGAAATCTCGAATTTGTGCATTTTCTTTTCCGCATCCTTTAACGTGGTTCCGGGTAAAACGGTAATAACTGGCTTCGTCATTATGCCTTTCGCTGGAATGCTTAAAGCTGGAGATTTCTTTCCGGCTAAATCGCCTACTGTTTGGCTCTGTGTTGGCTGAAAGATGTTGTCGATAATGTCTTGGACACTTATCATGCCCACAATTTTTCCGTCACTGACCACTGGTGCGTGAGAAATGCCGTGTTGCCTAAACAAGCTCACTACAGCTCCTGCAGACTCGTTCTTTTCAACAGTGAACGGTTTCTTAGTCATTATATCCTCAACTTTGGTGTTGCCCCATTGTCCAATCATCGCCCCATGGATAACATCGTCGTCGGTGACCATCCCCACCAGTTTTTCGCCACTGAAAACTGGAAGCTGTATGATTCCACTGTTGATCATCAACTTGGCTGCCTTGCTGAGAGAATCCTGCAATGATGTTTTGGGCGCTGGACGCATCAAAGTCTCCACTTTGGTTGTGGCTGGGTTAACCCGTGACCTAACTATCCATCTGCGAGCAATTACGCCTACATACTTACCTTTGTTATTTAAAACCACTAAGACTGGCGGTAACCCTTCTTTAAAGAGCGGGAGACAAATGGAAAGCGTGTCGTCTTGATTGACGCTCTTAAACTTGGTTGAAAAAACATCTTTTACTATGTTTGGAACCATGCCCAATTCTCCAAATACAGTTTATTTCAACAAAAAGCGATTCTAACGTACATTATTATTATATCTGCAGTCTTTAACGTTTTGCTTATTTTGCGCATAACAGTTTCTCAAAATTTTCTTGTTACTTCTTTGCTCCCAATATGAGGGCTAGGAGAGCTGTTCGGATTACTATCCCGTTCCATACTTGCTGGAAGTATCTGGCGTGAGGCGTATCATCCACTTTGTGATCTATCTCGTCAACCCTCGGCAAAGGATGCATAATAATCATATCCTCCCTCGCACCCTTCAGCGTGTCAATTTCGATCTTGTAGGTTCCGCTGACTTTGGCGTATTCAGCTGGGTCAGGAAATCTCTCCTCCTGAATCCGAGTTACATAAAGCACATCCGTTTCCGGCAAAAACTCCTCAACCGCAGAGCCCTCTACTATCTTAATCTTCTTTTTTATTGCGTCAGAAACCTCTCTTCGCATGCGGAGAAGCTCAGGCGAAACCAAAAAAAGCTTCACCTTGTAGAGGGATAGGGCATAGGCCAGTGAGTGAACTGTGCGTCCATACCTTAGGTCTCCCATCAAAGTAATGTTAAGACCATCGATTGTTCCTTTCTCTTTCACCGTAGTACCATGATGTCGGCGTAGTTTTCGACGACTCTTATGGTGTCTGCTAAGTTTTCGCCTTTTTTAATTGCGGCGACTTTGGGTTCTGCGAAGCCGATGATGTTTCCGCCCAGTTTGTTCATGGCGGCTTCGAAGCTTAGGCGGGTTCTTGTGCTGGGTTCAAAGAAGAGGGTTGCCAGTATTTTGCCACGAAGCATGTTTGAGCCGCTTTTGGCTATAGGTTCCATGTCATTGGCAGTTTTCAGAATATAATCGATTTCTTCTCGGGTGAAATCTTTGATGGATACTATGTCACGTCCCGCAAACTGCAAGGCTTACACCAGACACACATTAGCAACTCACAAATAAATGCTTAATCTCTAATCTTTTTTTTATTCTATCACCGAATCAACAGTCATGTTGAGAACGATCTCTGCTATGTCCATAGAGTACTCTGCTATTCTTCTAACGCTCTCAATCACTAATCGAATGTTAGCCACTTCTTCTATATCGGTCTCTTTTGACGAAAGCAGCGCCTTTTTCTCCAGAGTAACTATCTTGTTGGCTTTAGCGATAACGCTTTCTGCTAGATCGTAATCAAGCCTGAACAACGATTCTATCGCCGTTTCGAAGGAGGAAATCGCCACCTCATTCATTTCTTGGATTGCTTGAAGAAATTCTTCGTCTAGCTTTTTTTTAAGAAGCTGAACATATTTTGCTATATTGGTGGCATGATCGGCTGTTCTCTCCACCATTTTAGTTACAAGTCTGTAGCCTAGGCAATCTCTTGGGGTTTTTAATCCTATTTCTGTTATTATCCTGGGGTTCTGAATTGCCATCTTCAGCTGCCTTATTATGTATAAATGAAATCTGTTAACTTCGTAGTCGGTAGCTCTAACATCCTTTGCTAATTGATTATCGATGTTTCTAAGGGCGGTAATGGCGTCTTTGTGCATAGAAGATGTTATGATGCTCATTCTCCGCAAAGCGCTTGGAACAGACAATTCAGGGTAACTTAACAGAACCTGTAATGTTAATTCTTTTGAGGTGTCAATTACTATTTCTGTTCCCACAAGCATGTTTCGAGCAAAAGTTTTGATGGCGTTTCTTTGTGTCGACAAAACCTCTTTTTGATCTTTTGCTTTTATATGGATAATATTGTAACCTCGCAAATATACAGAAACAGTTTTTCTTATCAGCATCTCAGAGCTGTCTTCTGAAGAAACTTTGATTATTGCTTCCTCTGTTTTTTCTGTTTTTCCCAGTTCTGGAGGCAGAACTGCCAAGGTACCATTTTCTTCCTGGCGAATAAGCAACTGGCTACCTTTTTCAAGTCCGTTTTGGGTAACCCATCTTTTTGGTAATGAAATTATGTAGGTAGAGCCTCCCGTGATTTGAAGCTTTCTTGTCTCGCCCTCTTTGAACGAATTATTTCTCATTAGGTTTTCACCAATTATATATAGAGTATATAGGCATATATACATTCAGGTGACAAACTATTTAATCCTTACAATCTTTTTTTCCACAGATCTGGTTAAAAAAATGAAAAACATCGCTGAAACCGGAACAATTCTTGCTGGAATCGCTGGATACCCCCATAAAACCCAAAAAAAGAGCATTCCAATTTGTTTATACATAATAATTCGCAACTTTTGCGGTTTTACTGAAACATGTATTTCTTTCCTCTTTTCTGTAAGTGAAGTTTTTATACAGTTCTCTTGAATACTATTGAGACGCTGGTAGAGATGGATCGGAGAAACAAAAGTCGCCTAAGGCTGTTTCCGAAACAGGGGTACATCTTGATGCTTATCGGAATCTTGATTGGCTTCATGGTTTTCTTGGCAATTTCCTCATTAATATCTCAAGGAGGAGGTGGAGGCGCTGAACAGGAAGGATTGCCATCCAGCATCAGTTTCACGTTTCTTTATACAAGTGAGAAGGATGGGTGGATAAAAGATGTTACACCCGCATTTGAAGACTGGTTTTTTGAACGGTTTGGCATCAAAGAAATAGCTATTGACTCCACATCTCTTGTTTTGTCTCCGGTCGTAATTGGAGGGTGGGCTTCATTCTTCGAAGAAAATAATGTGAATAGCTTCAAGGATTTATATCAATTGGCAGAGGCGGGAATCGACTATAAGTATGGACATCCCGATCCGCAATTAAGCAATGGAGGCGCTATGGCTGAAGTTCTAGAATTTGCTTACGCACTAGAAAAGAAACCTGAAGAGTTTAATATTGACGATTTGAAGATCGAAACTGCCAAGAACTTTGTCAAGGTTATCGAATCCAAAGCAGTTATGTACGGAAAAAGCACTGGATTTTTTGGCAGGTGGGCTGCTGAGAACGGTCCTTCTGCCATTGATTGTTTTACAGTCTACGAAAGTGTAATAATTAGTAACTCAGAAAAGGCCACCCAGAAATGGGGCAATTCGTTGGTGGCAGTTTATCCGGAGGATGGGACTCTTCTCTCCGATCATCCATTTGTTATCTTGAACGCGCCTTGGGTTAGCGCTTATCAAAAATTTGCTGCTTCGCAGTATCTTTTCTATTTGCTTCAGGAACAGAATCAGGATACGGCCCAAGAATATGGTTTTAGGCCTGCCAACCCTAATGTTCCCCTTAACGAGGAGATCTTTAACATAACAAATGGCGTTGAATTTGAAATCAAGGTTCCAACTTTTCGGCCTTTGTCGGGAGAAGTGATGGAAGCTCTTTTCACTGTGTGGTCTGATGTAAAAAACCCGGGAGTGTGACCATTTTCAGCGAGCCAAAAGGGAAACAGAATCTGCTCTCCCGAATTGGAGTGAGCGCAACCGTGGCAAGTCTCATTGTTTTTGTTTTTTTGCCCAGCTTTTTTCTTATATCATTTACGTTCACCCGATGGCCAGAGGTTTACAACGAAGTTTTCGCCAATCCGCTAATAGGAGACACAAACTGGATAGAAATTCAGAAGTATCTCGGTTTATCTTTGCGCCTCGCCATTTTTGCAGTTGCTATAGACCTGATTTTTGGGATTCCTCTTGCATATATATTGGCTCGAAAGAAGTTTTGGGGAAAAGGATTCCTTGAAGACCTTATCACTTTCACGTTAGTTATACCCACATCAGGTTTCGGTTTTGCGACTCTGATAGCATGGACAACAATCTCTGGAATAGGGGCTCTTTTCGGAAGGGGGATAGTGGAAACAAATTATCTAATTCCTGGTTTCAATGTTCCAGTAATTATGCTGCTAGTACATATTGCATTAACCTTTCCATATATCGTAAAAACTCTTAAAGCCAAACTTGAGGACATGTCAACGCTGTTTGAGCAAGCTTCCGGAACCCTCGGAGCCTCACCTCTCACAACCTTCAGAAAGATCCTGTTTCCATTAACGATACCCGCGATTTTTTCGGGTGCAGTTATGGCTTTTGCCAGGTCTCTGGGAGAAACTGGAGCGACACTAGTGGTGCAAAGCGTATTTACCACGGCGCCTATTGCTGTGATCAGCTGGGTGTCCCAGTTCAAGTTTGGACCTGCGGCTTTCCTAGGCAGCCTATTAATAATTGTGGCGTCAGCAATAATTCTGCCAGTAGAGTTCATCTTACAGAAAAGGGGGGTCTCAACATTCTCATTTTTCTCTGCTCTCAACATTGAAAAAAGGCTCCTAAAAGTCGAAGATTTTGCTTCTCGAAAACTATCGCGATTAAGAGATGCAATAATTATCCTCTTTATCGTTATCGTGGTTGTAGTCCCAATATTTGTTGTTCTGAATTCTGTGGCGCTATCTTGGAGCAGTGATCCGAATACCGGTAAAGTGACAGAAAGTGTGGTTTATCAACTGTTTGGGCCATCAAACTACTTTTCAGCTTTGCTAGACGCCACTCTAGTTTCGTTTTCCTCCGCCGGAATCGCAACCTACATCGCAGCTTGTATAGCCATTCCAACAGTATTTTTGATAGAACGTTACAGATTCGGTCGTTTCCTCAGAGCCCTACTCAGAATCCCGCTGATCGTCCCAACGTCAGCTCTTGGTCTATCCATCCTCCTTCTATGGGGCCCCGGTGGATTGAGACTTGCAGATCCGGGAATATGGCTAATAATTTTAACACATATAGTGTTCTCTGTTCCTGTGGTTGTTGAGCCTATGCTGGCTACATTCGAAGGATCTGACATTCCTTTATACGAGGAAGCATCCCGCACCTTAGGCGCCAATCCGTATAACACTGTTGAGTCCGTTGCTCTTCCTCTGAGCGCTCTTCGCATCGACCTACCTGATTGCAATCTCATTTGTTCTCCTTATGATTTTCAGAAAGGTGACCACTAGATGAGTCAAGGTAATATAATCAAAAATTTTCATTTTGAGGTGAATTGAATTGCCTGAAGTTGAGTTGAAGAATGTAGTTAAAACCTTTGATAAAGGTCGAATAACAGCTGTTGATCACATAGACTTGCATGTTCGTGATAGAGAATATTTAACCTTGCTTGGCCCAAGTGGGTGTGGAAAAACAACTACATTGCGAATGATAGCTGGTTTGGAGTTGCCTGATGAAGGCGAAATTTCCATCGGCGATAAATTGGTATCTAACCTTCCCCCAGAATATAGGGACATCGGATACGTCTTTCAGGAGTATGCACTTTTCCCCCATATGGATGTTTGGAATAACGTCACCTATGGACCTCGCGTAAAAGGATGGCAGGAAGAGAAGAGTGACAGAATTGGACGTGAAATGTTAGAGATGGTCAGGCTCTTTGAGCGAGCTGACGCTTTTCCAAGCGAATTAAGTGGAGGAATGAGACAAAGAGTTGCCTTAGCGCGGGCATTATCCTCAGGTGCAAAGCTTCTGCTCTTGGATGAGCCCTTAGGCGCCCTAGACGCGAAGATCCGAACAGACTTAAGATATGAAATTAGAAGACTAGTTAAAGATCTTCGATTAACTGCGATCCATGTTACTCATGATCAGGCAGAGGCTATGGCGATCTCGGATAGAATTGCTGTGATGAGAAAAGGAAAGATTCTACAGGTTGGGACTCCTCAGGAACTGTACCTAACCCCTCAGCACATATTTGTAGCGAATTTTGTTGGGGAATCAAATTTCTTAGAAGGTTACGTTGTTGATAGAGCTGAATCTAAGCTTACTGTGGAACTTCGGGGAGGAATTTCTGTTATGTCTTTGAATAAAGATCACAAGAAGGGCGAAAAGGTGGTCGTTGCTATTAGACCAGAAGTTCTTTCAATCCATAAAGGTAAAAAAAGTGGAGTAAACTCGATTTTCGGTAGTATTGAAGCTTTCAGGTTTGAAGGAAACAATGTTCGTTATGAAATTAGGCTTCAGAATGAAGATCTGTTGGTAGTTGTACGTCCGGCATTGATGGGTGAATGGATGGATGTGAGGGAGAAAGTCACTGTTGCTTTTCCTGTTGAAAAAAGCTTTGTTTTTTCCTATCCTGAGAGGGGTTTGAGAACGGAATTAGCTCTGGAGTGAAAGTATGGAAAAGATTTAAGCGGAATGCTTGCACTTAACATAATATCAGCTATAGGATGTCTCTTTGTCTAGTGGTGAATGTTTATGGAAAGATGGTTTGCTAAAAGAAGAAAATCTAAGGTGTTAGAAATAGCGGATAGGCAGATGACTTTGGCTATTGACACTGTAGTCGAGCTTGAGAAATCGATTAATGCAGCCTCAAATGGCAACAAAGAAAAGGCATTAGCCTCTTTCGAAAAATTGTCTAGTGTTGAACATGAAATCGACGAGCTTAGGAGAATCGTTTTTGAGGAGCTTACCCGAGGAAGTCTGTTATCCAAAGATCGCGAAGACATTATGCACTTAGTCAAGAGATTAGATGAGATGGCGGATCACGTTAAGGATGCATCAAGAGCAGTTGTTTTGCTTTTAGAGGCAGAAGTTCCAAAGGAAATGTGGAAACAGTTTTCGCAAACCGCCAAAGACTTGGTTGACATTGCAAAAACTTTGCTTAAGGCAATTGAGAAGTTGGGATCGGATCCGCCGAAGGCCATGGAACTTGCGAAGCAGATCGATGTGATAGAAGGATTGGTGGATGAGAAATATCTGTGCTCTAAAGCTATGCTTCTCCAAATTTCTGCGAAAACAGATGCGGCAACAATCTTATTGCTTAAGGACCTCATTGAAGAAATGGAACATGTCGCTGATGCTTGCGATGACACCGCAGATTATGTTAGAATTTTAACAGTCTCACGGGAAGGTCCCTAACAGCATTCAGTTTGTGCGAGTGCGAAATTACAGAACATTTTATGATTCAGTGGAAAGCGAACGGCAGTTATAAATAAATTCTTTGCACAAATATAGTAATTGGAATGCTGAAGGGGCAATTAACTTGAGTGAAACTACTTTACGTGTATCCAAAATTAAGGATGGCACAGTAATAGATCACATTACAGCTGGGCATGCTTTGAATGTGTTAAAGATTTTGGGGATCACGGATCATGTGGAAGGGGTTGTGACTGTTGGAATTAATGTGCCCAGCAAAACTTTGGGCTTGAAAGATATGGTTAAAATTGAAGGAAGAGAACTGAAATCCGATGAAGTGGATAAAATAGCTCTGTTGGCTCCTCACGCTAGCATTAATATCATTAGAGACTACAAGGTTGTGGACAAGCAAAGGGTTAGTTTGCCCAAAGTAATACGTGAAGCCGTTAAGTGCGCTAATCCCGCGTGCATTTCGAATAGTAAAGAGCCTGTGAAATCTACTTTCTACGTTGACAGCAAAGAGCCTCTACGCCTGAGATGTCATTATTGCGGTTACATTATGGAAAAACAGGACATCCCCAAACAATTCTAATCTGCTGATTTTGTGGGCTAACTGATAGATTTTAATGAGCTTTCATTGTGCAGGTGCGCGTTTATTACTTATCAGTAATATTTATATGTGCCGAAAATGATTATTACTATACGGTAATAAATGGGTGAGGTCAAATGAACTTAAAACTACAACTGGTACGTAACGGAGAAACAATCTTAGAAATACCCTTATCTCCCCTAGATTGGCCCAAAGATGAACTTGAAGCTGAATTTAAAGAATTTGAGGATGATTTCCAAAAGTTTTCCAGCATTTTCGATGCTTTATCCAACCAAACCCGACTGAAAATGATGAGAAGCTTAGTGAAGGCAGAAGATAGCACCATGAATTTCGCAGATTTTATGCGAGATTTAGATTTGAATCCAAAGACAGTCTGGGAGAACTCAAAGAAGCTCAGTGATAGCGGATTATTGACCAAAACAGCCAGAGGAACATATTGCTGCTCAGAGTTTGGTCAATCAGCATTCTTAACTTTAAGCCTCGCCCTACGCCGACTATTAGAATCTCTAGAAGAGATATAGAATTTGAGAGGTGAAAAAAATTATGTCAGAAAAAGATTGGTGGTCTAGCTGGTTCGGAAGAAGGCGACCCTTCTTTAGAGGTGGTCTATGGGACATAGATGAAGCCTTTAAAGAAATGGAAGAGATGATGGCGAAAGAGTTTGAAGACTTATCAAAAAGAGTGCCGGAAACTCTGGTTCGAGAACAAACGTTGCCCGACGGAACCAAAATGAGAAGCTGGGGACCATTTGTTTACGGTTACAGTATGACAGTTGGTCCAGATGGTAAACCACAGGTGAGAGAGTTCGGAAATTTCAAGGCGGGAACACGATTGGGAAAGCCACATATTGACGTCAAAGAGAAGAGAGAACCATTAGCAGATGTTATACCAAGTGACGGCGAGGTCAGAGTGATAGTTGAATTGCCTGGAGTAGAAAAGAAAGACATCAAGCTATCCGGAACTGAAGATAAATTGACAATTTCTGTGGACACTACTGAGCGCAAGTACTTCAAAGAAGTCGAGTTACCAACCAAGGTGGAAACTAAAAAGGCAACCTCGAAATACAAGAACGGCGTCTTGGACATCGTCATCCCCAAAAAGAAAGAAGAAGAAACCAAAGGCGAGACAATAGAAATAGAGTAAACAAACAAAATCGCTCACTCTTCCAGTCCCTTTTTTCTTTATATTAGGGAAATTGACACAACTAACCTTCTGAAAACGATATAAGAAAAATAATTCTAGAAATTAAAATAAAAAATTTTACGCAGATACCTTTAAATCGTTACGTTGAAAATTATAAACGAAGCAACGATTGGACGAGAGGATTCGTATGAGTGAAATGGCAACCAAAATTTTGGAAGATAGCCTCGGAAAGATAGTTCTGGTAAGATTAAGAGGCGGAAAGAAGTTGCGGGGGAAACTGAAGGGCTATGATCAGCACCTTAACTTAGTTTTAGATGATACAGATGACATTACAGATATTGAAAACGTGAAGAGACTTGGCGCCATAATAGTCCGTGGCGACAATGTGGTAATAATTCCTCCACCTCCCCGGTGACATCAATTGGGAAAGACAAGTAAGGGCACAACCTCTTTTGGAAAACGTGCCCACAAGACTGTTCACATTCGCTGTAGACGTTGCGGTAGAAGGGCATATAATGTGAAAAAGAAACGATGCTCAGCATGCGGTTATGGCGAGTCAGCAAAAATAAGAAATTATTCGTGGCAGACCAAGACTCTTAATAGGGCAAGGCTTTCCTGATCTGCCATTTATTCTAGTTTTTTATAAAGAAAATGGGTTAAGAATTCTACCTCTTTGTTAATTTTTCGAATTCTTTGAATGCGTTTTTTGCTTCTTCAACTGAAGCTTTGTCTTCGAGGGTAGAGATGTCGCCTATCGACTGTCCGGAAACAAGTGCTTTTAGGACTCTTCGCATGATTTTGCCGCTTCTTGTCTTGGGAAGTTTTGCTACAAAGTATATGTTTTCTGGTGTTGCGAGGGGGCCAACGGTTTTTCTCATGTGGTTTCTGAGTTCTTTTTCCATTTTTTCGCTTGGTTTGTTTCCTTTTTTTAGAACTGCGAAGACTACGATTGTTTCTCCTTTGATTTCGTGGGGTTTGCTGGCCACTGCTGCTTCTGCTACTGCTGGATGGGAGACCATTGCGCTTTCGAGTTCTACGGTTCCTAGTCTGTGGCCTGCTACCTTCAGAACTTCATCTGCTCTGCCTAGAAGCCATAGGTATCCGTCTTCGTCTTTCATGCAGTAGTCTCCAGCATAGTAGGCGCCTGGGAATCTGGACCAGTATGTTTCTTTGTATCGTTCTGGATCCTTGTATACGGTTAGAAGCATTCCAGGCCACGGTTTCTTTATTATGATGTAGCCTCTTATCCCTGGGGGCACGGGTTTTCCATCCTCATCTACGACTTCGACATCAATTCCTGGTAGTGGGAAGGTTGCGGAGCCTGGTTTGAGAGGAACTAGTCCTATGCCTGGTGCTGGAGAGATCATTATACCTCCCGTTTCTGTTTGCCACCAGGTGTCTACTATTGGGCATCGTTCTCCGCCTACGTTTGTGAAGTACCACATCCATGCTTCTGGGTTTATAGGTTCTCCGACGCTTCCTAGGATGGTTAGGCTGCTGAGGTCATGTTTTTTGAGCCATTTTTCGCCGAGGCGCATGAACATTCTGATTGCTGTGGGCGAGGTGTATAGGGTTGTTACTTTGTATTCTTCGATAATTTTCCACCATCGATCAGGGTTGGGGTAGTCTGGGGCTCCTTCGTATACGACTATTGAGGCTCCGTACATTAGGGGGGCGTAGACGATGAAGCTGTGTCCGGTTACCCATCCTACATCTGCTGTGCACCAGTATACGCTGTCTTCCTGTATGTCGAAAACTGATTTGTAGATGGAGTTTATGTATACAAGGTAGCCTCCTGTGCTGTGAACTATCCCCTTCGGTTTTCCCGTGGTTCCAGAGGTGTAGAGGATGAAGAGGGGGTGGTTGCTTTCAACTGGTATTGGGGGGACAGCTTTTTCTATATGCGTTACTGCCTCGTGATACCATTGATCTCTGCCTGGCTTCATTTGGATTTTGTGACCTGTTCTCTTTACGACTATAACTTTTTCCACTGAGGGTGAGTTTTCTACTGCTTCGTCGACTATCTCTTTCAGTTTGATGATTTTTCCTCGCCTGAAACCTCCGTCCGCTGTAATTACTACTTTGGCTTCTGTGTGGTTTATTCGTTCTGCGAGGGCTTGGGCACTGAACCCTGAGAATACAACGGTGTGGATTGCGCCTATTCTGGCGGTTGCGAGCATGGAAACGATCATTTCAGGTATCATGGGTAGATAGAATGCCACTATGTCTCCATCTTTCACGCCCATTTTTTTGAGGGCGGCTGCTAGTTTGTTTACTTCGGTGTAGAGTTGTGAGTAGCTGAGGGTAGTTTTTTCGCCGTTTTCTCCTACCCAGTATATGGCTACTTTGTTTCGTCTCCAATTTTTGAGGTGCTTGTCCACACAGAGGTATGAAGCGTTGAGCATGCCTCCGGGGAACCATTTTGCGAAGGGGAGGTCCCAGTCGAGAACTCGGTCCCAGGTGCTGAACCATTCGAGTTTTCTGGCTTCCTGTTCCCAAAATTCTTCGATGTCAAGTAGTGATTTTTGGTATGTGTCCATATATCTTTTGATGGGCCAGTATCTTAATTCCACTGGCAGAGAATCCATTTTCATGTTATCACTTTCTTTATCGTTTTCGAGCGAAGAAAAAATGTTCCAGCAATATATCCTTTGCGGAATCTAAATTCAGATAGACCTGGATCATTTTTTGCTGTTCTGTGGAGTTTAGGCTTATTGATGGGTTATATGTGTGATTGGCGGACCCGCAGGGATTTGAACCCTGGGTCTTCGGCTCCGAAGGCTTGCGCGTCACCTTTTGGGTTGACTCGACGCCTTATCCAAACTAGGCTACGGGCCCTATCAGAGATAGATGTTAGATTTATGATTAAAGGTTAGCGGCGTTTCAGCTTTTTGAAGAATCCTTATATCCAATCGTCTGTTCAGGTTAGGTTGATTATGAAGAAGTTATATTTAGCTGCGGTTTTGTGTCTTCTGTTGGTCTTTTCTTTTTTCTTGGTTTCTAGTTTTCTTATCGCTGTCCCTAGAAATGATTTTCCGGATTTTTTTGTCGGTGTAGATGTGGCTTATGATGATGTTGAGGAGATCAAGGGGCTTGTTGATGAGATAAGCTCTTACACTAACACTTTGGTGGTGGGTAGCAGCGGGATAACCTATAATGTATCTAAGTTGGATGAGGTGTGCAATTATGTTTCCAATAGAGGTTTGTATTTCATGATTTACATGCATCCGAATCCTGACCAGTATGATGTGCAACGACAATGGGTGGAGGATGCTAAAACTAGGTGGGGGCAGAGGTTTCTGGGTTTGTATGCGCATGATGAGCCTGGGGGAAGGCAGCTGGATAATGCCACTTACAAGGTGTTAAATGAAACACCGGATAATTATACAGATGCTGCAGAAAAATATACCACCACGTTGGGTGAGATTCTGGGGAATGTCCGTGGATCCCCTATTTGCGCTGGAGATTTGACTCTGTTTACCAGCGATTATGCTCTTTATTGGTTTGATTACCGGGGTGGTTACGATGTGGTGTTTGCGGAGTTTGGTTGGAATTATAGTCGAATGTTGAATGTGGCGCTGTGCAGGGGGGCGGCAACAGCCCATTGTAGAGAGTGGGGGGTGATGATCACCTGGACATACAATAATTCTCCTTACTTGGAGTCAGGACCTGAACTCTACGAGGACTTGGTTCTGGCCTATGAGAATGGGGCGAAATACATTCTGGTTTTTGATACTAACAATAATTACACTGATAGCGTTTTGGAGAAAGAACATTTGGATGCTTTGAAGAAATTCTGGGATTACACAAAAGATAATCCGCGAAAGATTGGGGATTCCTCTGAAAGGGTGGCTTATGTGTTGCCGGAAGGTTATGCTTATGGTTTTCGTGGTCCTTGGGACAAGATTTGGGGTTTTTGGGAAGGAGAAGATGACCCGCTTAGCTACCAGATAAGTGTGGATGTGGGCAAGGCTTTAGAAGAGTACGATGCAAAGCTGGATTTAATTTATGATGATGAAATAGTTGTGGATGACACCTACTGGAAGTATGTTTTCTGGAATGGAACAGAGGTATCTAGTTCATAGCCTCCTATGTAGAGATTCTTGTGCAACACGCTTGTTATAGCCTGTGCTCATGTGTGGGTGACCTGAAGGCCTCGTTTTATTCTAGCAAAGTATTTAAAAATTGGATTCGTTGTGTTTTTGGAAGCTATCTGTATGGTGGATAAGACGGAACAGGAGATTTTGGCTACAGTTCGTACTTTGTTGGCTTTAGAGAGAAATTATCTAGCAGAGGAGAGGACAGAGCTTGCTGAGTTCAGAGCGGGTTTAGCGATTCTTTTGATTGTTCCTGCAGCGACCACTGTTATTGCTTATGTCTCTTCCCTTTTGGAGGTCAGGTATGTCCTATTCTTTGATATTATCAATTTCACGTTATTTGCTGTACTTGCTGTGTGGGGAATTTGGACGATTATTCATTCGCGTTCTAAATTGAAAAAAATAAGGAAGAATAAGACCCTGTTGAAGGCTCGTGAATGCGAGTTTGTGAGCAAGTCGAAGACAATTCGTGGGCTAGTTGGCGAGTGTATAATCTTGGAAGATGTCGATGAATTGGATTAAGGAAAATATAGGTCTAAAAGTGAGTTCTTAGCTGAGAAAATGCCTTAACGCTTAAGGTTGAAATGTCGCCCTTTTCTCGTGAACTCCCTTTTCTCTATGTCCAAATTTGTATAGATTTTTTTGAACTAATGTATGCAATCATGGACTCATGATACTGATTTTAGATTAAAAAATTACTAATAGTGCAACGCAAGATTTTTTTTAGATTAGAATGATACTTGCACCCCAAGTGGAGTATGAAATGGAACGTGCGCTCAAAATATTCTAGTTAGGGGTTGTTATATTTGAAAATACGAACATTGTTGGCTTTCTTTCATTCTACCAATTTCTTGGTCATGTTTTTTGTTACATTATTTGTTCTTTTTACTAATGTGGTCAATTTTGAAAGCAATAAGCTCATCCTCTGTGGGTATTACGCAATATCCGCATTAGGTGGTGTAACTCTCGCTTTTTGGATTCTTTTAGAGGAAAAAAGATTAGAAAAATATTCAACAAAAACAAATCTTCTTGAAAAAAGACTCATAGCTTTGGAAGAAAAAATTAAGCTAATGAAAAAGCTTAAAGTGATAAATTAAGTTATTTCGAATATCAATGAATATTTTTTTAATCAATCCAATTAATGAGTCGAAGGAGTATATTTGGCTCTTCACCAATTATCCATATATAACCACTTAATAGAACATCGAAAGTAGGATGTGTGCACATAATTGGCAGCGATTATTATTTTTTAAAATATATTCAAAAGTTCGAAATACGGTTTAAGTCTACGAAAGGTCTCTTAATTGTGGAAAAACCAGTAATGAAAATAACTACATGCAAGAATTCGATTAGTTCTAAAACTATTTGGTTATTTTTGATTACATTAATTGAACTTGCAGTGTTAACTCCAATGGTTCAAGCTGGATTACCAACAAATCCTGTACCAGGCACAAAATTAGATATTGATGTTGATGTTGGATCGATATATTTTCCTGGAGAAAAAGCTGAATTCTATATCCTTGTTTCTTTGTCGGGTAATCCAGTTAACGCAGAAATTGAGGCTACCCTATATTATGAGGGAACCGTGTATTCAAAAGTGACCAATTTGGTCGACTGTGTTGATGAAGGGCTTTACAGAATATCTTACACGATTCCTTACAATGCTTCAAGAGGTACGTATTCTTTAGTTGTTGAAGGATGTTACAATATTTGTGATGGGAAGACCTTTGATGGAGCTGCCCTTAGGAGTTACTTATTAAGTGAGACTTTGAATGGTTTAGAAGCTTGGCTGTCGGAAATTCGCGATGATGTTGCTACTATTAGAACGGATGTAGGCACTATTAAAATATCTATGGAAGGGATTAATGCACGCCTTACTGAAATTGATGGAAGAATAGCAATAATAGAGACAAAATTAGGGACAATAAAAACTGATATCAGCAATCTAGAACTGATGTTGGTAAGTATTGAAAAGAATGTTGTGACCCTCAACTCTTCCTTAGGCATTATTCAAGGAAGCATAATGTCAATACAAGACAACATTCTTATTATCAAAAACGGTTTAGGCATACTTCAATTAGAGATTAACGATTTAAACGTCTACTTTTCTAGTATTCATGACTCCCTTTTAACTATTGAAACTGAGATAGGCAAAATGGAGGTTAACTTAACTGAAATAAACAGTGAACTAATTGAACTTAATAACACAACCGCAACCATAAAAACCGATTTAGGAACAATTGAAACGCAAATAGAAAATATTCAATTTGACATTACGAACATCCATGAAAATACTACCTACATAAACACAATTCTGGGCAATATGAACGGGACAATACAATCCATTCAAGAAGACATTATTACAATTAATACCCAACTTGGTGATATACAAGTAAAAACCGACTCCTTAAACGTCACATTATCAGAAATCCATGGATCCTTAGTAACCCTAGATTCTGCTGTTGGTCAAATGCGCCTTAACTTAAGCCAGATAGATGCCCAGCTAATTAAATTAAATGGAAACATGGCAACTGTCCAAACTAGCATAGGGGAAATTGAAACTGATTTCAGCAATATCGAACTAAAAATATCAAATATGGAAGGAAATATTGTGGAAATAGAGACTACTTTGGGTAATCTAGAAGGAATAATACTTGATATTGAAGGTGACTTAGCATTGGTAAAAACCGACATTGGGGAGATAAAAGTATTATTAGATTCATACAAACCCAGCGTACAAAAAGATCAAACTACCCTCTGGATATTACTAATTATTTTCGCCACAATAGTTCTAATAACGAATATTGTGTTCCTTATAAAATATCATAGAAAAAACCTTGTAACAAAAAGCGAAAATTAAACGAAGCAATAAGGGCTATGGATGCACATAGTTTCAGATTTTTTACTATTTCTATTTTCTCATGATTTCTGTAGGATAAAACTTTAAACCCAAATCCAAACAACGAAGGTTTTTGGTTTAGGATTACGCTAAACAAATTATTATTCCCCCTGCAGCCATGAGGGCTACTCCTATCGCTACAGGGAAAGTGATTTTCTCAGATAAGAAGAGGGCTGCAAATATTACCGCAAAAACTACGCTGAGTCTGTCAATGGGTGCTACTTGAGACACTTTTCCAGATTGTAATGCCAAGAAATAGAATATCCATGATGCGGCTCCTGCCAAACCCCCTAGACCTATAAAAATCATGGATTTTGAATCAATTGTGGTTACCATCTGCAGTTTTCCAGTAAACATCATGAGGACAACAATTACTGCAAACATTATTCCGGCACGTATTCCAGTAGCGGTTACTGAGTCTACTCCTTGAAGACCCATTTTTCCAAATATTGCCACAAGTGCTGCTGTTATTGCAGAAAGTATCGCATATATCAACCATTCCAAGCTAGATTTCACCATTCAGCTACATCTAAACCATAATTATTTACCTATCTTAGATGATATAAGATTAAAACCTCATAATAATATTGGCGAAAGTTGCAACTTTCTCTTCTGTGATTTGTTGTTAAGGGTTAAATT
>SMTZ1_10020380_pt1 | contig 20285 bp, 19 predicted proteins | sample DeeMarSWOR136_30_FD_25667 | JGI IMG/M metagenome (IMG submission 25667) | reverse complement strand
TATCAAACATGCAGTTACGACCCGTCAAAGTCTCGTACCTACAATTCAAACTGGGGTAATTCTGACATTCCGAGATTATGTCTGGTAAAATAGCCTGGTTTGCTATTCTAGGAGTAAGAGTATAAGTATATGCCCAGTTATGAAGATTTAGAGGCCAAAATAATAGACACGGGAGAATGCACGGTATGTGGGGCATGTATCACAGCCTGCCCCGACTCTCACATCAAGCTCATTGAAAACAAGCCGAAGCGGCCCAAACGTACTATGGATTGCGTGGGTTGCAGTACATGTTACGATGCCTGCTATATGCTCAGGCACGATCTGATAAGGGATATAGAAGGCAGCGTTATCGGGCGAGGAACAAAGGAAAGCATAGGGCTATACAGGCGCGCCGTAGCGGCAAGAACAAGAGACGCAGAAATTGGAAGAACCTGCCAGAACGGTGGAATCGTAACCACGCTACTCCTGTATGCACTGGACACGGGCATCATAAACGGGGCGTTGGTCGTTGGTAGAGAGGGCTGGACACCGGTAGCCTGTATTGCCAAGACTAGGGACGAGATCATGCTGTCAGCTGGCAGCAAATATGGTGTGGTGCCGGTGTTGAGGGAGTTACGAGCCGCTGTTGTTGACCACGGGCTGGGTAAAATCTGCGTTGTAGGTTCTCCATGCCATATACAGTCGATAAGATACCTGAAGCACAAAGGCCTACCCCTGGCATCATCGGTGAAACTGACCGTAGGACTGTTCTGCCGAGAGAACTACAAATATGCTTGCTTAGCGGAGAAGATCAGGGCGAAGGGTGTAGATATCGAGCATATAGATAAGCTGGATGTTTCCAATGAGTTCAACATACATGCTGGGGGGGAGAAGCTGTCTCTGCCCATAGTTGAGGTCAAGAGCTGTGTCCCCAGGCATTGCTTGGTTTGCCAAGACTTCGTTGCTGAGCTGGCTGATATCTCCATTGGCAGCGATGTCTCCGTTGAAGAGTGGTCAACAGTGATGATAAGGACTGAAGAGGGTGAAAAGGTCTTTGCCGGCATGGAGCGAAGGGGGCTCATAGAGACAAAAGAGATAGGGCGCATTTCTGAGATAAAAGAGATAGGTAGCAGAAAGAAGGAAAAGGCTAAGCAGACAGAAGAGACATTCAGATTGAGGAAACGAGGGCTGACCAAGAAGGAAATTGCTGACATACTGGGGATAACCGAGGAGAGGGTGTCTCACCGGCTGGGCGGGATTTGAGCACACCGAACGTATCAAAGCGCAGGTTGTTTATAGCCACACTAATCTGGAGGCATGTCGCCATGAAGCAGAGAGGGTATATCGTCTGATGCTTGATGAAAAGGCAAGAGAAGACATGGTTGATTTCAATATGATTGGTCCTGTGCCTGCCTTTGTCTTCCGAGCCAGGGGCAGTTGTCGCTGGCAACTCTTCCTCCGCGGACCTGACTCAACTAGGATGTTATCCCCGGTTACTTTGCCGCGGGGCTGGACTATAGATGTCGACCCCGTGGGGATAGTTTGATTTTGCGAAGCCGTCGCAGAGCAAGACCAGGGGAATTTGCAGTTCTGGTCTGCTTGACATAATTTACAAGCTAGCTAGGAATAACATGCTCACGCTCAGCTTAACAAGATTTATATTGCCAGCCGTTTTGAAAGCTGCCTATAGCAGACTGATGAGCCAGAAAAACCTTCAGTTCTTCGAGGATGGCTTACCTGTTACCGCTTGGCTGCCTTGGCGGCTGTCTTGCCCGGCGAGGTCATCTTTTTGCTCAAAGCATCGGGGTCGCCACCACTCATGCCGGCGATGTGCCTAACCAACTTTTTCCTGGACTCTATATCGTATTGAGTGGTGATGGCGATTTGCTCCATGATAGGTGAGCCACCACCATGGTAACTGCCGATATTGTGTATGCCTCCGGTTGCTGAGCAGAGCACGTCACCTAGATAACGCCATAGCTGTGCCTGGTCCTCCACGGGCATATCGGGATTGCGCTTTGTATATTTCAGGAGAAAGTCACGGGTCTCCGGGTTCAGGAAATCTTTCTCGTGTGGGAAGGTGGCTACCACGCCGCCGCTGATATCGCAGAGCATCTCAGCTTCATGATAGACCGCCTCACCTGTCAGGCAGCGGCCGACGTTGCAGTAAATCGAATTGGGTATATAGGAGCCGGGACCATAGGGCACGAATCCTATCCCGGGTATGTAGACCTCTGGCTTGCCTAGGTCAGAGGCTGTGTATCCCGCCGCATAACCTAGCTCGGTGACCATGATAATTTCAGCCAACTTCTTCCGGACGCCGGGTGTCTTGTGGATATTGTTCACCTCGGCAGCCAGTGCCGCAGTTCCCAAAAGTACGTCGCCAAGAGCCGGTTTGCAACCAGAGTAGGAGTGGCGGTGGAACAGGGCGAAGAGGAGAGCCAGCACGCCGCCATGCTGCCATTCGCCAGCGAGGAAGACTCTTTCCCAGGGCACGAAGCAGTTGTCAAATATCATGTAAGAATCTGTAGCTCCGGGCAGGAAGCCACGCTTGAAGTGTTCCCTGGGCCTGAGATTATGGATGGTAACAATCTGTTTCAGTCCTTCCCAATCGCCCGGGATGGCGAAGGCGACAGCGTAGTCTTTGTCCTCTGGACGCAACGCTCGTGTCGGCACTACCAGTATCTCATCAGCAACCGATGCCTCGGAGATGTGTAACTTACAGCCACTGACCACGATGCCGTCGCTGAGCCTTTCCTTGATACGTACGTAGGCATCAGGGTTTGGCTGGTCAGCAGGCCTCAGCATCCTATCGCCCTTGACGTCCGTCTGGGCGCAGCAGCCCACCAAGTCTTCGGTTTGGAAGCGAGTAAGCCACTTCTTGAAGTTCTCGTGGTACTGTGTGGCGCCTTTATTCAGCTTGTCTGCTTCGTAAGAAACGTTGTAGACGGCATTTGTGGCGTCGATGCCCATGCACCGTTGAATGCAGCCAGCTACCTTCTGACAGAGCATGCGGGTCATGTCCTGCTTCTTGTGCAGGTCGTCGGTGTTCTGATGGATATGGGTGAAGCGGCTGATGCGCTCGCCGGTGAGATGAGAGATGGCGGTGCAGAGGTCCTGGTTCTCTGGCTTGAGAGCCTCGTCAAATGTGGTGCCGATGGTATTTATACAGTCCATCTGTAGCTCGTCGGTACGGTCGATTGGCGCGCCATCGAAGTAAGTGTTTCGCTTCATTTTTACCAGACCTTGTATATACTGCTCCTTTGTCCTCATTTTTCCCTCCTTGCTTATTGATAACTAAAGCTTTAATAGTTCAGTTATTCGCGAACTGATGTGGTCTATAGTATAGCTCGCACCGCACTGACAAGCAAATTTCAGGCTTTTTTTAGATTGATAAAATAGTCAGCGAACCGGGGAACAGGGGCTGAGCCCCGCCTCGCTAAGATTCTTCTCCCAGCAAATGACTCAACATTTTGTCATATCCAGGTGGATGCGGTGAGTTATATCTCAAGAACGTGGGAATCGGATACCTGAAAACACCAATTTTATGACCTATTTCCAAACCTTGAATCGTTTTCTCAATCTTGCTCATCGGTATTGAAAAGGCGCACTCGTAATCTTCAGTGTGAGGGATCAGCCGTTCACCAAGGCTTAGCAGGGAGAACTGGCACTCGTCTTTTTCGATAGTCTGTGTGATATAGGTTGCACATCCGGCCCCTATAGCCAAAGTGGTGTCCAGCCCTGTCTTACCTGTTCCATTCAGGTAACCCGTAAGAAGTATCCATATTTGAGCAGGATTGCCATAGACCAGGATAAGATGTGGTTCAAAGGTAGCCCGGTTTAGAGGAGCCATGAGTACATTCTTGTACTTACCATATTCAAATTTGGGAAGGTTTTCAATAGCCGCTGCTGCCTGTTTTTTATTCATCCCCCATAAACCAAGGGACTCTTGGAAGCTTCCATCAGCGACATCTGGCAACAAAGGTAAGAAACCCATACTTATGCCAGCAACATAACAGCTCTGAAACTTGTCAACAGCCATAGTCCAGCCATAGCGCCGCGCCATGTTAATTGCGTGACATAACGAAATATTTATTCCTACATCTTTTTGGGGTGTTCTGGTCTTGTCAGGCAGTTCTTTTTCGGATTCGCACATCCGGATGGCGAGGGGAAAGGTTTGCGGACGCAAATAGTAAGTCAACGCCTCATCGATTTGTTTTAGGTTTGCCATGTTATGTTCCTCCTTTGTTAACAATGAATATTTGGCAAATGAGAAGTCCTATCAGGTTTTGAGAAATCTCACCTCTTTCGGAATTTGTATCTTATCTTCGAGGTGCTGTTATGTATACCTTATCAGAATTCTCGCCTGTTTTCCAGCGCTTGTCCCAAGGTCAGATCGTCAGCATATTCCAGCTCAGCACCGAAGGGCAAGCCACGAGCCAGGCGAGTGACGCGAACGCCCAGAGGCATTATCATCCGTTGCAGGTACATAGCCATAGTCTCGCTCTCCACGTTGGGGTTGGTTGCCACAATCACTTCGGTTACTGAGCCATCTTTAAGACGGGCCAGAAGCTCCTTTATCTTTAGCTCTTCAGGCCCTATACCCTGTGTCGGGCTGATGGTTCCATGAAGCACATGATAAACACCGTTATATTTTCTCGTCTGTTCCAAAGGAAGGATATCCGAAGGTTTCTCCACGACACAAATTTTAGAATGGTCGCGCTCTTTATCCTGGCAAATGCGGCAAGGGTCACAATCGGTGTTGTTGAAACAAACCGAACAAAGCTTTATCTTTTCCTTCAGTGTTAAAATTGCCTTGGCCAAAGCCTTGGCTTCTTCATCAGGGCTACGTAAGATATGATAAGCCAGCCTTTTAGCACTTTTTGGCCCGATTCCAGGGAGCTTGTTTAATTCCTCAATTAATCTAGCTATAGGCTCAGCGATAGCTCTCATTTTCCCTAACCATTTAGCTTATTGTCATTCTAAGGGCAGCGAAGAATCTCCAGACTTTTGCCTAAAGTAACCCCGGTATATTGAGACCACCGGTCAAGCTACTGAGGCGCTTACGTAACTCAACATCTCCCGACTCTACCACTTCGGGAGATATCTCCACAGAATGCACCTTCTGGTGTCCATCCATCACCACCTTGACAGCACCACCTCCACTGGTAGCTTCCACGGTCATGCTGCCCAATTCCTCTTGAGCTTTAGCCAGCTTTGCCTGAAGTTGCTGGGCTTGACGCAATATTGATTTATCCATTTTATTCCTTTCCTGCGGCTTTGCTCAGAACTACAACTCCTCCTCGCTAATCCGGGCTCCCATTTCCAGAGCAGCTTTGATTACTGGATATAGGGCCGACCAAAGACCTCCTTAAGCTTTTTCTCCACCAGATGTCGATATTTGGCGTCTTCGATTTTCTCCTTATGGAAGGAATAATAGAAACCTAACACCAATGTATCATCCTCAAGAGCTATGGGGTCGCAGGCGCTGCGTAAAAAAGCATCCAAATTGCCACTGGATCCTTCCCCTCGCAAAGATTTAATGAACTCCCTCCAGCGGCTACGGAGGTAATCAATGTCCTGAGAAACCTCTTTGCTGGGAACCTCGGTGCTATCTAGTGCCACAGGAACCTCGCTGGGAACCTCGGTGCTATCTAGTGCCACAGGAACCTCGCTGGGAACCTCAGAGCTATCCAATGCCACAGGAACCTTAGCTTTCTCTACGTACTCAGTTAGCTTAGTAGCATCCGCTATTTCCGAAGGTTTAGTTGTAGTTAGCTGCTCTTGTCCTGTGGATGGAGACAAGGCACAACTCAGTAAAGCCAATTCTAAGGACAAAGCGGAGTAATTATCGCTTCGGAAATCTATGCTAGAGAACGACTTAACTGCCTTAAGCAGATAATCCAGAGTAGCATTGGTCGCAAGGCTTCCCATCTCAGCTAAATCTTCGCTGGTAACATCCAGCGCCTCTTCGCATCGGGATTTAGCCAGCAACAATCCTCGAAGATATTCTACCAAGCCCATATTAAACTGACGAAGGTCAACACCGTCACTATTGAGGCTATTTATAATTTTTAACCCAGCAGCCATATCCCTACTGACTACACATCGTGCTAGTTGTCTGACCCGTGAATCCCCGCTGATGCCCAGTTCCGCTTGAATCTGAGCAAGCTCAATTTGGTTGCCGTAGTAAGCAATCATCTGCTGCAAAATGTTTTCGGCGTCTCGAAGGCTCCCGGTAGCAGCACGAGCAATAAGCTCTAAGGAATCATGCTCGATGTGAATTCCTTCTTTCTTGCATATCAGCTTGAGTTTATCCATTATCTCGGTTTGACGTAGGCGATGGAAATTAAACCGCTGACATCTCGATACTATGGTGGCTATCACCTTGTGTGCTTCCGTGGTAGCTAAACTATAATATATACCTTGTAGCGAGCAAGGCTAGGGGCGTAATTTGCCTTTTCCCTCAGGCTGCGGATTTCGTCAATGCCACGATTGCTGGCGGCGTCTATCTCTATTACATCCAGAGCCCTGCCCTCGGTGATTGAACAGCACACATCGCAGGCGTTGCATGGCTCGCCACCTGATTGATTAGGACAGTTGACTGCCTTGGCTAAGATGCGTGCCATGCTGGTTTTGCCCGTACCGCGTGGTCCGCAAAAAAGATAGGCATGAGCTATCTTCCCACTCTCTACAGCATGACGCAGAGTCTGAGTCACAGGCTCTTGTCCTACCACCTCGCTTAAGGTCTGTGGCCGCCACTTGCGGTAAAAAACCTCAGAACCCATATGCCTTTATTATACACCCCTCCACCCAATCCCTAAAGGAGATTTTTGACCAAATTAAAAGTAAAATTTCAATTTTTCACAGCACATACAGCGGCTGCCTATATTACAATGACATAACAGAAGATAGGATTTCTTGAACCAGGACCTTACATCGGCAGCGCTAAATAGCTCGCCTTAGATACCTGCTTTATCAGGCTTGGGGGTAATGGGACCTTAAAAACTTTACCAGGGTACCTTCCACATTTTACCCGTTCCCGCCTGAATCACAAGGATAATCCACAATATGGCCATCAGGATCCAAATAATAGTGCCAAGCACTCTGGCAAAAATCGTAAGGCCGGGTAAAAAAGTCGCGACTGCAATTGCTCTGGGTATTGTGCTTAAAATAAGATGCGCTACGGTCAGCACACCGAAGGTCATAATGGATTGCCAGGCATGGAATTTAACGAAGATGCTCTTCTTCTCCAGTACTATGAAAACTATTCCCGTTATCCACCCAGCCACGTAGCAAAGAAGCCCGGCTACATTGGCTGATAGCCCTGTGCTGCTCTCTGCTTCAGGCTTAGCTGCACCTTCAGTTGGCGTTGGCGAAACAACGATGCCGGCGCCACACTTGTAGCAAAACTTAGCACCCTCAGGATTTTCCGCACCACATTGAGAGCAGAACATAGCCACCTCCTTGCGTTAAATCTATATTACCTATCAAGGATGTGTCAACCCCCTAAGACTCTGAAGCTCAGCCTAAAATTGTCAGAGCACCCTCGCGAATCATCTTTATAGCAATAGCAGCCAGAAGTAACATAATTATTTTGGATATAGCGTTTGCTCCAGTACGTCCTAAAAAATCTACAATTCTATCGGCTTGTCTGAAAAGCACCCACTGTATCACTAGATTAAGGATAAATGAAGACAGCACAATATAGATACGATACTGACCAGTAAGTGATAGCAAACTAGTAAGCACCGCTGGCCCGACAACCAGAGGAGTACCCAGAGGTACAACGCCTATCGTCTCGGAGGTTGATGAATCCTGGGTTTCTACCACCTTACCAGTGATTAGATACCTGATAGCCAAAATCAGAAGAATGATGCCGCCGGCCATTAAGAAATCAGCCACCTCAATGCCTAAGAGCAGAAAGATAGCTTTGCCAATAGCAACAAATCCTAGGCCTACACCAAGGGCAGTGAGTGTGGATAAATGTACTGCTCGCCTACGATGCTTGGGCTCTATCTCTTGTGTCAAAGCAAGAAAGATGGGCAAATTCCCCACGGCGTCCATAGCGAAAAAAAGAGGGACGAAGGTCAAAGCTAATTCTTGAATAATCTCCACAATCTCACCTGAAATCCTACTTTCTCAATTCTCAACTCAGATTCGTTTACGATTTAGAGTTTAGGGTTTAAATTTTTATTTACCCAGAGCGGTTAACGCTGATTTCACAAGATTTAATTCTGCCGGAAAACCCACGTGGCTGAAGCCACGCTATCATCTTCGGCTAAGCCCATTAGCCTGGCTCCCCGGCCGTTCCTGCTCTGAATTGGGATCTGCTCCATAGGGATGTTCACCACGTTGCCTCGAGTTGATAACATCACCAGGGAGCCTTGCGGGGAGACAAGCTTAGACAAAGCTATATTACCCGTTTTGGGGTTAACCCTGTATGTCCTCACCCCCTTGCTTCCCCTATTGTGAACAGGATAATTTTTTATGGGGGTCAGCTTGCCAAATCCCTTTTCGGTCACTGTGAGAACATAGGCATCGGGAAGGACAATGCCCATACCAACGACATAATCGTCAACAAGACGAATGCCACGAACGCCACCACTGGTTCGAGACGCAGTCCTCAAGCCTTTGACTTGAAATCTAATAGCCTTCCCATTTCGACTCACCAAGATGACCTCATCTTCATCGGCAACTACACCGGCTGAGGTCAGCTTATCCTCGTTTCTGAGCCCCATGGCAATAATGCCATTCCTTCTTATTGAAGCAAACGCGCCTAGGGTAGTCTTTTTTATCACGCCACCCTTAGTAGCCATTAATAGAAACTTGTTCGAAGGAAAGCTTGCGATGGCTAGTAACACAGTTACTTCATCTTCCAAGTTAATAGGCAATAAATTAACCAAGGCTATCCCCTTGGCCGTGCGGGAGGAATCCTCGGGAACCTCGTAGCACTTAAGGCAGTAAACCCTACCAGCGCTGGTAAAGAAAAGGAGATTATCATGGGTGTCAGCTACCAAGATATGGTTCACTGTATCGCCACCCCGGGTTACCATTCCAATGATACCTTTTCCGCCACGATGTTGCAGCCGATAAGTACTGGCAGGAATCCTCTTAATGAACCCCTTGTTGGTAAAGGTAACTACCATGGACTCATGAGGAACAAGGTCTTCCGTACGAAATTCTTCGATTTCTTCTGCTTTCACCACGGTTCGCCGGGAATCACCATAATTGGATTTAAGCTCCTCAGCATCCTGGGAGACAAGTGAGAATACTTTCCGAGGGTTAGCTAACAAATCCTCAAGGTAGGAAATATTTTTTATCACAGCGGCATATTCCTCGGTTATTTTGTCTTGCTCTAGCTTGGCTAATCTCCGAAGCGGCATATCAAGGATAGCTTGCGCTTGAATCTGCGACATAGTGAAGGCTGCCATTAAATTGGCACGAGCGGACTCTACGGTTTGAGACTGTCGAATAATCTTGATCACCTGCTCCAGATTGTTTAGAGCGATTCTGAAGCCTTCGAGGATATGAGCTCTATCCTTTGCCTTATCAAGTTCAAATTGAGACCTCTTGGTAATGACTTGAAAACGAAAGTCAATGTAAGAAGTTAGTGCCTCTTTAAGATCAATTACTTTAGGTTGTCCATCAACCAAAGCAACCATATTGATGTAAAAGGCAGATTGCATCGTGGTATACTTGTAGAGGTTATTGAGTACCTGTCGAGGTTGTGCTTCCTTTTTGAGTTCGATAACAATGCGCAGGCCTTCCCTATCTGACTCATCACGCACCTCGGCTATCCCCGAAATTCTCTTCACTTTAGCTAGCTCAGCTATTTTCTCTACCAAAGCTGCTTTGTTTACCTGATAGGGAAGTTCAGTAACAACTATTTGTCTCTTGCCCGCCTTGCTAGTCAGTTCTTTGGCTTTAGCTCGAAGGATAATTTTTCCTTGTCCTGTTGTATAAGCGTTGTCTATACCCCCTTTCCCCCAAATTATCCCACCTGTGGGAAAATCGGGGCCTTTGACCAACTCTAGTAGTTCCTCTACATTAGCTTGGGGGTTGGCAATTAGATAGGCAATAGCATCACATATCTCGCCCAGGTTATGAGGAGGGATGTTAGTCGTCATTCCCACAGCTATGCCTGAAGAACCACTAGCTAGTAAGTTAGGCAATCTGGCGGGCAAGACAGAAGGTTCTTGGAGGGAGTCATCGAAGTTGGGAACAAAGTCGACGGTATTTTTTTCGATGTCAACCAACATTTCCTCGGCAATTTTGGACAGGCGCGCTTCGGTATACCTCATTGCCGCAGGTGGGTCATTGTCAATGCTGCCAAAATTACCCTGCCCATCAACTAAAGGATATCTCAGAGAAAAATCCTGAGCCATGCGTACCATAGCTTCATATATGGGGGCATCTCCATGGGGGTGGTACTTCCCCATGACTTCACCAACAATGCGGGCACTCTTTTTGTAGGGACTGTTATATCGTAACCCCAAGCCATCCATAGCGTACAAAACACGTCGCTGCACTGGCTTTAGGCCGTCACGCACATCAGGCAGGGCTCGGGAGACTATGACGCTCATGGCATAGTCCAGATAGGAGCTTTTCATCTCCTCTTCGATATCGACAGGCTTTACTATTGCAGCTTCAATCAAATCTCAATTCCTCTTTCACCATCTTCACCAACGACGGTGAAACCTTCAGGCAAAGATTCTTCTTCAGGGCTAAGTTCCTCTTCTCCCTCAAAATATTCAGGCTCAGGCATAGCCTCACCTTCGTCGGTGATGATGCCTCGCCTGAGAAGGCTTTCTTTAATACGCGTACGCAGGTGTTCTGTAGCTTTAACAGGAAAAGAAGGATGTCCCACTTGGCTGGGATGTTGATATACCTCTTTAATAATCACCTGCACTTTATCGTCTTCTACATTGAGAATTGCTGCATCGTATCTATTTCCACCTTGCATTAGTTTAGTGAGACGCAATCCTTGTCTCGGCTCTATCTCGCCCAAATATTCTCTAAGTGCACTTGGTCACCAAATCCCATCTTAGCTAAGACATCGACTGAAGCTACATTATGAAGATTCACCACCCCAGCCTTGCCTATCTCAGTTATGAAAAGGTCAAGAGCAACTCTTCGCGTTTGAGTTTTCGAGTTCGAAGCTTTCTGAGGGTTTCTACTCAAGGTCACCATAGACTCTGACAAGCTAGTTAAACGGGCAAGATTTTTCTTAGCAATAGCATTCTCAGGGGCAAGCTCTAGAGCCTTAAGATAGGCTTCCTTAGCTCCGTCAAAATTTCCTAACTCTGTCAAAGCTCGGCCAAGGCGATTATAAGCCTCGACATCAGAGGGAAATTTCTCAATTATATCCCTGTTTATCGCTTCGGCCTCCTCCCATCTGCCTTGAAGGGCTAAATCTATAGATTCCTTGCTCAGTCGTTGCCTTAATCGAGCTTTTTCTTCTTCTTCCTGTTGGTAAGAGGCAATATACATTTCCATAAACTTTCGATGCAGCGCCTGAACAGCATCCTTAACCCTATCCTCAGAGATAATACAGGTTATCCTTATCTCGGAAGTGGTAATTAACTGGATGTTAATGTCATGCTCATAAAGAGCACGAAACATTCGGGCAGCATAGCCCGGTGTATTTTGCATGCCGGTACCTACGATGCTGACTTTGGCCAATGTAGAATCGGTAACACATTGCTTGCCACCCACGGATTTAACTACTGGCTCCACGATAGACATCGCCTTAAGCAAATCACTCCGAGCCACCGTAAATGTGAGATCGGTAATATTATTAATGCTGGCATTTTGAACAATGGTATCTATACTTATATTTGCTCTAGCCAGGGGCTCGAAGATTGCTGCAGCAATGCCAGGATGGTCGGGGACACCGACGACGGTGACTTTGGACACATTGGTATCATAGGCAATACCCCTTGCCTTGTTTTTTACTTCCATAGAGGCCTCCTTGCAAATAATAGTACCTGGGCTATCGCTGAAGCTAGAAGCTACTAAGATGGGCACATTATACAACTCTCCCAATTCCACTGCTCTGTTATGCATTACCTTGGCTCCATAGGTAGCCAGTTCTAACATCTCCTCATAGCCAATTTCCTTTAACTTTCTTGCTTGAATAACAAGATGAGGGTCAGCGGTATAGACGCCCTCAACGTCGGTGTATATCTGGCAGATCTCAGCACCCAGGCTGGCGGCCAGAGCAACCGCCGTAGTATCAGAACCACCGCGACCTAAAGTGGTAATGTCCCTTTTCCCGGTCACTCCCTGAAATCCAGCCACAATGGCAATATTTCCCTTTCTCAATTCGCTGACTACTCGTTTCGTGTCGATGCGAAGAATCCGAGCATGACTGTAACTAGAATCAGTACGTATGCCCGCCTGTGCGCCGGTAAGACTGACTGCCTTGTAACCTAAAGTCTCTAAAGCCATGGCTAAAAGGGTGCTGGATACTACCTCCCCAGTTGATAAAAGGAGATCGAGCTCTCTATCGCCAGGCTGTTCATTAATCTGATAAGCCAATTTAATCAAGTTATCGGTGGTGTGTCCCATGGCCGAAACAACAACAACAACCTGATTTCCCTCATCTTTAGCTTTGGCGACATGCCGAGCGACGTTCTTAATTTTCTCGGCATCAGCCACCGAGCTACCGCCATACTTCTGAACTATCAGTGCCATCTCTTAACCTCTATTAGCTTGCCCATAATATTATATCCTTCCTTGATAAAAACGCCTGTGCCTTTAGCCTCTGCTTCGGTAAATCTCTTCGCCCCACTAGCTGTGAATCCTGGCCCCCAGAGTATGAAGGGAACGGGGTCAGCAACATGAGTTTGAACATCGATTGGTGTGGAGTGGTCAGGCAGAATTAGCAGCCGAAGGGCATCCCTGTTCCAGGAGCGAAGCAGACTCATAATCTCTTTATCTACTCTCTGAATGGCCTCTATTTTTTCCTTAGCTAGGCCGGCATGGGCTGCTTCATCGGTTGCTTCCACATGGATAACCACCATATCATGTTCCATTAGTGCTTCCAAGGCACCATTTGCCTGGGCAGCGTAATCATTGTTGAGATCACCAGTCACACCAGGAATATCTAATACATCAACCTCCGTCATCCGGGCTAAGCCCCGCATAATATCCACTCCGGATGTCATGGCAGCATTGAGTCCATAGGCCTCTTTGAAAGCTGGCATATCAGGTATTTTACCACTACCCCAGAAAAGCCAAATCATAGTAGCGGGAATATCGCCGCGTGCTCTTCGTTCTACATTTACAGGATGGTCGCGAAGCACTAGCTCAGAGCGTGCCATAAGCTCTCTCAACAGGTCGCTCCCCGGCCCTTTGGGAAGAAATTCAGCAATGGGCTTGTCAGGGATATCATGCGGTGGAGTACAGCTAGCCAGGAGGGCATCTTCCCTCCCTTTTATCTTACATATATGTCTGTAGCTAACGCCGGGATAAAAATGCACTTCATCGCTGCCAAGCTTTTCATTCAAAGTAGCGACAATAGCTTGGCCTTCGCCAGTACTGATATGTCCGCAACTGTAGCTCCACATCCTCCCGTTGAGCACGGCTACCAAATTGCAGCGAAAAACGACCTCTCCTTCGTTAATAGGAACGCCCATACCATGAGCCTCAATGGCGCTCCGGCCTCGATAATATACCTGGGGGTCATAACCTAACACGGACATACAGGCACAGGCACTGCTAGGTTCCATCCCCGGCGGCACGGTGCTAAGTAGCCCGACAATGCCTGCCTTGGCTATAGCATCCATGTTCGGAGTATGTGCCAACTCCAGGCAGGTCCTCCCACCATGGGCAGGCAATGGCCAGCCTGACGCTATAATAGCATAGACGGCGGGGCGTAGCGCAGTGGGTAGCGCGCAGCGTTCGGGACGCTGAGGTCGGAGGTTCAAATCCTCTCGCCCCGATTAGTTCAGTACAAAGGATTACAAGCTGCTTGTGTCTAATCTACAGGGAGAAGATATAAGTATATGGGACAAATATGAAGAGCTATCATGGTGACATATGATAAAGTGTCAGCAGGTGCACGAAATTTGACAAGAAATAAGTGTGTGATTTATAGTGCCCGCTTACCCTTAAATTAAAGGCGGAGTAGAGGGAAACCATGGTAAAAGCTGGAATCGTAGGAGCGACTGGCATAGTTGGTCAGCAATTTCTTGTTGCCCTGAAGGGTCACCCCTGGATTGAGATTGCTGTGCTTGCTGCTTCCGAGAGATCAGCAGGGCGCAGCTATAAGGAAGCCATAACCGATGCCCAATCTGGAGCCTTGCGCTGGTTTTGCCAGGAACCTCCAGTGGAGGAGGTTATGGCCATGCCCGTCCAGAATGCTGCCGAAATGGATATCTCCGCCCTTGATATCGTCTTTTCCGCCATAGAGTCCGACCAGGCGAAGATTCTGGAACCGAAATTTGCTAAAGATAAAGCGGTTATAAGCACAGCTTCGGCCTTTCGCTACGATGAGGATGTGCCCATCTTAATTCCGGGCATCAATTCCGAGCATGCCAAGTTAATTGATGTGCAAAGAAAAGCTCGAGGATGGAAGGGCTTCATTACACCCATTCCCAACTGCACCACTGCCGGCCTGGCGATAACCCTGAAACCAGTTTATGAATCGTTCGGCGTGAACGCCGTTATAATGACCTCCATGCAAGCCCTGTCAGGTGCAGGCCGAAGCCCGGGAGTGATAGGCCTTGATATCCTGGACAATGTCATTCCCTTTATCGCCGGGGAGGAAGAAAAGGTACAGCGGGAAACACAGAAAATCCTGGGCAGTTTCGCAGGTAATTCTATCAGTTCAGCCAAGTTCAACGTAAGCTGTACCTGCACCCGCGTTAATGTCCGGGAAGGGCATACAGAATCGGTCTTCGTCTCCACCCAGAAAGCCTGTGAGGTGGGCGAAGTTATAAGTGCCATGAGGGAGTATAGCGGCTCAGCCAACGAAGTTGAGTTGCCTTCAGCCCCCAAGCACATGATAATAGTCCACGAAGACCCATTCCGACCTCAGCCGCGACTCGACCGTGATGCTGAGGATGGCATGGCTACCGTGGTTGGGAGAATCAGGAAGGACAACGTCCTGAAAAACGGTATCAAGTACGTTCTGGTATCCCACAACACCAAGATGGGAGCAGCTAAGGGCGCAGTTCTTGTCGCCGAACTCCTTATCAGGGATGGCTATATTTCCTAATATAATGGGGGCAACTCTATTTTTTCCTGCTTATCCCGAGTGCTTCCCAACCCTGAAGAAAAACAGAGTCTACCCCATGGTACTCTTATTTTCATGATAATGGAGATTTTCTCTTATGCCAGTCAGTTGCTTGTTCGTAGGCAAAGGCGATGTGCAGCAGTGTTTCCTCGCTAAAAGGCTTGCCCATGATTTGTATACCTATAGGTAGGTTGTCAGCAAAGCCAGCAGGTATGGAGATAGCCGGGATTCCAGCTATGTTTATGGGTAAAGTGCATACATCGCTTAGATACATCTGCATCGGGTCTTCTAACTTTTCACCCAGCTTAAAAGGCACTATTGGCGAAGTTGGGGTGACCAGGGCATCATATTTTTCAAAGGCTTGGTCAAATTCCTGTTTTATAAGTGTGCGCACCTTCTGTGCTTTAAGATAGTAAGCTTCGTAATAGCCCGCTGATAAAGCGTAAGTGCCGAGCATTATACGCCTTTTAACTTCAAGACCGAAGCCAGATTGTCGCGTCCTCTCCGTTGTCTCGATTACATTATTGGCATCCTGCTCGGAAAAGCCGTATTTTACTCCATCGTAGCGAGCCAGATTTGCAGAGGCTTCGGACGGAGCAAGTATATAGTAAACAGCCAGAGCATATTTAGTATGAGGTAGAGAGACCTCCCAATCTATTTCCGCACCGAGTTCACGTAGCTTATTTATGGCTGCTTCTAAAGCTGCTCGTACTTGGTTCTGCATACCTTCGACGAAGTATTCCCTGGGAATGCCAATTCTTAATCCTTTGATGTCTGGAATTAGTTGCTGGGTGTAGTCAGGGACAGGATAAGACACTGATGTTGAGTCTCTGGAGTCATAGCCGGCAATGACATTCATCACTAAGGCGCAGTCAGTGACATCCTTGGTTAATGGCCCAATTTGGTCGAGAGAACTGGCGAAAGCAACCAAGCCGAAGCGGCTCACCCGACCGTAGGTTGGTTTAAGCCCCACCACGCTGCAAAGTGCCGCTGGTTGGCGGACGCTGCCCCCAGTGTCAGAGCCCAGAGAATAAACAGTTTCATCAGCAGCTACAGCAGCTGCTGAGCCACCGCTGCTACCTCCAGGGACACGGCTTAAATCCCAGGGGTTGTGGGTGGGGAAGAAGGCGGAGTGCTCAGTGGATGAGCCCATGGCGAACTCATCCATATTCGTTTTCCCGACTATTACCGCCTTCTGTGCCTTCAGTTTCTCTATTACCGTAGCATCATAGGGAGGGATGAAGTTTTCAAGCATCTTTGAACTACAGGTAGTCCTTATCCCCTTAGTGCATATAACATCTTTGATTAAGGTAGGGATGCCGGTTAAAGGGGTAATTTTATGGGCAGTTTTGATGTAATTATCGATTTTCTCTGCCTCTTTTAGAGCGATTTCTTCAACAATAGTGACACAGGCGTGAACTTTGCCTTCCACCTCAGCAATATGCTTCAGTACAGATTTTGTCAGTTCCGTCGAGGAAATTTTCCTTTGTTTAAGAAGCTTGTGTGCTTCACGAATAGTTAGCTGGTGTAGTTCATTCGCCGGCATGTTTAGTATCTTTCTTTGAGGCTACGACGCCTGATAACTTTGCGCCAGTCGCCACCAGTTTTGCCGTGCATCTCTTTAATCCTGGGGATGTATTGTAGGCCTAGGAATACCCCCAAGCCTATGGAGTAGAATACTAAAGCCAAAGGCTCGCCGTAGTGGTCGACGTAAATAAACCCCGCAACAAACGGGAAAACAATAAGGATCAGGCTATAACTAAAGGTAGGATTACGAGTAATAAGTAGAGCTATAAAAAAAACAATAAAGAGAAATGGAACTGCCCAGGGCATCAGGAAGATGAGAATCCCGATGGCGGTAGCTGCTCCTTTACCGCCATGGAATTTAAGGAAAACGGGAAAGATATGGCCGATTATGGCAGCTGCGGCGGTAAGCCCGGTGAGAAGTTCAAATTCTGGAGGAATGCCCAACAACCACCGCACCAAAATAATTGCTCCTACGCCTTTGCCCAGGTCAGCCAGGGTTACTAGGGTGGCATCCATCGGCCCAACCTGGTAGAGGACATTCATAGCGCCCATGTTTTTGCTTCCGACATCTCGGATGTCTATCCCTTTTCTCAGACGACCAGCAAGATATGCTGAAGGAAAAGAGCCAAGGAGGTAGCCAATTATGATGGCGATAACTATGTTGCTAATCATTTGCCTGGTGAGTTCACTCTAGTATTGCTTGAACTTTAAAACAATTTCCCTCTTGTTTCGGTGCGTTTGATAAAATCTCTGCTTGGGGATATGACTCAGCCACATCGTCTTTCCTGAAGACATTTTGTAATGGGATGGTATGGGTCGCTGGGGGCACATTGGCTGTATCTACTTGCTTAAGTATTTCGAAGTTCTCCAGAATATTGGATAGCTGGAGGCTAAATTTCTCCACCTCCTCCTCGCTTAAGCCCAAGCGAGCAAGCCAAGCTATATGCCTCACCTGTTCGTAACTAAGTTTCATCTGAGCGTAACTATTACATTATAGCATTGCGCTTCGTAATGTCATAGAGGTTGCTTATCTTCAGGGACAAGGATTATAATGGAGGGCTATGCAAATCCGAAATGTTGTCTTGCTTTCTCATCAAGGGGCCGGAAAAACTTCACTTGCCGAGTTTATACTCTTTACCTCAGGTGCTATTCAGCGTTTAGGTAGCGTGGCAGATGGCACTACTACCTCAGATTATGACTCGCTAGAGGTAGAGCGTCATATGGGCATTAACCTATCCCTGTTGCCAATTCAATGGCAAGAGATGAAGCTAAATCTCATTGATACACCGGGATATGCTGATTTTATCGGTGAGGTAAGATCGGGATTGAGGGTAACTGAAGGAGCAATAATTGTAATATGCGCTGCTTCGGGTGTGGAGGTAGGTACAGAGCAGATGTGGAGCGATGCTGAAAAAGGAATTTTGCCTCGGTTAATATTTGTTAATAAGATGGATCGCGATAATGCTGATTTCCTCTCTACTTTGAAAGGAATTCAGGCTAGGTTGTCACCGAAATGTTTGCCTCTTCAATTACCTGTAGGTTCACAAAAAGATTTTCAAGGCATTATAGATTTGGTGACTATGAAAGCTTATATTGGCACAGACTCGCAGGAAGCCGAAATACCTTCAGCACTCCGGGAACAAGCAGAAGCTAGCCGTGAGAAATTAGTAGAGGCTGCCGTGGAGGTTGATGATGAACTCATTAACAAGTATCTGGAGGGCGAGTCCATAAGCAACGAGGAAATTTTTACTGCCATAAGAAAGTCTACCATTGCTGGCAAGCTGGTGCCTGTTTTTGTTGGCTCTGCTTTGAAGGGCATCGGTACCCAGCAAATTCTCAATGGTATTTGCTCCTACCTGCCTTCGCCCGAAGAAAAGGGTGCTATTGTCGCTAAGAATGTTTCCATCGGTGATCAAGAAGAGATCAAACCTAATTCTGAATCCCCATTAGCTGGTCTTGTTTTTAAAACCACTGCAGACCCCTATGTGGGCAAGCTCAGCTATTTCCGAATTTATTCAGGCGTCATTTCCAGTAATTCCCAGGTTTGGAACGCCAACAAGAATAGCATGGAAAGAATTAGCCAACTTTTTACCATGCTGGGCAAAAATCAACAGACAGTGCTACAGGTCACTGCCGGAGATATTGGAGCGGTGGCCAAGTTGAGTTTAACCACCACCGGGGATACCCTCTGTGCTCGTGAACATTCTGTGGTTCTCCCTGGTATTGAATTTCCCAAAGCTAATTTCAGCATGGCAATCCAGCCTCAGGCGAAAACCGATTTGGACAAGATGAGCACCGTTTTGCCCAGGATTTGTGAAGAGGACCCTTCTCTCCAAACACATCGAGAGGCTGATACTAACGAGTTTATTATTTCCGGAGTTGGTGATAACCATCTGGAGATAACCAGAGAGAAAATACGTCGCAAATTTGGAGTAGAGGTGAAGTTAGACCTGCCCAAGATTCCTTACAAAGAAACTATCACTACATCAGCCAATGCAGAGTATAAACATAAGAAGCAGACCGGAGGACACGGTCAATATGGGCATGTCTTACTGGAGTTGGAGCCTTTGCCTCGGGGTGGGGGATTTGAGTTTGCTAAGAAGATTGTCGGAGGGGCAATACCCCAGAACTATATTCCCTCTGTGGAAAAGGGAGTCAATGAGGCCAAGCAGGAAGGAGTTCTAGCCGGATATCCCGTAGTTGATGTAAAAGTGAGCCTTTATGATGGTAGCTTCCATGCGGTAGATTCTTCAGACATTGCTTTTAAGATTGCGGGAGCACAGGCCTTAAAAAAGGGATTATCTCAAGGCCAGCCGGTACTGGTTGAGCCTATAATGAACCTTACTATAACCGTGCCCGAGACGCATACAGGGGATATTACTAGTGACCTTAATACTAAGAGGGGACGCGTGCTTGGAATGAATCCCGCCAATGGCATCAATGTCATTGAAGCCCAGGCACCTTATGCAGAGCTGCTTCGTTATGCCCTAAATTTACGATCAATGACGCAAGGGCGAGGCAGCTTTGTTATGGAATTTGACCACTACGAAGAAGTACCCGCTCATCTCAGTCAGAAAATCATCGCTGAGAGGAAGAAGGCAGAGTAGCTGATAGTTATCAGCTGAAAACTAGTGCACTATCTTGGTCAGCTAATAAGTCTGTTATTTCAGCCTATTCTAGCCAGCTAATAACTCCTTTAGCTTGTTAGTAAAGGCTGGCACCACTTCTTCATATTTGCCCACCACTCCAAATTCCGCCTCCCTGAATATATTTGCCTCAGGGTCCTTATTGATGGCTATGATGTGCTTGGAACCTGAACATCCAGCCGTGTGTTGGCTAGCACCTGAAATAGCTATAGCAATGTAGATATCAGGAGCAACAATTTTTCCAGTAAGGCCGATATGTAGCCCCTCTGGCACCCAACCATTATCAGCAGGAGGGCGTGAGGCGCCTACCGCACCATGCAGCAAATCAGCTAGCGCTTTCAATGTAGTCTGGAAGGGCTCAGGACCGCCTATCCCCCTGCCTCCAGAAA
>SMTZ1_10009823_pt1 | contig 20289 bp, 24 predicted proteins | sample DeeMarSWOR136_30_FD_25667 | JGI IMG/M metagenome (IMG submission 25667) | reverse complement strand
ATATAGATTTAATCGGGGCTTAGACTGGCGCTGGCTAGCTGTTCCGCGGAGACTGTAGCTTCCTTGTATGCAGGGTTAAGCATGGGGAGGCGTGTTGAGTTTTTGGTGTTGGTTTTGTTTTTTGGAGAGTTGGCGTTAGGGTGTTGACAAAAAGTGTGAAGTTTTCTATAAGAAAGTTCTGAAAAATAATCTCATAAGGCATTTAAATACTAATCAACAGCATATAAGGAGGGGCAATGTCGGTGTCTAAGATTGCGATGGTTTTAGAGGTGCTTGGAGATGGGAAATGGCATGGAATAGCGGAGTTGTTGATGACGTTGGAGTTAAATGAGCATAAATTTCGAGAGATCGCAGCGTTTCTAAATAAGTACGACTTCGTGAAGGTTGATGAGAAGAACAGAAGAGTAAAAATCAACAGAGATTTCCAAAAGTTATTGGCTCAATCTGTTACTTAACAGTTGAAACATGCTGAAGAACGGCGGTTAATTTTTTATTAAGAAACAAAAAATTTTGGGGTGTTTTAGAGATTAGGGTGAAACTTTCTTTAAAATGTCAGCGTGATTTGCGTCTTTTTCCATGAATATGCTGATTTTGTTTCCGTCAATGGTCATGCAAAGTACGTTGTTTTCTTTGCCCTCGATGAGAATGCTGTCTGCATCGCCTAGTTCGAATAGCTCTGAGATTTCTTGGCTGGAATCCAGCGCTTGGGATGAGAAAAGTGCATATTCGACTATTTTTTCTGGTTCTTCAAGGTCTATTGTAGCTGAGGTTGTGCTTCGCAGTATGTAGCCTAATACGCCTTTGTCTTTGCGGATTTCTGCGAGCTTGTTGCTTAGGTCTGTGTAGGTTTGGTCTTCTTCTGAAGTGTCGGAGAGTTCGTCTTCGTCAACAATTACGGTTGTTGCGTTTTCTTGTTGGCTTGTTTTCTTAACCATTATTAGTTCACTTCTGTTCTTCGACTACAGGTTTGACGGTGACAAGCTCGCCTGAAGCGGTTTCTAAGGTGAGCTGTATTTTTTCTGGCATTTTGATTATGCCTTTTCCTGCGTCTTTTGATTTTTTAATTTGTTTGAATTTGCAGCGGGTTGTTTTTCCGTTTAGGGCTTCGACTTCGACTTCGCTGATTTTATTGTCGCTGTAGAGTTCGTTCCACTGTGCTATTACTTCTTGGTCAATGCGCACTGTATCTGAGGGAACTAGTAAGCCACCGAGGTTTTCGACTATTAATTGCGTCACCGGAGGTTCCGGAAGCAGTGGTTCATCGTTAACTTCTGTCTCGGTTTGTTCTAACTCTTCGTCCAGTTTGGTTTGTTCCTGCTCGATTTGCTCTAGCTCTTCGTCCGGTTCGCTTGGAGCGGTTTCTTCCTCTGGCTCTTCGGTTGGTTCATCATTGCTGTCTTCAGTTTCATCAGTAATTTCATCAACAACTTCCTCTGTGATGTCATCTTCTACAGGCTCTGGTTCTACGGTTGTGAGAGCCTCATCGTCTGTGGAGGCAGGCTGTATTTTTTCTACTAGTTTGATTACTATGGGAATCAATACTCGGGTTAGGGTGTTAACATATTTTTCGTCTGCCTCTTTTGACGAGACTGTTGTTAAGTGGAAGTCGTTTATGGTGGCGATGTTGATTTTGCCTTCGGCGCTTTGGATGGTTATGGCTTCCAAGCCGCCTATGTTTTCTGCTCTTTCCGTTATTGTTTCAAAAGCGTTTATGGTGCTGTTTACGGTTTTTTCAGGTGTGTTTTCGTCTTTGGCTAGCATTTTTCCGTCTTTGAAAATGAAGCTGTTTGATACCTCTGGGCATACGTTTTGAATTTCTTGTAGTGTGCTTTTGAGAGCTAAAGCGTATACTTCGTTACTCATGTTTTGTTGGCTCCTGCGTTGGTGTTTTCATAGGGTTGCCGACTTAGGAGATTTTGAATAGTATGCGTTCTGGAACTCCTTCGCTTTCAACCACTAAGTATTTCAGACCTTCGGTGTCGCCGAGTTGATCTAGCCATTTTAGTGCTTCGCGGGCTTTTTGTAGGACTAGGAGGCGTTCTTGGTGGCTTCGTACCACGGATTCTATGGCTGTTAGTTCATGGAACGGGTTGGCGTCTAAGACGATGCTTAGGCTGCCTACGTTGATTTCTCCTAGGCTTTCACTTGCACCTTTTGATTTGCCTGCGAGTTTCATGACCACTTCGCGGATTTTCTTTGATTTTTCCGCTAGCGAGCGAATCTCGTCTAATCGACGCAGGTATTCACCTAACGTGCTTTTTGTGGTGGATATATCTTTATCCAGAGTTTCGGCTATTTCTTCGGCTGATTCGTATTCTTTTATTTCTACTACCATTTTGTTTTTTACACCTCCAGAGAGGAAACAAGAGAAAGGGAGATGGAGTGTTTTTTGTTTCACCCTACCCCTTTATTTTTTGCTAACAATGGGAGATTTAAGATGGCCCTGTTGCTTGGAAGACGAACGGGTTGCCTTTAGTTGTAACAACTCTGATTTGATATGCATTGCCAGCTTCCCATGGAGATGTCACTGGTATTGTCTGTTGACCATTTGGATCTACTGTAACATCATCGGCTAACAAATCAGCGCCATTGTTAATGTAGACTTCAGAAACCGTGGCTGAAGTTGATCCTGTGTTTTTAACCGTTATGGCAACGCTGTCAGTTCCGCTGAATGCAACGTTGGTAATCTTAAGTTCTTCTGTTCCCATGAATCCGACTGTTAGGGCTCCCATCCATGCGGCTACTGCGATGCTGACTGCGACTGTGACGGCGATGAGTATGATTGATGCGACTACGGGGCTTAGTGCTTTAGCGTTTTTCCTTATTTTTCTTAGTGTTTTCATTTCTCTTTTTATCCCTCCTTTGGGATTGATGAGTATGTTAGAGAGGCAATGCCATTTAAATCTTACGACTTAATACACAATATTATCTATGAGTAAAACACAACTACACAAAAAACAAAAACATGGAAAAAATCATGGATAAACAAACGTCAAAAAAGAAAGTGTACAACAGTTGAGCGGGAATATGCTCGATAGGCTTAAGCGTCAAATTCATCAAAGAACTCGAGAAGAAGCTTCGCGACCTTCTCGCCCAACTCCGTAATCACATAATACTTCTTTAGCGGGTCTATGCGCTTACTCTTAGCTAACCCCAACTGCTCAATCTCTATCATTCTCGACCGGAAAGTGCCGTCGCTGAGCGTCAGATCATTGGCGCGCATGAAATCCTTCGCTGCCTTCCATTTCCCACGGTTAACGTGAAGCAGGAATAGGCAGTCTATAGCGTGGTCTTTCTCAAGCATTGCTTTGATTGAGGACAGCTTCTCGTCAGTTAGGATACGCTTTATCTTCTCCTCTTCTCCATTTTTCTTCAATACCACCACTCACACCTATTTTTATATTCTGAATATAGCAGAATACGCTTAAAAGATTTAACCTATATTACGATTTATGACACATTTCTGAGGATATATGGGTTAACACCTATTAATTATTTCCGTTTTCGATAGATCATTAACCCATAAATTCAGGAAAAATAATAGACCTTTGATGCAGCCCCCCCAACCTCAGGAGACAGTTTTATAAATTATTCATAGAATAATAGGTACAGGTGAGCATAATGCTTTACATCGTTGAAATGTTTTCCGACATGGTTGGAGACATAATTGCTGCCATACCATCAGTCCTCGCCGCAATCATAGTTATTCTGATTGGTTACGCCATTGGAATAGTCGTCGGCAACGCTGTCAACAAACTCGTTGAAAGACTCGGCATCGAAAAGAACTTCGATAAAACCATGACAGGACAAGCCTTCAAAAACGCTGGCTTAGATCTATCTAACTTCATCGGAGGAGTAATCAAAGCCTTCATAACAATACTGGCAATAATCCTCGCCATACAGATCCTCAACTTAGGCGGCACAATCGGCACCTATTTAACAACTATAGCAGACTATCTACCCAGGCTTCTCGGCGGAATCCTCATCATAGTCTTCGGCACTGTTCTCGTTGATTTCTTAGCGTCATTCATTGGCAGAATGATAAGACCAATGTTCCCCGAAGCCAAAGTTGAAATCGCTGACATGCTGAAGAACCTTTTGATGATTGGCTTAGTAGCCTTCGTGCTGCTACTAGCGCTTGACCTCATGCTACTCTCAGGCGACCTAGTATACCCGCTGATACTGGGCTTCGTGCTAATCGGCGCAGGCATAGCATTAACAGACGGCCTGATAAAATCAATAACCGACGACCACGCAGAATTCAAAGGAGTCGCAGGATACGCAAAATTCGTCCTCTACAGCATCTTCCTAATCATCGGAGCAGGAGCAATATTTGCAACGTTCTCAGGTGTAACGAACATTGTAGCAAACATCTCTTGGGCTTTCGCGATAGCGCTGGCAATAATGCTGATTCCAATCGCTTACGCAATGGCAAAGAAAATGTCCAAAGAAGCATGATCGCAGCTGCTCCAACAAACACCCCTTCTTTTTAGGTTAACCCTTTTAGTACATGCTTTTAGTTATGAAAGGTTCCAATACGAGTAGCCCCCTCTATAGGTTTCTGCATAGTATTTCTATTAGGATAACAATATAACCAGTGATGTTTAAGAAATAAAAAATACAAGTTAAAATCGTTTCAATTGCAAAATAACGATTATTAGCTCGCTACTATTTACCGCGGAACAAGGGAAAAATTAATATCAACATTTACCTCAAATCGATAACTTTAAGCTCAAAACGCGCGTAAATACCACATGAAAGAAGATGCGAAAGCTAACAAAAATTGAAATTACGGTTTTCTCGATTCTTTTTTTGACGGGTTTAGTTTCCGCGTTGACTTTCGAAGTTAATATTCCACAAGAAAACATCTCAACAGTAGTAACGTCAATGATAAACGGGTTGGTTTCGTCAATTAGTGTTATTATAGGATTCGCGGGAAGCCTCCTTATTTTCACTATTTCAAGAGAGAATAAAAGAAGAATCTTAAGCAGTAACCGTTTAGCATTTTACATTTTCGGAATTGCGATGGTGCTCGGTTTATTCTGGTCAGTTTTCGCTTATGAAATAGTCGCGGAGTTCGTTCTTGCCTTCAAAATAGGAATGATGGGATTATTATTAGCAATTATGGTGTTAAGTGACATCATTCTCTTTTACATGACCCGATATGTTGAATAAAGATTGACTCACAAAAAAAGAAGGATTATTCCGACCGTCTCAAGTAAACCGGCTCGTTCGTTGCCTCCGCGTTTTCGCCGCCTTCGACCTTAACGAGCTTGTAACCGTTTGGATCCAAATACGCGCGCCTCTATAGGGTGCTTTTAAACGAGATGCGGTTTAACTAAAACCAAGCAAGAGAATCACTGGAAATGACAGAAACCGGAGCAGGCTACCCTCTCTCGTAGAAATCACTTGGGTTTATAGCGTTCACAGTAAGCCTCGCAGGTAGGAAAAACGTCTTTCACACGTTGAAACCGTTTTTTCGAGTTAATTTTGTCCTGAACTTTCACAACTTCCTTCGGCTTACTAAACCGCTCAACCTCGCCGTCTTCCCGTTTTCTCTCCACTTTTATGCAGTCATCCACCATGCAACATAAAACACAGGCACCGCAATAAACACACAAGTCTTCGACAATGCCAACTTCGCCAGCCTTCCAGTACAACGCGTTGGTTGGACACTTTTCAATGCACAGTTTGCATTCCACGCCCCAGCACGTCCGCTTGTCGATGCTAATTTTTCCTTCCTCAAAGAGGTCTTCCACGCCGGTAGACGCCAAAAGCTCTTTGCGCTGCTTCTTTTTCGCCTCATCCTTGTCAACTGACAAAAGACCGAATATGTCAACGTTCGAAGAGCTTTTTTCAGGCATCTCGAATCATCGCTAAACCAATTGTGACTTTAAACGTATAAGAACCATGAATTATAATTACTTATCTCAGGATAAACACGAAAAGAGCCATTAGATAAACAAATATTCTGGCTTAAAGAAAACCACTGCTGGCTGGTTGGATTAGATTTTAATACCCAAAACCTCGAACACGCGTAGAACCTTTTGTCATGTACGTGCGTATGCCTCAACTAAGTCGCGCGCTGAGAGAATGCCTATAAGTTTACGGTTTTTGGTTATTGGCAGTCGTTTTATTTGGTTTGTAGTCATAATTTCCGCCGCTTCATGAATACATAATCCTATAGGTGCCGTAATAAGCGGCGATGAGCATGCGTTACCTACTTCCACTATCAACGATTTATCCTTAGCCAAAAACTTAGTGAGCAGATCTCTTTCAGTGAATATGCCTATCGGTTTTCCTTTGCTGGTGACGATGACGCTGCCTACGCGTTTCTCCGCCATGACTTCCGCTACATTTTCTACGAGCACTTCCTCGTCAGCGGTTATGACCTGTTTAGTCATGAAGTAATCAACTTGAAACCATACTTCCATATCTTTAGGAGCCTTAGGCAGACTTCTAATCATGTCTGCAGCAGTTATGATCCCAACAACCTTCCCTAAGTCACATACTACAAGGCGCCGTATTCGCTTTTCAATCATAATACGAGCCGCCTCTTTTAACGGCGACCTAAGGCAAATTTTAACGACTGGAGAAGACATGACCTTCTCGACTTTTTCTTCGCGTATGCTGGCGCCGCCACCTATCCAATCTTTCTCTAGTTTAACTCCACGGCTCACAACGTTCAGCAAATCTCTCTCAGTTATTATGCCCACAGGCGTATCATATTTGAAAACCAGCAAACTTCCAATGCGTTTCTCTCCCATAAGCTGGGCAGCTTCATATAATGTGTTCTCAGGAGTTACTGTAACAACATCACGCGTCATTATCTCTACAATATTTAGGTGACGCATAAGACCATGCTTATGTTGAACGGGTGTATCTCCAAGGGCGCCTGAAGCTTCCTTCCTCAAGTCTTTAGGTTCCATAATCTCCCCCCTCACTATAACTATTGATTGATAGCTTAATTAAAGTATATGAATGCAATCACTGAAGCAACATCTATATGTAACGTTGAAATTTGCGTTTAGCGCGCCTTCGTTTATTCAGTAATTTTCATTAACCTAGAACACTATTGATTTTTAAGGGTTCACAATTGAGGAAGATTAACCTTGTAATTATCGCCTGCATTCTTGTTTCTCTCGTTTCCTGGCTTTCAAACTCAGACGTAATCCTTGAGTATCTGGCTTTCAGCGGCGAAAACCTCCTCAAAGGAAGAGCATGGACTTTGATTACATCACTGTTTCTCCACGCCGACCTCCTGCATCTAGCCGGCAACATGCTTTTCCTCTACATATTCGGCAACACCATAGAAGAAGAACTGGGAGCTGCAAAGACTTTGGGCGCCTTCTTCGTCGGCGGCATCATAACTTTTCCTCTAAGCCTGCTGTTCTATGACGCGAAAACGCCGTTAATCGGCGCCTCAGCAGCCATATTTACGCTAGCCGCAATTGTCATGCTGATTAAACCCTTGAAATTCTCAATCCTTCTCTTTATGCCTCAAGGGCTAGTGGCAATTCTGTATTTCGTGTATAACGCGTTCGCTGTGTATTACGAGGCTGAAGGAAACGTAGCTTACATCGCCCACATAATAGGCTTCGCCATCGGTATACCCTTTGGTTTGGCATGGAGCAAGAACTGGCTCAAAAATCTTCTAATAACCATAGCGCTGCTGGCGGTGTACATTATAGTGGTGACCATTTTGATTCCAGCCATTTTGAGCGCAATTACCTGAACCTCGCTCAGCGCATAGCTGAACAGCAAAACGAACACGCAAACCCCAAGAACAAAGCCCTTATAACCAAGAGCAACACTTTCAAAGTTGTGAATGCGAAATGTGCGAATTCAATGTCATTCTCAACGGAGAAACTTTATTTAAAGATGTGGTCTACGCGAAAGCTTCAGGCAACGGCGTTATTGTAAAAAACGTGCTAGGCGAGGCAAAAGAATTCAAAAGCTGTAAGATCACAGAAGTTGACGTAAACTCGACAAGGCTAGTTTTAACAGCCTTGAAACCCTAAAAGTCACAAGCCACAGCCGTCTTCCGTTTTTCATATCTAGCATTAAACTCCAACTTCGGCTCGGAATAATGTCGTCTTCGGGGAAACTAGCAAATGTGTTAAATTGGCTGCCCGCAATATTATCCGCTTAAACTTGCGTCTATTGTGATCAGCTGAGTGAATAGTATGCGGAAACTCGTCAGACTAAGCGTCGCCATAGGCGGTTTTTTGATAGTGACCAGCCTAATTTTAACAGGGGCAATTTTTCTGATATTGCTGAACATGGTTGACGTAGGCGTTTTCGCAGACCCAGCAACCACATCGGTGTTAACTATGCTGTTCCTAGCGATTGGAATATTAGACTTCATCGCAGGAATAATCCTCCTCCTGAAGAAGTGACCATCTATGAACGCTAAGAGAATCCTCTCAAAAATAATCGGCTTAACACAGACCGCCATAGGTGCATCAATTATGATTCTCGCCTTTTTCGTATTCTATAACATCTTTAACATTCAAACTGCTTTAGGCTTCCCTGCAGAGGCAATTGGACTTTACCTGTGGGCCTTCATCATCTTCGGCTTATTATCCGTCATAAGCGGACTTTTCCTCTTTTACGAACATTAACCGCGAGAGTTGACCGCCATGGACGAACCTCACCTGAAAAGAGACCTCGGGCTTATCCGCACAACAATGCTGGGCATAGGCGGAACCCTCAGCGCAGCCAACTTCGTGATAATCGGCGAGGCTGCAGGCATGGCGGGCTACGCCATCGTCCCCATAGTCATCATCTGCGGCCTGCTCAGCCTCTTAACCATGTTCAGCTACGCCGAACTAGGCACAGCCATTCCGCTGGCAGGAGGCGAATACACGTTTTCAAAAGTAGCTTACGGCGGCTTTCCCAGCTTCCTTACAGGCTGGTTCGAATGGCTAAGCAACATGTTTTACACTGCGCTATCCGCCATAGGATTCGCATACGTGGTTTCTTACCTCTTTCCGCAGATCAACATACCGTTAACCGCCGTGGTAGTGGTGATAGTATTTGCTATCATCAACTTAAGGGGCACAAAAGAAACAGCGACAGCAGAAACAATCATAACCATAATAGTCCTCGCCATCTTGGCCATATTCGTCATAACCGGCTGGTCTTTTATTCAAGGGTCACAACCAACTCCTCAATCAGCTTCGCCCATAGGCATACTGGGCATCTTCGCTGCAACCGCCTACCTATTCGAACTGTACTTGGGCGCTGAGGCTGTTGCGGCAGCTCAAGCCGAGGTGAAAAACCCTGGGAGAAATATACCTCTAGCAATAGTGCTGTCCGCCGTGGTTTTGATCGCGCCTTACACGAGTGTCGTGATTGTTGCTGTCGGCATTGTTCCTCCAGAAGTTCTCAGTGAACAATCATCACCGATTGCGTTTGTCGCGGAACAAGCTTTGGGACCTGCTGGGGCCGTTTTGATCACGGTAGGCTTGGCTATTGCGGGTTTAGCTGAGCAGAGACGGCTACATGCCTAAAGCGCTATGCAAAGTTCATAAGCGCTTCTGCACGCCTAACGTTGCAATCATCGTTGGCACAATTTTCACCGTGATTTTTGCTGCAACTGGATTGGTGAACTTTGTGGTTTACGCGGTTAACCTCGGCTTCATAATCGGCTTCTCCATCGTGAACCTGTCAGTTATTAGACTCAGGAAGAGGGCGCCGCACCTGAAAAGACCGTTTAAAGCGCCTTTGTACCCTTTAACGCCCATCGCGGGAATAGCTGCTTCAATTTTTCTCGCGCTATTCATCGAGCCTTCCGTGCTAATATTGGGCTTAGAGCTTATCATTGTGGCATTGTTGGTTTACTACATCAGAATGGTGGGTCACCACCGTATTCGAATCGCTTTCGGAGGAATAAGCTTGGGCTTAGGCGCTTTTGTAGCGTTTGTAGCATATCTATTGGGGACTAACTCCATCGTGCTGCAAGGAGTCTCGTCAGAAACGGTAACGCTAGTTTTTTACTTTTTGCTGTTCGTCAGCATAATTCAGGTTTTGGCTGGAATATTGAACCTATTTGCATCCGACCGTTAGGGCAGCTGCCAGCAACAATTAAGCATAAACTCGCGGGTTAGCAAACCTTAATCAGAGACACCTACTATTCTTGTTTCATATGCGACGGAAACGCAAAAAATGCCGCTTTGACGCTGAGCCTCCAACCATTGACGTAGATAACTTGGTTATAGACACCACGCGTAGAGAGCGCTTTCAAATTTTTGGAGTGTTGGCTTCAATACGTAAGTACCTCATCGTTCTGCTAATGTTCTCAGGTGCCTTCTCAACGTTGTTTTCAGTGCAGTTGCTCATGGGTGCTCAGCTGTTTTCATCTTCAAGCTTCATCGCTTTGGCCGCTATGGCCTTCATAGGAGTAGCTAACATCACTTGCGGATTACTTTTGCTTGCCTCAGAATAGTCCTCTCAACTCTCCAGGATGTGCTGTAATTTTAAAAGGCATAGGAAAGAACAGTTGATTTCAGGCTGTATAAAAAGTATTACCAAGTTGAGTCTAAGCCCGAACGCCCAACATCGTTCAGCCAGCTGTTAACCAACCGCCGCCATTCTTTCCATTTGATGTAATCTCTTGGGAGGAACTTGAGCAGTTAGTCACTGTGACAACTGTTCTTTGCTGATGCGTCCCAGCATGCTCCCCAACTTGGTAAATATAATTTAAGTCCTCCGTTTTATATTAAGTTGCTTGTACAACAGTGCATTAATTGGACATTTGTATGGAGCCAATTTTTTGACAGAAACATCGAAACTAGCGCATGATGTCTGCGGTTAAGCGCTGAGAATAATGGTCGGTATTTAAACATAGAAATAGTTAGGATACCCATCAATCTATGGGTTTGAAAGGTTCTTGGGTTTATATATCGTGGTTTAAACAATAATGTCTGAAATTTAAATAAGTAACTCACCCGTATCAACTGGTAAGGAAATGAGTGATGAACAGCAGGGAGATATTTGAGCAAGATTTAACTGTTTTAATGTCGCGGCTTACGGTTGGCGTGGAGAAAGATGTTGAGAACAAGCTAAACATGCTTAAGGACTGGCTTGTGAACCTGCAAAGGAAGAACGTTGTAAAAATTAACCATTCCATCATGGAGCTTGTCTGCGCCAAATACCTCATCCTGAAAGGCTACGAGGTGCAGCTTGAATATCCGCTTAATGAAATCTTAACTTGCGACTTGTACTCCATAAAGGGCTACGGAAACCTTATAGTGGAGATAGAAACAGGCTTCATTCCTCCAGAACACGCCTTATATCCTTTAACCTACACGTCAGCGCGTTTAGCCAGCAAAATAATCAGGTACAACAGTTTCGCCGGAAAATTTGCGTTAGGCATGCCCCCTCACTACATCTTGCCCTTTCCACGTGCGTTAGCCAAACCGCCGAGAAAAAGAACGCCTAAAGAAATAGCCGCCATCAAAAAGCTCTGCGACAAGTATTACCAAAACCCGCCAGTCACAGAAGAAGAGATCCAAAACGCTCGCATACAAGAAATCTACATAATCGACGTTGACCAAGCCAAAGTTCAAGAGATCGATCCAGAAGCCTACATGAAACGCGCAATACACAAAGGCTTAATCTTCGATTACTCAGTCTCTTAACCTCTGGGAGCATTAGCGCCATGCCCTTCTACGTATACATCCTTCTCTGCAGGGATGAAAGCTTCTACACGGGATACACCAAAAACTTGGACGAGCGGACAAGACTTCATGCAAACGGCAAAGGCGCCCGTTACACAAGGATGCATAAGCCTAAGCGAGTTGCCTACGTTGAACTTTTTGACTCGCGGGTCAAAGCCATGAAACGTGAAAAAGAGATAAAAAAGATGTCGCATCAGCAGAAACTCAACTTGATTAATTCGCGAAACGCAACTTAATGATTTTCTGCTTTCCCAGAGAAAAATTGATTAAAATCTTTATACAATTGCCACAGTAGGCGAGCTTATGCCAAAGAAGAAAAAACGACATCCGCGCTGCACTTGCCAAGAAGCACAAAGCCACAATCGGCTGCCCCATGACCACGGGCATCTTCGCTTGGGTCGCAGCCCACGCCGCAGCGGAGAGAGAGCAAAGCGGAGAGAAAGGCATCACACCTTACTGGCGCACCTTAAAGACTGGCGGGGTCCTTAATGAAAAATATCCTGGGGGCGTCGAAGCTCAAAAGCTGCGTTTAGAGCGGGAAGGGCACACGGTAGTCAGAAAGGGTAAAAAATACGCGGTTCTGAACTATGAAAACTCGTTGATTCAAATTTAAAGTATAAGCAGTAATGCCAAGCCCGTGCATAATGGTATTGTAATGTTGTCGTTTACTGGCAAGGGCAGGGTCTCGACTGTCATGGCGACTGCGGCGCCAATTAACGCCAGCGGTGGCGATACGAAAACCGCGCTTGCCAAAAAAGCAAAAAGGAACCCGAAGAGCGAGCCCTCTAATGTTTTGCCTTTGTTGTATGGTAACGGCTTTTTCGAGATTAGTCCTCCGAAAAGTGAGGCGGTGCTGTCGCCTAAAGTGAATATGGCAATGGCAGCGCTGTTCACTGGGGTAGGAAACAGTAACAGAGTTATCAGTATGCCTATGGCGAAGTACAGGGGAGCCGAAGCGAACTCGTATAGTTCTGCCTGTGACGCGGCGCTGCGCGTTATTGCGGATATAACAGGCAGGTTTTTTCTGTTCATCCGTGATATTTCAGATACAAAGTAAATGGCGCTTACCACGTAAATCATCAATGCTACTGGGTAAATGCCGATTAAACCGGCAAGAACTGGAACAAGAAAGCCCGAAGCATGAATAGCCTCCCTTATTATGTCGTTCTTTGAAGGTAGAGACCGTTTTTTCGGTTTGCCATAGATTATGGGCAGAATTCCTGATAGCTTTCCGGTTACAACCTTGTCAGCCTTGACGCGTAGCACGAAGTCTGGGTTGTAACCTATCTTCTGCATTCCAGAGAGAAAGATACAACTGTTGTTCCTATCGTCTGCGACAACAACGCAATCCTCCAGTTTCAACCCTTCAGCCGCTAAGATCTGCGATAGAACTTTCAATTTCCCATTAGCCTCTATAACATCGCCCCAAATCTCGCCTGTCAACGCGTCATCATTAACGCCGACTTCAATGCCGAAGGCGTAATCTGCGTCAACCATTCTGGCTAATTTCTCAACAACAACTGTGGGCAGTCCTGAACTTATTAACGCGATTTTGCAGTTTCGAATCTTAAGTTGAGCAAAAAAACTCTCCAACATAGGTTTGGAAGGAATTTCATCGAAAACTCTCATGAGCGTTTCAATTTTAACTCCCCGCATAATTTTGAATATACGTTTTAGAGCTGGCTTCAACTTAACAATGCCTAGCTCGTAAAGAAAACCGATGAAAAACATCTTCAGCAACTGAGAAACGCCTATGCTCTTGCCAACATCGAAGATAAAACGGTTTTTGGCAATCAGCACTCCTTCAACGTCGAAGACTACAAGCGGTGGTTTTCTTTTGTCTGGCGCCTCCAACCGTCTTCACTTCTATGTTTTATGTTGCTTCCTCTGTGAACTGCTTAAATAACGCTTTATGCCCTAAAATTAGTTGTGATGTTTTGGGAAAACGCTTCTATCCTGTTTGACCGCAAATATACCGTTTGTTCTGCAGTTCTAAGGGGCAGCCTCCGCCGCACACTTGCAGTTGGGGGCAGTCCTTGCATTTAGGCTCCACGTATTCTCTGTTGCGAATTTTCACCGCGAGAGGGTGATTCCAAATTTTTTCCCACGGGTCAACGAGAATGTTTCCGAGGTTTTCGAAGTAGCTTTGGCAGGGGTAAACATCACCGTTTGGTCCAACACACGTGTTTATCATCGCCGCCGTGCAAGATTTGACGCCTAAGCCCAACTGAACAGGATCAAGACGGCAATACTGCGTTGGCGTGTACCATAGAAATTTCAGGTTAAGCTGCTGAGCTTTATCCCGTACTTTCGGCAAAAACTCCTTTAGCGTCTCGACAGGTAACGCGAATTCTTGGCTTACTGAATTTGCCTTGCCAGAGTATATGAGGCTGTTACAGCCGAAAGCGGCGACGCCCAAATCTTTGATGTAATCAATGGTTCTCAGGAATTCTGGCGCGTTGTGTCTACTGAGCGTTGTGTTAGTGGTTACGTAGATTTGTGAGCGTACCGCGTTTTTTATTCCAACAACGGTTTCTTTCCAGCTTCCTTCAGAAGCGGTCATCAAATCGTGAGTTTTAGGCTTGTGTGACTCAAGGGTTACCTGCACAAAGTCTAAGCCAGCTTTTTCAAGGGTTTTCACGTACTCTTTGTCTTTCAGTTTTCTGCCATTGGTTATTAACCCTGTGACCATGCCTTTGTTCTGGGCATACTGTAACAGTTCCGGCAAGTCCTCGCGCAGAGTCGGCTCGCCGCCTGTGAAGGTTAGGATGAAAATGCCGATTTGGCTGAGGCGGTCTATCACCTCCTTCCACTGAGCGGTATTCAGCTCTGGGGTCTCGTGGGGTCCGCCAGCGTAGCAGTGAACGCAATCGTTCTGACACTTGAAGGTAAGTGCCATGTCCATGCGTAATGGCGCGGAATACTGATAGGTGAAGGGTTCCTCTTTTTCTACTTCAAGAAAAGATATCGGGCAGATTTTCTCAGTTCGCGCCAGCGTGCTAATTGTGTAAACGAGTTTTTCGTAGTCTGCTTTTGCTTTGGCTGCGTTCACGCGGTAGATGCGGCGAATTTGCTTCAGTACATCGCTTTCAGGCATGCCCTTCATGAAGTAATAGGTGTAAGCGGACGCCGTCTCGTTCAAGTGAAGCACGGTGTTGGCGTTTATCACCATAACTCCACGCCCATCGGGTTGGATGCGAAGTTGAAGCGACATTCCTGCAAACTCGCCCGTTCCGCGGTAGGTGTAGCGTCCTTGAGGAACTTTGGGCGGTCGTAACGTTTTTCGCAGAAAACTCACTTTCAGCCGACACCTCCCCCTGCGCAAGCGCAAGCACATGAAACACAAGCGCATGCACAAGCACATGCAGCACAAGCACAGACACATCCAGCCTCGCGGCGGGCAGGCGTGTGCGACGCCTTCTGAGTTTGCACTGGAATTATGGAGTTGGCGAATTTCTCAATGTCCGTTACGATGTTGCTTGAGGTTTTTTCCACGGCGGTGGCGATGTTGTTTGCGAATTCAGCGCCTGGAATGGTTGGGGGTTTGGCGGCTTTGGCGGGTGCGTCAATGTTTGGTTTGTACGTGGGATGGGGATTGTAATGGTGGTAGCCGTACCAGTACCAGAACCAGAGCGGGCTTGGGTCAAAGGCGCGGTTGCGAAACGTTGTTTCTGTGCGGGAGCGGTAATTCGGGTCAAGCATAAGCCACAGCAGTTGCTCGTCGTAGGCTTTGGACGCTAAGTCAACGGTGCCAGCTTGCTCCACTTGGGTCCAAGCTTTGGTAACAATTTTTCTGTAATAGTCCACTGTGTCGCGTCGGCTGTACCCGCGCAGTTTCTGTTCCACTGTGTCTCTGAGAAACATCACTGTGTGCGCCAGTTTTTCTTCGTCGAGCGTTCCCTCAGCCTCTTTTAACGCATGAAGGAAATCAATCTCATAGTATCGTAACGGGTTTTCCGAAGTTCCGGTTTTGTTTTTGAACAAAGGCATTATTCTAAGTTTAAGCGCTGGATTAGTTGATTCAACCCACACGGCTCTTTTCTGCAGTAGGCTGTAGAGGATTTCTGTGACAATCTGCGTCGGCTTTATGCCAAGCAGGTAAGACGCTTCAACCGCTGTCAAGCCGCGCCTTATTCCAAGAGTTTCCATGCTAACTTTAGGTGAGAAATACGTGCTTTTTCTTGCTACTTGAATAACAACTATAATTACAATAAAGGCAATTATCGGCAAAACAATCAAGGCAACTGTCTCTAAACCAATTCCGCCAGAGGACTGTGTAGGATTGTAGTTGGGCAGAGCATTGGCTGGGAAAGAAACGCCGAGTAAATATTGTTCGTTTGGTTGAAGAACAGGTATTTGCCAGAAAACCGCAACTCGACCTTCCACGATTAAAGTGCTGTTCCAGAATTTGTCAGGTAGCGTTTTAACTTCGTTGATGGTAACGTTGAGGGGCAGAACAATTTGAACTAGAACATCATTAATGGGCACGGGCATCCATTGGGGAGCAAACTGCATCCCATAATTGCCAGGGTTCTGGGTGTCGTTGGAAAGCATTCCAGCAACGTTGGTGGTTACGGTGAACCAAATTGTGTTTCCAGCGCTCAAAGGCTCGGACAAAGTTACTCTTACTCGATAATTGCTGCCCTCGTTATCCTTGGTTGCTTGCAGTTGACGACCAAACTGGTCCACAGCTTGACCTATCTCATAATCGCCTTTGGGTTGCCCAAGCTGCACGTAGTTAATGGCAGCTCCTGAAGTAAGCGTTAAGGTTACGTTGTAAGTAAGGTCGATTGTACCATCGTCGTTTATAAAGATTTGAGCCCATTGATGGTCAAAGGTGTAGAGTCTATCTTGTGCACTAATCAAACCCACAGGTAGAGATGTGACGGTTAATGCAAGTATAACCGTCAACAAGAAAGCTCTTTTTACCATTTTGGTTCCTCAGTAACCTCAAAGGTGTTGCCGCAATAGAGGCAGGTGGCATATGGCACGCCTGACACAATTTTAATTCGATTAACATCCACTGAAGCAGAACAATTTGGACATTTAATTGAGGCAGCCTTCATCTCTCCCGAAAATTCTAAGCGTTGAATGACCGTTTTCGGTTTACGAGTCGCGTAATAAATGCCTACGATAATTGCGATTCCGATAACGAATAGAATGCCGCTTGTAATTAGTCTTGTTAGGGTTGCTTGAACTGAAGCAGCAAGCGCAAAAATGACTGCAAAAAAGAAGACAACCGCGACCGCAATGGCGCCTAGTACCGTTATGATTTTCACATTTATGTGTGGTGTAGCATCTCACAATTTAACTTTGCCCTTTAACCGCGTGAGTATTTTTCGATTTCTGATATGTGCATAGCCTGAAACTTGGTTTATATTACGATTCAATGCGTCAATGTGAAGGTGCACGTAGATGAACAAAAGCCTTTTAAAAAAGAGTTCCTTGAGTGTTTAGCGGTTATGTACGAAGAAGGTCCACCAGTAAGGTACCCGAGTCCTGATGCTTGGGTACGGGCTTTACCCGTAAACTCCTAAACAAATTATAGCTAAGAAACTGGAATCAGCTTATAAGCACCATCCAAGAACTAACAGCCTGAGTGGGCTCTAAACAATTTTTTCAATATGGGTTATGCCTGACCCCACTTGCCTTCTAAAAGAGTGGTCATAAGGTTTAGTTAAGAGGCTAAGAGGCTTGTTCATCTCGGCTTTTTTGAGGTGAATAGCCGCCACAGTGGCGTTAACGTTTTTTTCTTCCACTACGATTATTATTTGGGATGTGTGAGGCGCGAAAATCCCCCGTTTTATGTTAATTCCTGATATGGCGCCTATAGCGATAGACGCGACGCCTGCCGAGTGTTTCATCCTGTCGCCGATGAGTGTGACCACGCCTAAGCCGTATTCTATCTTCAAGTTTTCGTCAAAGCCTTTCAGCTTCTCCTCATTTTTCCTTAGAAAATCCGAGTCCAAAAACAGGAAGTCTCGAATTCTCTCACCTGTCTCCAGTGTTTCAGCGCCCAAGTCCATGAAGTCATTGCGTTTCTCCCAAATTCTCAGCGAATCTTCTAGAGAACGACTTTTCTCATCGCTCATAGAAAGGATAGCGCAGCCAGCTTTGCCCGTCAAGCACTTCACGATTTCTCCGCCAGCCGTCTCAGACTGAATTATCGAGTATTTTTCAGGCTGATCTATTGGCATTATCCGTAAAGGTTGCAGGAACCGCCTAGCCATCGCAATTGCAGGACTCTGCAGTATTTTCATGCCCATCATTGAAGCCTTGTGAGCCTCGTTGTAAGTAAGCGCCGTTACGTGGTCGGTTTTCTGCCCTTTCACAACTTTGGGGTCAGCGCTTTGCACTGGCACATCTTTGAATAAGAGTGTCTCGGTCTGGTAGCGGTCTTTCAGAAGGCATGAGGTGAAAACTGCGGTGAGGTCTGAGCCACCTCTGCCCAAGACAGTTTCGAGACCGTCTGTCGTTACCCCGAGGAAACCTGCTAACGAAATGATTTTGCCGTCTTCCAGTGGTTCGATTAATGTGTCAATTCTTTTTTTGCTAAATTCGTAATTTGGTGTTGCATCGTCAAAATTGTCATCCGTGACAATTGGCCAGTTTTGTACAGGAAGGCAGCAGGAATCAAGGTCATTACTTTTCAGAATATAATCTGCTAGCGTCGACATGGCTAGTTCCCCGCCGAGAGTAAGGATTTTTGCTTTTATGTTGCCGCTGAAACGTTTATTGACCGATGCAAAGGTTTCCTCAATCTGAGATTTGTAATCAGCCAATGCGGCTACTGCCTGTTTCAGGCACTTGCCTTTGACGTAAAGCTTTGCTAAACGATCGTAAATTTCAAAAACAGGATCTATGGAAATTGGCGCTAATTGCGCATAAGATTCGCCTATCCGGATAAGTTCATCGGTGCAGCCCATCGGGGCCGAGAATACAACTATTGGGCCGAAGTCATCTTTGGTTTTGAGTTTCTTCATGCGCTTCAGTATTTTTGGAATCCCCTTGCCTTTCACATCTAAGAGGCTGCCACCGAATTTTGCCACTGAAAGCTTCTTTTTCAAAGCCAATATCTCCTGAACATAGAGTTTAGCAGATTAACCTCGCTTTAATAATTTTCTGAAATAAGTAAAGACGCAATTGTTATTACTGAAGTAAATTTTATAATTGCATAGCGCGCTCTTTAAAGACATGCCCTTCAAGACGAGTATGCCTCAAGAAACAATGTTTTGGGGGACTTTACGGAAAAACTGGCTTTTCCTTTTGTTATTAGTATTGCCTTTGGTATCCTTTGTTTCGGCGCATGCGAGCTTGTTTACGAGCTTTGTCTTCACTTTCTTTGTTCCAGGGTTAATATCCTATAGGTTTTTTAGGCTAAAATCCCTCGAAATCTTGGTGTTTGTTCCCCTCTTTAGCGTTCTTTTGTCAACTCAACTGATTTATTACCTGTCTCTGGTTTTTGGCTATTCAAGGGAAACTATACTTTTTTCCTTTCTTGCCTTGGCTGTCGTTTATGGGTTGGTGAATTCACGAAAGAAAGAGGCGTACCCTCTCAGAAATTTTCCCAAGATCAGAAAGTTCAGTAAAACGTTATTACTCATTTTTTTCCTGATTTTTATTCTTTCCTTGGTTGTTCTTTATCGAAGCGTCTGGTTTGAGACTGCATCGGGCATAGTTATAACGGGTTCAAACTGGCAAGACACGCCTTTGCATTACGAAATAATCGAAAGCATAAACAACGGTAATTTCCCTCCAGAAATGCCGTATTATTCTGGGGAAATGATGAACTATCACTACTTTGTGGACTTTCACACCGCCATTTTAGAGAAAGTCTATGGTTTTCTGCCGAAACTTTTGCCTTTTTTGAACGCTGTCTTTATTCTCATTTTTGCCTTGGCAATCTATTCGTTAGCGAGAGTGAATGGGAAACGCGCAGCTGTCTTCGCAACTCTTATAGCGACGTTCGGCTGGGGCTTCAGCTACATCGGCCTTTTTTCGGCATTAGCTAGCGGGCAATTTTCCCCCTATCAGAATTACATTTACCAGTACGGTGGCTTCTTTGGTTTGCCGCCTATATTTGATAATCTGCTGCAACAGAGGCCGCTTCTGATAGGCTTGCCAGTCTTTGCGCTCGTTTTGACCCTGCTGAGGGATATGGAGGACGAAAACAGGCTAATATTAGCTGGCATCGTTACTGGTTTGCTGTTTCCTTTTCACGTCGCATCTTTTATTTGTGCCTACGTTGTCTACTTCGCCAGCATTCTGTTGAGCCGAAAGCCCTTCAAGAGGCATTACCTGTACTTTTTGGTGTCCGCCATTGTAGCGTTGCCCTTTCTTCTTTCAGGCGCTTCTTCAATTTCACTTGCAAATCCTTGGGCATTCAGTTTCCTAAGGGAGAATCCAATTTTCTATTATGTTGCGAATCTTGGGATTCCGTTTCTGATTTCTTTAGCCCTGTTCTTTACGAAAGTTGAGGGAAAACTTTTGAAGCTTGTCTTTCTTCTTCTATTTTTAATTCCAAATATTATCTCCATAACACCGAATTCTTGGGACATGTACAAGTTCTTTATTTTCGCTTGGGTTCCCATAGCCGTGCTGAGCG
>SMTZ1_10005159_pt1 | contig 20295 bp, 23 predicted proteins | sample DeeMarSWOR136_30_FD_25667 | JGI IMG/M metagenome (IMG submission 25667) | reverse complement strand
AGGGTTGCCGGTGGCCTGCGGAGGGCGATAACCTTGCAGCTTCTACAATCTGGTTAAGGACCTCTTGAGGCACGGGATCGGGCCTGTACCTTCGGATACTACGTCTCTTTTGTAGAACTTCCATAAACTCCAACTGTCCACTCACCTCCTTACTTTAAAAAATATAAAAATATGCAAGGAATTCATCGATAATATACTTATTTGTTTCTGACTATCTTATTGTTCATGAAGCATGTACACCTTTGCTGCTCGTCTCATCTAGCTAGCATAATATTCGAGCGGGCTTTCTTCTAAAAGTGAAGATAACTTCTGTTCCCTCTGCGTATAAACCTTGGCGTATTACGCTTTTAGCGGTTTCAACCAGTCGTTGTAAAAAAGGAAAGTGAAGTGATCGAGATTGAGACATAGACTATGACTTGCTTGAATATTACTGATGAGTTCTTTTACTGGAGGGGAAGCCATCCAAGCCTTCGTCTCCTTATCCAGCAATTAATTCTTTACGAGATGGCCCACGTTACGTAAGAAAGCTGGGTATCTCTACCTCTTTGGATCTCGTCCAAGGCTTCAAGAGACAAACGTCCTCGTTGCTCCTTAGAAGTCAGAGTTGATCGGGAGAACAAAGAAGTTGGTGGGTAGGTAGAATCCTGTGAAAACGGGTTAGCTAGACCTCGAAAAGGGCCTCTCGGCCCAAGAGGACACTGGCAAGCCACAGCGAAAAGCCGAGTAAGGCGACCAGGAGGGGGTATTTGAGCCAACTCTTTAGGTAGAACCATTTTTTTTGGTTTAGCAGAGGTATCGAGCAATTAGGGCAGTACGGAACATATCCTCCGTCTTCTTCGTGCCATTCAACCACAGGTTGATGAAAAAGACGCATCACACTCGAATAGTCTGCGTCAGGATTCAGCGCGTGAATTCCGTATTCCCTGGCTTCGAGTTAGGGATTGGCTGTGAACTCCTTGGGGCTGATGCCATGAGTCGATGTGGCCAAGTTTCTTTCCCGCTCAGGCCTATTCTGTAAGTCTGTCCTGTCCTGAATGTGATGCGGATTTGGCACCCAGCGAATTCTGCTCAAACACCGATAACAAAAGAAGCCTTTCTCTTTATAACCTTCGTTCCGTATCCTGTCGATGCATTTCACCCTCTAGCTTGAGAGGTATGCCGCGCTCATATCCCTACTGAGTACCTGAATAAGTAATTTGTGAGCTTGGAATAGTCTTCGTTCTCGGTTCCCTTTAGTACGCGATTCACATTGACGCGCGTAATTGCTTTCCTAAACCTCGTCTCCTTACGTTCGGTTCAATGGGTAATGGCTTGCCCTTCCCTTTGACAAGAATGCCTTCTCCATGAGCTCACATATGTGTTCATACATTTCTCTTTGCGCGTTTCTGAAGGTCTGGGGCTGTACCTCATCGTACATTTGGTCAGCAAACTCCGCCCAAACGTATCGGCCACTTCGCCCCCTCTTCTTTGCTTCCGCGGCCATCTCCCGCAGTATGGCTGCACCCGCTTCATCCTGTTCTAGGTTATCGAAGAGAATTGTCCAGAACCGGGTCGCGTAATTGAACTTGCGGGCGCCTTGATTGACTGCTTCGTTAAAGCCGCGGTAGGTCTGTCCGGTCCCTCCGTGTAAAACTACGGGTACATCCATCCCTTTACGTCTTAGACCATCCCTGACTTCACCTATCCTATTGTAGAATATGGGTGGTTCTCCCGTTATCTCTCCGTGAGCGGCCCCTATGAAGATGGCCAAGGCTTCGGGATTGGTCTCCTCAACCAGTAGCACAGCGTCATCCACCGCCGTTATTTCCGCCCCGATCTCTTCTCGCGTCTGGGCGGCTCGCGCCGCGGCGCTCCCGATCTCGCCTTCCTCGACCTCAACGCTGATCCCCAGCGCGTGCAGGTCCTCGATGATTGGGACACACTTTTCGACATTCATTCGGACGGCTTCCGTCCTGTCCGACGTGGGTTGCTTCGAGAAATCGAGTTCCACCGAGGTATACCCCGTCTCCGACGCCGTATAGGCTAGATCCGGATCCTTCTGGAGGTGGTCGATGTGCAGACAGATGGGTGGCACGGTCTTGGAGTGCTGCGCCCTTTGTTCCACCGCCGATACTGCCAAGTCCATGAATCGCGTCAGCTTGTCCTCGTACCCGCTCCCGGGTAAGGCATATCCCACCTGGGACTCTGCAACCTCAATGATCAAAGGCGAGTTGCTGTCAAAGGCCGCGTCGAGAACCGCATAGAGCATCTCGGGAACAACGGCGTTTGCCGCTAGTACCCCAAAATTGTGCGTGTCCGCTGGCTGCAATATCTCTTTGAGGTTCAGAAATCGGGTCGTGCCTAACGGTGTCTCTATCCTTCGGACGTAAGGGTTTGTGTCACGAGATAAGGAAGCAATATTCCTTGGCTTATACATTATCTTCCCCTATTCTTCTATAGGCTTTTGTAACTTATAAAAAATACTGCAACCGAGAGAGATCATCCGTGTAATTGGGAAGTCTGTTCACTGCCCCTCATGTCAACGAAAAGGAACCGGTCAAACTGAGAACGACAGTTAGCCCGTCCAATGGTTGCCCCTTTTTTGGGATAACGAGGTAGGGCGCATCGTCACGACACGGGGGTCCTTTGAGGCCGACGTGTAGTTGATCTTCTGATTTACTGGCTACTGTCTTTTGAATTGTCTAGCTAGCTAGACATGCATAGGAAACCCTCGTCTGACGGCGACCACAAGTGTAAATGGTATTTCTAGTCTCGAGGGCTTCTCCAAAATCATCGTGATTCTTAGGCCAATTCGTCGTATTCGTGTTTCTGAACCGCGATAGTTTTAAACAGGATGACCATCACATGGATATGGGTGTGTGAAGACCTATTGAGGTGTGTTGTCTCCCATTGACCGAACCGGAGAAAATTGAGTATAAACCCATTACGGTGAGAGACGCTCTCACCGAGATGAAGGATCTGTCGGAGATAATGATCGACTTGGCCTACTCGGCAGCCCTCTTCCACAACCGCGAGCTGGCTGAGGAGGTCTTAGAACTCGAAGAGCGGGTGGACTACCTCGCGTACATGTTAAACATGAACCTCATGTTGGCTGCACGGGATGCCGAGGACGCTGAGGCCCTTGTGGGGATATCGGCTGTCGCCTCTGCCACGAACGAGGTCTCAGATGCAGCCGCTGACATCGCCTCTCTCGTTCTTCAAGACATTGGGATCCACCCCATCGTCCGAGAAGCCTTTGAAAAGATGGAGGAGCGGCTGGCACGCGCTGAGGTCATGCCCTCCTCTGTCCTCTCGGCGAAGAAGTTAGGCGAGTTGGACTTAGCGTCGCGGATTGGTGTGGACGTAATCGCCATTCGACGCGGAAAACGGTGGCTCATCGACCCTGACGAAGACGAGCCTCTCCTCTCACGCGACATCGTCTTTGCCCGTGGGGCACCTCTGGGCGTCGAGAGACTGAGGAAGCTCGCCTGTGGAGTGACCAACGAACTGGAGTGAAGGACGGTACGTCATGTCACGCACAACTGAACATTTACAAAATATCGCCGACAAGCTGACGACTCTAAAAAACACCTCTGAGCTCATGATCAACCTCGCGTATTCCTCCCTCCTCTTTAACAGTCGGGAACTAGCTGAGGAGGTACAGCTGCTTGAGGAGCGCATCGACAAGCTGCAGACCGAGTTCGAACTCCTCGTCCTCGCCAGCGGCTTCACCCCCGAGGAGTCCCAGGATTATCTCGGCTTGATGCGGCTTGGCGTCACCACGGAGAGAATAGCGGACGCTGCTGCCAGAATCGCCGACGTGGTGCTCCGAGGCTTAGAACCCCACCCCGTCATGAGGCTGGTGATCGAGGAAGCGGAGGAGACCGTGACCCGGGTACAAGTGTCACAGCACTCCCCTTTGGTGGGGAAAACCTTACGCGACGCGAAGATCCCCGCGGAAACCGGCATGTGGCTCCTCGTGATTCGACGGGAGGGAGACTGGATACGCCCCAAACCTGAGACCTTGATACGGGAAGGGGACGTTCTGGTAGCCTCAGGCTACGCGGAGGGCGAAGACGACTTCGTCAGATTGGCTTCCGGCAAAAACTGAGCTAGACCTCGAGGAATAGCGGTGTAAACCGTACGATCAAAGAGGCCATGGATCCGAGGTCAACGGCTTCAAGACTGAAGACCGTCATCTCTTCGGTGAGTATACGTAACCCTGATCCTCTGCGACAGTCATACTCGCGACGACCAACGGAAGGCATCCGGATTGTTATCGTATTCGTCGCGTCCAGTTCGCTTGGTTGAGGGCCCACTCCTTCTTGAGGTATTTTTTACTATACAGCCGCTTAATGGCTAACGTCTTTGTCGATACCCCGTTGACTTCTTTTTCTTCGACAGTAATGTAGCCGTCAAAGAGATCGATGACCACCCTTGTTTCATCACTTGCGTGCATGCCTGGGTCGATCGTCGATAGGATTGTCGCCTTCGTAACCTTAAGCATGGTGAGTAAGTCCCTGAGCCACCTTCTCACCGTCTTTGCTCCATGGGTTAGGATGATGTCTGAAACGATTTCTAGAACCACTCTCCGCGGGCTTTTCCCTCTGTGTGATAGGTCTTGAAGGAGGGATTCTATCTTGATGTTTATTTGCGTCAAGTCGGGGCTCTGGAACTTAAAGATGTTCGGGCCATCGGGGAGGATAAGGTCGGCTCGAGGGCTGCAGAGAAAGAGATAGAAGTGCTCTGGTTTCTCCGTCACAAGCTCCGAGGTCATTTTCCTCATCTTTGTAGTCAATAGAAGGACCACTTCGTCTTGATCGATGCCTTTAAGCAGGAAGCTTTCCGCGAGCAGGTCTTTTTCGTCGAAGGGCGGGGAGACGAGAAGAACGGCGTAACCCTCAGGAACGCCCCCATACAAGATGTCGTCGAGTTCGGCTATGCCGGTTGAGACCGTCGGGTTGGTGGCAGAGTACTCTACGCGCTCAATTGCGTATTTAAAAATCTCAGCGTGCTGCTTTTCGTCGGCCACATTCTCCAAGAATATCTGCTTCAGCCACCCCTCCTCCATTTCTGCAGCTTGACGAGCGTAGAGAGCGGAAGCCTCTTCCTCAAGCTTCAGATCATGTCTCAAAAAAGCTAATGCTTTTTTCATCTGCTCCTTCATATCGGTTCCTCCTTGAAAGATAAGGATAATGGGCGTTTTAAACTTTCAAGCTTCAGACGACATCTTATACATACGGGAGCGATTAGGCCTTAAAAGGTAGCAGCGAGACAAACTCTTCGTACGTCGGACTGTACGAGTCAGCTATGCCGAACCCTGTTCACCCCCGTGCTAACGGGTATTGATTGTCGATAATGAACACGGATACGGCGCCCATCGTAACGAGGGGGATTGACATCTCGGTTTTTCGACTGTTTCCGACGGCGAATCACGGATTAGTCTGTAGACCTAAGGTCCCTCGTTCTCTCATCTCACGGCTGAAGCGATTTGAGGTACGCGACGCGGTTTTCGGGGCGCAGTGTAACCAGACGTGGGCAGAGTGGAGACACGTGAGTCAGCTCCGGTCCTGATTTGAGCTCCACTCGATGACAGCCATACGGAGGAAACTGACCGTTTTCGCGTCCTCGTGTTCTCCCTTCTTTGCCACCAGTTGAAAGGGCAGAGATCCGACGTCTGCTTGATTACCCAGCAGATACTGGAAGTGGAGAATCCGTGAGGATCCCTCGGGTGTTTCTTCTTCCTTCACCTGGATTCTCCCCCGCTGCACGTCAATACCCTTCACGTAAAGGTATCGCTTATACCGGGCTACGACGTATTCAAAGAGGGAGTCCACCTCGTCCTCTTGAACTTTGAAGGGAATGTCAAAAACCCAGGCACTCCCCTTTTGAGGCGGACGCCCCATCTGCCACCTCCGACGCGCTGATGGAGTGATATCTACTGAAGATTGAAGCGCCACTAGGGCGCCAACGAGCACCGCCGCCATCGCGATGCTCAGAGATGCCAGACACCATCCCGCGGAGATCTTCTGCCTCACAACGATGCCACTCGAGATAAGCGGCATAAGTCGGTACAGGCTGAGCCCAAGTAAGTAGCCCATGCCTCCTCCAATGATTCCGATGATCAACGCTTCCGCCACAAAGAGGAACGTGATGTGGGTAGGGTTAAGGCCCACCGACGAGAGGATGGGTTAAGGCCCACCGACGAGAGGATGACCATCTCTCTGCGGCGTTCATAGATGGCATTGATCATGGTGATGACGACGTTCAGGATCACAATCAGCCACGGAATAAAGATAAACGCACCCTTGGTTTCGAGGTACGGCATGATGCCTACCCGGGTTACATGCTCCTCTTCTGATGACCACGCCCAGTAATCCCTTTCTAAGGCTATCCACCGGGCAAAGGCGAGGGCTTCCACCGCGGTCTCGACCCGCAGATCGATCCGCGAGAGGAACACATGGAACGAAAATTTCATCGCGGTCTGCCAATCCATCACGACCACTTCAGAGGGCTCACAAGGAACGACCACGGTATCTATAACCTCCCCATCCACGATCACGGGGATCACTTTTTCCGGTATCAAGGGATCCCCATCCAAATCTCTGACTCGACTTAACCCCCCGTCATCAAGAAGCCCCACCAGCGTAGCCTCAATTGACGTCCCCCAGATGCTTAGCGTCAACCTTTCTCCCACTTGGACCTTCAATGCCTTAGCTGCTTGGACGCTAATCATAATCGCGTCCTCCTCACCGTCGTCCAAGAAGCGACCTTGCCCTTCAACGAGAAGCTGATTCATCCCGGTAACCTCGCTCTCGCCACGTGGTGAGATACCCAGCACACTGAATATGGATAGTCGCTGTCGCGCGGCGGAAAGTACACCCAAGCGGCTGCGTGTCGGGTAATTTTCAGCCTTCGGAACCACGAGGGTGACTTCGGGCTTTTTTTGCAGCCATTCGATATCCGAGGCGTCTAGGGGGTCAAACGTGATGGCTACTTGGGTCTCAACAGTCAATTCCACGTCGGGAAGGGGTTTTCGGACGAGTAGTCCCTCAGCTTCAGGGGGCGCGGTACTGATTGCGGTGGTCGTGAAACCGTGTTCGACGGAGAAAGAGGTTAAGGCGACGAAGCTCATGACCAACATCGTGACCGTGATCAGAGTGAGAACGAAGCGGGTTCTTCTTCCCTTCAAGTTCCGCTTCGCCATGGAGAAGAACGTGGTGGTGGTCATGGGTAGCAGTCGGGGCACGATAAACGTGAAGAGGAACGACGCGAGGATGGATAACACTGCCGTCAGGAGGAGAAATGGGGTGGCAACGATTTGGCAGCCCGTGTAGACGTGGACGAGGATGAGAAGGAGGAGGACGTAGAGTCCTCCCGTGGCTAGCAGCCTCTGGGCCCAGGACTCGCAGAGGAGGTACGCGAGTGATGTCGAGGTGAGGGCGAGAAACAGAATGAGGATCGGCGTCGACGCGGAGGCATTGACGTACATGGCCTGCACGGTCTCGCTGATATACGCTGCTTTGGTGTACGCTTCACGGAGGTCTGCGTAACATTCTACGTACCGGCCCTCCAAGAACTCAGCTTCCGCGTTTTTTAGTAGGGTCGAGGTCTGTTCCAGGTCCCGTTTTTCCGCAATAACGTAGAATCCCAGCTGCTCTGTCTCGTTGACCTGTGTTTCAGTCAGCTGTATGAAGTCCCGTGTCAGATTGAGGTTGTAGGGTAACGCGTACTTGTCCACTTGGATCCGTAGCTCGTCCCCTGTTTCGAGCTGGGAGACCTGGGGCTCGTCAATGAGAAGGGTGTGCGACGCTGCTACCTTGATCTGGATCACGGTGTGCACTGGGATGATCACCTGTGTGTGGCTCACGTTGATGAACTGGCTGTGGGACGTAGCGGTTGTGCCATATGTTAAGATACATTCGTCACACTCTGAGCCTGGTTCCACGGGTATCACGGTGAAGCCAACGGATTCTGGCGGCCTCGAGGAATCCACGAAGAGGAGGTCGCCTTCAAAGAGGATGGAGGCGGCAGGAACCATCTCGAAGAGCAGGGTCACTTCGTCGCCTGTCTCCAGGGTGAAGCTGTGAAGCTGGGGGATGTAGTCGCAGCCTGGAGAACGGGGGTCATCATAGTACGCGTACACGTTGCAGTAGAAGCCGCCTTCAACACGAAGCTCGTAGCTGCCATTGTTCTCCGTCTTCGTAACCGCCTGTAACGTCGTAGTGGTCCTTGTCCTCCATCGCTCTCGATACGTTCGGAACTCCCAAACGGCGATCGTCGCGTCCGCGATGGGCTGCCCGGTTGCTTTATCGCTCACATGCCCCCGAAGGAGTGATGAAGAGGCGCTTACGCCGTGCGTCGTGTACGCATGCCCCTCAGCGACGGCTGTGGTGAGGAGAACGAGGGCTATAATCGCGAGGATCCAACCCACTTGCTTGACTTGAGTTGTGCTGCCCAGGCCCTGACCCCGTCTCCTTCCGCAGTGTACTTCGCCCTGTCTTCGGTCTATCTGCTGGTAACTTTCTTACTAGCAGCGTGCACCGTATTTATCTCTATTCATTCCCCTATGATCGCGGTTAAGCAGGGTGAAGCAGCTCAAGTCCCTCGCTTGCGAACATGAGCTAGCGATGTTGTAGGTTCCAGGCTGATCTGGGACATCACAAACGAACGCTAGACCCTTTTGTCCTCTTGTCTCTGAACATCTTTATTGTCTTGAACGTATAGATAGGGTTGAAGCTAGGTTCAACCACCTCTTGTCCCCCATCCATTGTGCCAGCCAGATTGCAAACGGGAAAAGAGAGGTTTTCGTTGGATGCGTTTCCGCGTGCTGTTGATGTTCCGATGAGGCGGTTCCTTCCGTCTTTGCATCTCTGCTTGGATCGCTCTCTACTCTCTTTCCAACCTGTATCTACTTTTTTTGGGTGGGAATTCCGTCGGATTCGGGGGGTTTCGCGGAAAGGCGGTGGAAAACCGCGTATCTGACGGGAATATCCGGGCGCCATGGGGAGCTTTGGGGAGGAATAGGGAGAGGGCGACCGGCGGGGCGTTTCCTCTTCGACGTGAGGTGCGTCGAGTCGTGCGAGGGAGCTACATTCGGTTTCACGCCTTTTTAATAAGTTAATTAGCTAGTTGACAACGGGCACCCGCGTCCTCCCCTCCTCATCCCTTCCACCTTTCGTCATCAAGGAGGGCCGTCAACCCTTACCATTTTCAATTTCCCAAAGCGTTCTTCGCTCCGTCTTCTCTCCCAGGGTGCAGCCCGAAAACAAATATATGATCTCACCGGCTTTATTCTTCAAGAAGAGGTGAATTGATGAGTCACCTGGTTGTAACCCGTCCTGCGTTTACGGGTGGCGGGCGTATTCCCGCCCAGTATACGTGCGACGGAGCGGATGTTACTCTCCCATTACGCATCCAAGGCATACCTGAAGAAGCGAAAAGCCTCGTTCTGATCGTTGACGATCCTGATGCGCCCGTGGGAACATGGGTTCACTGGGTTCTCTGGAACCTCCCCGTACACGGCACGATTGAGGAGGATACCACGCCTGGAACCCAAGGGATAAACGACTTGGGAAAGCGCTCGTATGGTGGCTAGCTAGCTACCCGTAACATCGACCGTCCTGAAAGTACTGTTTGGTGCGTGAACTCGCGGGGAGCGTGGACTTACGCGGATCCTCTTCGTCGAACCGCCGAAAGACCCGTGGTTTATCATGGGCGACTATCTTTCTCCGCCTCTCGGCATCTTGAGTTTGGCTGGCTATCTTCAGAACAGGCGACCGAACCTTACGGTCGACGTCGTTGATTGCCAAGCTCGACGCTTCGGCTGGAACGAGCTGGAAAACCAGATAGCGGCCTTTCAGCCAGACATCGTGGCGCCAAGTGGCTTAGGCACGTGTAACGCCTACACGGTCATACGAACCGTGGAACTTGCGAAGCAGGTCGTTCCGTCTGCAACCACCATCGTTGGCGGTCAACACTTCACCGCTCTCGCCGAGGAGAGCCTGCAGACGTATCCCGACATCGATCTTGTGGTACGTGGAGAAGGGGAACAGACCCTCACCGAACTCGTCCACGCTCTTGAAACACAGGCGCCCCTCTCGTCCGTGCGAGGCCTTTCCTTCAGACAAGGCGGCAAGATCGTCCACACGCCTAACAGACCTCAGATCACGAATCTGGATGTTCTGCCCTTCCCCGCGTATCATCTGGTCGAGGAACACATGAAGGACTACTTCTTCACCCTCATGACCGGGCAAGACAGACCCTTCGCCATCATCGAAGGATCCCGTGGCTGCCTTCACACCTGCAGCTACTGCTCCCAATGGAGCTTCTGGCAGCGACGGCATAGACGGAAGAGCCCCCAGCGGATCGTAGACGAACTGGAATACCTTCACACGGAGTACGGAACCACGTTCTTCTGGCTCGCCGACGACAACCTCACCCTCGGCAACCGCATCGAGACGATTAGCAACGAGCTTCTCCGACGGGGTCTCGACGAGGAGGTGGAATGGTTCTGCCAAACGCGATGTGATACGATTGTTCAAAATGAAGACCGGCTTGCGATGATGCGAAAAGCGGGGAACATCTGGATCTTAACGGGGTTTGACACTCCGCACGAGGCGGTCAGGGCGTCGTTCCACCGACGGGGAATCACCGCGAGCGCTGCGAAGAAGGCGGTCGACCTGTTGCGAGCGAACGAGATCTTGTGTCAAGGCATGTTTATCATAGGCGATCGAAGTGACTCGCACGGCTCCATCGAAGCATTGAGGCAATACGCCGACGATCTTGACCCTGACATTGCCACGTTCATGACGTTGACGCCTTTTCCCGGAACCGCGCTCTACGACGACGCAACCCGCGAAGGGTGGCTTGAAGACACCAACTGGAGCCACTACGACATGATCCATGCCATCATGCCGACGAAACACTTAACTCGGAAGGAGGTGCAAGAAGAGCTGTACACGTGCTACCGGAGCTTTTACGGGAACTGGAAGCGGCGCTATCAAGGCCTCTTCTCCACGAATGCGATTATCAAACGGACGTATCTGTACTTGGCGCGTAAAGCTATCGTGACCGGCCTGCAGAGTTTGATCGGCCTCTAACGCGCCTGAAGAGATGGCAGCCTGACGAGGTGGAAACGGAGTGAACGGGACAAAGAGGCCGAGGCGACTGCGCTTAGAACCGGCGTTGCGGTGGAAGCACCTCTTACCCTACCTGTCCATCTTCATCATCGCGCCCGTCAGCACCTACGTGTGCGGGCGGTGGCTGGACGCTGTCGCTGGCTTCCCGGCGTTCCCGCCCGTGCCCTTGAACGTCTTTTTCGGCGTCTTGGTCTTCGGTCTGGGCTTATCCATCGGCATCAAATCCACACGTGAGCTATATACACGAGGGTATGGTTTACCGTGGGGGGAGCTCAACGGCTCATCCAGGTCAAAGGAGCTCGTGACCAACGGAGTCTACGCCTCGTGCCGCAACCCCATGACCCTGGGCTACTCTCTGCTCCCCGTCGGGATGGGACTCACGTGTCGATCGCTGGGGATGGCCTTTCTCATCCCCGCAGTGATCATAACCGTTCTCGTTCTGTACCTGAAGCTGTGGGAGGAGCCCAATCTGGAGACGCGGTTCGGAGAAGCCTATCGAGCCTACAAACGCAAGACGCCCTTTCTGTTTCCGCGATGGCGTGGCCCCAAGGGGGGTTGAAGCCAGCTCGCCTCCCAGATCAACTCCCCGCCCTCAGTGTTGCGTTGAAGTCTTAAATATCCGCGTTTGTCCTATTCTTGCATAGGCGCAAAGATGTTGGGGTCTTGCCGGGTAATACCTACCGTATTTCGTTACCGAAAGCTGCTGAGCCTGAGCAGGTAGTACATAAGCTACCGAAACACGCGTGTACAGGAATGGCCTGCAATGGATGAGAAAGCCGTCATTTTGGCGCGGGGACTGGGAACACGTATGCGGCACACCGTTCGAGGGGTGACGCTGGATGCGAAGACGCACGCCCTCGCAGAGCACGGGACAAAGATGATGATACCTGTCGGAGGCGCGCCGTTTCTGGACTATTCCCTCCAGAACGTCATACACGCGGGCTTCACTCAGATCTGCTTGGTGATCGGGCCGCGGAGTACCCGTCTTCGACGCCATTATGCTCAGATTGCCAAACGTCTGCCCCACCTCGAGATCTCCTTTGCCATCCAGCGGCTGCCTCTTGGGACCGCTGATGCCGTGTTATCCGCCAAGGCCTTTGTGGGGAGTGACGCTTTTGTGATGCTGAATGGTGACAACGTGTATTCGGCGCACACGCTCCGCCTGCTGCGTGGCCAACAGCCGGGGGGCTGTTATTGTGTGGGGTTTGAAAAAGACGGGCTTCTGGATGGAGGCGCTTTTGACGAAGACCGACTCAGACAGTTCGCGGTGCTCCAACTTGACGAAGAGCGGAATCTTGTAAGGATTCAGGAAAAGCCTGATGATCTGCAGCCAGATCCCTCAGGCTCCCCTGTTCTCATCAGCATGAATCTGTTCAAGTTGACGCCGCACATCTTTACGGCGTGTGAGCGGATTTCCCCTCACCCCGTACGCAGGGAGTATGAAATTACGTCCGCGGTTCAATATCTGGTCGATCACCATCTAGTTCCAGTTCACGTGCTTGCTGTCCGCGACGGCGTGGTAGACCTCACCTACTCGCACGATATTCCTCGTGTCCGGGCTGCTCTCCAGAACCGAAAACTCGACTTCTGAGGCGACGCGATGTTACTGCTTCATGAACTGGAAACGCGGATCGAGTGCGATGCGTTCTATCATGGCGTCTTCGGTCATCATCCCTCCGTGATCGCCCGCAAAAGACGGGTGCTGCGCACGCTGTTCCAGACGTTTCAAGCCACCTTTAAGACGGTGCGAACAGATCCCGTGTGGTGCTACTTCGTTCCCGGGCGGATTGAGGTCTTGGGCAAGCACACCGATTATGCGGGAGGCCATAGCCTACTCATGGCGATTGATCGGGGCTTCCACGCCATCAGTCGCGTAAATGATCAACATCGCATCCGCCTCTATGAGGCTGATCCCCAGTACGGGTGGCGGGACTTCCTCCTCTCGTGTGACCTCCTTCCGCCGGTAGGCGATTGGAGTCGCTACCCCATGACCGTGGCCCAGAGGCTCGTTACCAACGTTCACCCGCACTGTCCCCTTGAGGGGGTGGATGTGGCGTTTAGCTGTGACCTGCCCGTCGCCGGGGGCCTGAGCGGCTCGTCCGCCCTGATGATCATGACGTTTTTCGCCATCGCGGGGCCCAATCGCTTGTTGACCCACCCCTATTTCCGCCAGCACGTGGACAATGATATCGACCTCGCCATGTACCTCGCGTGCGTTGAAAATGGGCAAACGTTTAAAGCGTTCGCTGGAGGAGGGGGCGTTGGCACCTTTGGCGGGTCCGAGGATCACACCGAAATTCTGAACGGGAAACGGGATACGCTGTCCCTCTTCCGGTTCTGTCCGACGGTGCACGAACGGGATCTGCCCTACCCCCAGGACATCACAACCGTGGTGGCCCACTCCGGGGTGAAGGCGGAGAAGACGGGGGCGACGATGCCGCACTATAACTTGGCCGCACACCGCGCCGCGCTAGTGGTGCAGGCATACAATACGATGTATAGCACCCACCACGTCTTGATGCGGGATATCCTCCACGAAGACCTCGGCTGCGACGCTCAGCGCCTGATCCAGAAGGTGAAAGCCGCGACCGATACGCATCCTTTGGGCCCGCGAGACCTCGACCTTGCGGGTCGCTTCCGCCAATTTTACTACGAAGACCGCCACTTCATTCCCGAGGCCACCCGCGCGTTGAGTACCCGCGACGTTCCCCGGCTGGGAGTGTGTATCGAGGCGTCTCATCGGGCCTCGGCTCGCTATCTCGGGAACATCGTGCCCGAAATCGAGTTTCTCCAGCGGACTGCTCGGGAGATCGGGGCCATCGCGTCCTCGGGCTTTGGCGCGGGCTTCGGGGGCAGCGCCTATGCCTTTGTGCCGAAAACCCGTGAAGCCGCCTTCACGAAGGCGTGGGCGCGCCGATACATACAGCGGTTCCCCGAGCATGCGCGTACATGCCACTTCTTCGTCACTATCCCCTGTGAAAAAGCGACGGAGTTGTTTGTGACAGCTTCACAGTGACCTCTTGGCTCCCCCGTGGCTAGCCTGCTTTCCCCCGTTTCACTAGCTAACCGTCATCGCGATCTGCTCAGTCATCCAACCGCGTGATGAGGCCCACTATGCAATGGCTTGTGGGTTCCCTCGAATCTGCTTGCCTACCCATAGAGTCTTTTCCTTGGTTTCCACGTCTTGCCCTGCCGTGGGTTCTACGTCTCTACAGACGGAAAACTGTGTGGCGGGGATTCCCGTGGATTCGAGGTTATTTGTGGAAAGCGGTTGGTTCACGGCGTATTCGACGGGTGAGGATGGGCACCATGGGGCGAACGTGGGAATACGTGGGAGGCGTGGGGAGAGGATAACCGGCGGGGCGTTCCCTCTTCGACGTGAGGCGCCTTGAGTCGTGCGAGCGAGCGGAGGACGCGGAGGGTGTTTAGTCCTCGACGAGTCTTTTTGGGGAGGCGTCGCCGCTGTCTTCTCGTCATTCGTGGAGCACGGGGATCCTGTTCATCCTCACCGCGGTCGTGGCGGTGCCAGGTGATGGCTCCTATGCACGGCGATGGGCATTTCAGGGGGCCGCGTTTCGTGTGTGAGCGTGTGTATGCTGTCTGAACGGACGGGGGGAGCGCTAGTTAGCTCCCTTGACCAGCTTTCCTGACTCTTCGCGTCAAAGATGGAGTTCTGGTTTGAGCGACTTCTGGTTCCTCTGAGTGCGTAGCCTGCTGACTCGGAGGGGGTGTACCCCGTCTCGAAATACATATTAGTAAGGGACTATGCTGTTTACAGACCATGTCTTCTGAGCTTCTCGATTGGCTGAACCGTGTTTTAACGATGGAGCAGGCCACAAGGCTGGCTGTGGCCCTCATCATTCTTGCGGGAGCCATCATCGGGGACCGCCTTGTGCGCGAGGCCCTCACGCGATACTCGAAAACGATCAAGCTTGACACCCACCTTGAGAACAGTTTTAAACTGATTCTTCGCGTCGTGATTGTCGTGGTGGGGGCTGTCGCGATTCTCCAAGTGTTTGGGTTTGGGGCGGATTGGCTGATCAGCGTCTCAGCGCTTGGCGGCGCCGCCATCGGCTTCGCGTCGACGCAGACGGTGGGGAACTTCTTGGCAGGGATCTATCTCATGGTGTCTCGCCCCTTCTTGGTCAACGATTACGTACGGATTGGCGACATCGAGGGCGAGGTGCGGGAGATAACGGTGAATTACACGAAGATCTATACGCCCACCTTCAACATCATGGAGATACCCAACCGAAGGGTCTTGGACAGCGTCATCCTCAACTTCTCCGATGGAGACGTCATCGACTACAGCTTTCAAATCGGCTTCCCCCACGATGTGCCCCACCGAGACCTGGTGGACGACTGTATCGTGCCCGCCATCACCGCATTCCACGAGAAATATCAGCACTATCTGCCGGAACGACCGGCGTTTGGCATCTCGAAGATGGACCGCCTGGGCCGGGAATTCTCGATCCGCATCCACTTCCCCGAGCGAAACATGGACGTGTTCTACAATCTGCAGCCAGAGCTGCTGGGCGACATCGTCAATCGATGGGATACCCGCAAAAACCAACGATAACCTTTGTGGAGTGAATTCGCTTAGACATACAGAGGCTTACCTGGACGCGGACGCGAAACGACTGGCAGAGTCGTCGACTCCCGCGTCCGCTTGAGGTCTGATGCGCTGCGTTGAGATGCTCAGGCTAGCGACAGATAATGATCTGCTCTCTCAACCACGGATCCGTGGGGTTTATTCATCCACCCGACACGACTTCAAAAAGGTATTAAGGGATTACACGCATGTTAGCTAGCTAATGGATGAAATAACTGAGCGTACATGGAGGTCTCGTGTGGACGGGTGAGGAACGTGAGTTTTGAAGCCAAGATGTTTAATCGACGAGCTGCGAATCCCCGGTATCAACCGGATCGAATACTGGACGCCTTGGCGTTACAACGGGGTCAATGGGTTGCGGATATTGGGTCGGGCGGAGGCTACTTTACGCTACGGTTTGCCCATGTTGTGGGTCCAGAGGGACGGGTGTATGCCGTCGATACAAACCCGAACATGTTAAACTTTGTTAAGCAGAGTGTTCGAGAGAAAGGCCTGGATAACGTCGTCCCCGTCCTCGTCGAAGGCGATGCCCTCCCCCTCCCCGAGAACAGTTTAAATCTGGTCTTCATGCGGAACGTCTGCCATCATGTACCCCATCGCGTCACCTATTTTCAACAGGTCAAACACGTGTTGAGGCCTGACGGAACGGTCGCCCTTATCGAGTACCGACGCAGCGGCCTTTTCCGTCGCCTCTTTGGGCATTACATACCGCCCGAAACCCTTCGGACCGAGATGAAGGACGCCGGGTATCACATACGAGAATCCTTTGACTTCCTGCCCGATCAATCCTTCACCCTATTCACGGTGCAAACCAAACCCCCCACATAACCTTGCTAAGATGTGAGGCATCCACGAGTGGATATCCGTATCTTCACCTGCGGACGGTCTTTCAACTCGTAGCTAGCTAAGCGATATCTTCACCTCGACGTACTACTCTCCGCCAGAACCTTGGCGCTTATTTTCTTTTTCCACGAATATCTTTCGCTCCTCGGAACCTTCGCCCTCGCCGGCTTCACTAGGGGGATGTATCCCGCAACTCCCCTTGTTTATTTCAATGACCTCCACTTTATTGGAGCCACGCCCGCGTTCCAATAATTTGGATAACGAAAGCGAATTCGCTAGCAGTATCGTTAAAAAGGCGTCAGTGAATAATTACTGGAGGAATCGTCATGGATGCAGCCGAGGAAGCAATGACTTCCTTTCGCCGTTGGAGTGTCGCCTTCAACGCGCGTGATACCGAGGCGCAACTCGCTGAGATGCATTTTCCCCATCTCCGCCTGGCCCAGACCAGATTTCAGTGGTGGGAGACTGCTGACGATTTCCGAGCTGCCCAGGACGAGGTGACCCGCCGGCTGACGGAAGAAGGCTGGCATCATACCGCCAGCCTATCGATTACTCCCGTACAGGTCGGTGTCGACAAGGTCCACCTGGCGATCCGTCAGTCGAGGCAGCGCGAGGATGGGACGGAGTATAATGGGTTTGACACCCTCTGGATCTTCACCCGCCTCAAGGGTCGCTGGGGCGTGCAGTTCCGGTCGTCGTTTCTGACGAATACCCGGGCCAATGGCTTAGGGTCATCCGAACGACCTTGATGTGGTACGTAAGGCAGATGCTTGGCGAACGAACTAGCTTGTATCGTCTTGTCCTTATTCCGTCTCTCGTGTTTCAGCACCACACTACATTCCAAAGAAGACTTCGGGGATTCGGACGAAGGTGGGTCGGGTGGTAGGCTATTACTTATTTAAGGGAATACCTATATTTTGTCGGTTTTATGAAAAATTAGTTTATCGGTTAAGTCGGATTAACCGCACGATAGACACTACGTATTGTCCTATTCATAGGATAATCATTGCATAACCAATGGTTATGGCGATGAGCATGATGTATTTTGCTTCGCGGCTTTTCCAACGTTCAATCTTCTACCTAGCTCTAAAAAGTAGAGAATATATTAAGAGTATATTAAGAAGCTTAATTCAAGCTAACTACGGGTATGAGAATACATCTTATGTTACTTGCTATTCTGATCGTTTTTCCACCGTCCCACTATACTTTTCGCAATTTTCCTGCAAAAAAACCTCGCAAATTATATATTCAAGTGCATAGTAGGTACATTATGATAATTTAACTCTCAAATTAGAAGGTGGAATGGATAGACATTTATCAGAACGAGAGTTATAACAAGAAGGACTTCTTTTGTTGGCGTTGTTTGAGTAGAATTCGCTGGGTGCCAAATCCACACCAGATTAAAGACATGATCGATTTACAGAATAGGCCCGAAAGAGAAAGAAAGCTAGCGATGACAACTCACGGCATCAGCCCCAAGGAGCTGATCGCAAATCCCTACATCAGAGCAAGGGAATATGGTGTTCACGCGCTGAATCCTAACGCCTACTACCTGAGTATGCTGAATCTTTTCGATCAACCCGTGATTGAATGGAGAGAAGAAGGAGGAGAATACGTTCCGTACTGCCCTAATTGCTCCATACCCCTGCTAAACCAAAAAAAATGGTTCTACCTTAAAAAGTGGCTCAAATACCCCCTCATAGTTGCCTTGCTTGGTTTGTCGTTATGGTTCATTGGAAGCGTTCTCTTGGGTAGAGGCTAAGGGTAGTTTGTTACATGGTGCTTCGATTTCTTTAAGCAGATCTCGACCATACTTTATCTGTTCATCCCTTTCTCGTCCATATTCTGCTAGCTCGCCGTTACTAACGAACTCATGGCCGCGGTCATATTTCTCCAAGAACAGTTCCTCTTGCCCCAACACCTCTGTAACAAACCTGTTCGGAGGCTCCATTTGAGCGTATTAGCTAGCTAGATAGGAGGTAATAACATGAGAAGGAGTGCCGTAATGTTGCTATTGAAAATTGCTCTATTGAGCCGAAGAGAAACAGGTAATCCGACTGCGGTACCAAGCGGAATCGAGGTGTTATACGCAGTCTCGGTTATTGCAACAATCATAACCATAGTGGCTACAATTACGTTTCTCATACTTACGAGAACAACTGTCACGAAGGAGGTGAGAACATAGAAAAGAAAACAAAGGTAAGCTAGTTAGCTCAACATATCTAGGGGATTGCGCCAGTAACGGTGAACGTAGATGGGTTTCACTGCGAGGCCTTTGTCCTCTATGCAGTCTCTGAAGGGCGTGACTAAGCCTCCAGAGAGAATGACGGCTCTCCCGTATCCGTTAATCGCCACATTAACCGTCATCTAAGCGCTCTCCTCACCGCTTTCCACCTTTACGTGTTCTCCATAAGCATCCCATTTACGCTTATCATATTGATATTCTAATATTTATATGCATTAATCCTAGAATAGCTTATTCAGAAGCTTTATATAATTGGTAAGTCTTAACAATGACGCCGAGAGGCATCGCTGCAGTCTAAGGAAAAGAAGAAACCTGAGGAAAAGAAGTAATCTTTCCGGTAGCAGCAATGAATTCCTGTAGCCGTAATGACAATAAAGGAGGGAAGGTGAGAAGAATGTCTAGAAAGAGGCGTGAGCCAAAGAAGAGACCGGTGGAAGAAGAGGAAGAAGAAGAGGAAGAAGAAGAGGAAGAAGAAGAGGAAGAGTGGTAGAACGAAAAGAATGACCACTTCCTTTTAGTTTCCGTTTTTTTCCCACTTTTTAATGGCGATGTAGTCGTTGAATAGCTAGCGCGACATGTCGACGATCTCCTCCGGGCTACTAATGCATATGCTCGAGAACACCGTCACCATTTACGGACTATCGTTTTTATGAAACAAGTTTGAGCTAGTTACTGCTGCTTCTAGTATTACTGCTGAGGGGACTTTGAAGGGCGAAAGAGTCGTTGAGGGCCATCTATTATGGGGCTCATAAGCCATTTGTGAGCCAAGGTGGTGAGGAATATGGCGGTAAAGACCATAACGAGGAGGCAACTACCAGTGAGGGTGGCTCTAGCTCCAAGTGGAGCTCAATGCCTAGTGATAACTCTGAAGGCGGTCCGGTGTATGGAGGCGTGGTACCACGTAGAACACGTACCTACCTACATAGCCTGGCTCTGGATGGGGTGTGACTGGAAGGTCATGAAGCAAGCCCTACGAACGGGCTACGTAAAGTTCGTCTCCAGACCGCGTGGATTGTCCGACCGCGTTCGAAAAAAGATATGGGAGATACGGGGCGAGGCGTCGAAGTGGATCTATGCTGGGTGATATAGAGGTGGCGGAGAGGCGTAGCCTGATACGGCTTGATAGATGCCCCGAGTGCGAAAGCAACGAGATAGTGACGGACACGAGCTCAGGCGAGGTCTTGTGCTGTCGTTGTGGCTTGGTCATCAGAGATTCGATGCTTGACCAAACACCCGAGTGGAGGGCCTTCACTCCAGAAGAATGGGCGGCCAATGTTAGAGTGGGCCCGCCGACGTCCCTCAAACAGTTCGATAAGGGCCTCTCCACCACCTTCCAGCCATGCAAAGACGCGTTCGGCCGATCCCTCCCCCTGAGCGAGCGGTTGAAGATGATGCGGCTGCAGAAGTGGAACATCCAGGCCCAAATGCACTCCTCTGCGGAGCGGAACCTCTCCCAAGCCATGAACGAGCTGACG
>SMTZ1_10008052_pt1 | contig 20298 bp, 18 predicted proteins | sample DeeMarSWOR136_30_FD_25667 | JGI IMG/M metagenome (IMG submission 25667) | reverse complement strand
TTCATCCAAGAAAGGATGAGGTGCCGTCGTGGCTTTTTTTGTGAACCAAAAAGGCGAAAGGAGGTGATACGGAAAAAGGAACAAAAAAAGTAGACTGGAAAGGGCAAGGGAAGGCCGCACGCACCGACCAGGGCTCCCAAGCTGCCTTTCCCGCGAAACTCCCTCAGGGGAAGGGATGCTTCATACTGCTTATAATACCGAAGCATTCTTCCGTCAATCAGTTGCGAGCAAATCCTATGGTTGCCTGTTTCAGAGTAAATCTGGGAAAGAGCACAACCAAGAAGAAGGAGATTGAAAGAGTTTACGTCAGGAAGGCAAGCTTCTCCAAAGGCGCCTCACGCGCCAGGAGCTTGCTTTGGGCAGAATCAGGAATCCACGCATTGTGTAGAAGAGAGCAAATAACTCTTAACCAAGTAGAAGGAGGAATTCGCAAATGAGAATGACAACGCATAGTCTTTTTGCGGTTGTTCTCTTTCTCCTATGCATTCCAGGAATTGGTCTGTCACAACAGGCGGAGGAAGAGAAAGAGAAGGTGTACAGGCTTGAAAAGGTCATCGTAAGAGAGCATCCTCTCAGAGATGAACCCATGGTCGTCACACCGGATGTTACGGTTATTAATGTGGAGAAGTTTCAAAAAGCAGGCAAGATCCAGAATATCCAGGATATCTTGAGTGAGGCGCTGGGGCTGGATGTGCTTCGCTCCAATATCACACCAAGTCCCTCGGAGACCGTCTATATCAGGGGTCTGGACCAATCACGGTTCCAGATATTCATGGACGGCAAGCCGATGAGGCTGATGGGACGTATGGGTTACTACAAAATAGACTGGACGACCATGCCTCTGGATAACGTCGAAACAATTGAAATCATTCGCGGCAGCCATTCGCTTCTTTACCCTTTTTCCATGGGCGGCGCCATCAACATCATCACAAAGAAAGGGAAAAGAACCGATGAAGCTAAACCTGAAGTAGCGATAACGACTGAATTTGGCACTTACGGGGCAGAAAGCTATAGTGCCAATGTATTGGGCGGTCTCTTTAATGCGATAGGTTACTCTTTTTCCGGCGCCGCCAGAAGAGGGGACGGGTACCTGAGAAACAATGATTACGACTCCGATAGTTTCAATGCCCGAATTTCCTTTTATCTGCCAACAGGCGGGATCCTCAGCGGTGGATGGGACCATATAACGAGCGAGACGGGATATGCGGTCATAAATGATCCCGATGATCCAGCAAGTGACTTTGACCCAAGCTATCCAGTCGTTCGGGTAGACGAGGTCGATCGGTTCACCCATGACTATGAAGGAAGAGCTTATTGGGGTGGAGATTCTTATTGGAAGAAGAGAACCAACGAATCCAATATCCTTCTTGAACAGCCCCTTGGTCCGGGAGAACTGCGCGCCCAGGTTTATCAACACGAGTCTGAGCGAGACAGATTGTATTACACCTCAACAGGGGTACAAATGGAGCAGCTTGGTTCAAAAGAATTAAACATGGGTCAAAACCTGGATTATTTAGATTTTGAGTTGATCAGAAACCACGCTTTTTCCATAGGAGGCGAACACCGAACTCAGGGGGACAGGGATGATAGGGACTTTTACGAAATTTACTCTGGATATTTCCAGGACGTATGGACTGTAACTCCGCCTTTGACGCTCACCTGGGGGCTTCGCTACTACGAATTCCAAAGTGATGCATACAAGGCAGGATTCCCGGGCTTTGCCGTATATAACCAGCTGAGCAAGTCAGAGCAGGAGGCTTACCAGACTCGAAGGAGAGAAAGAGAATGGTGTCCAAAAGCCCGGCTGGAGTATCAACTTGATCCAAGCCTAACCCTGTACGCTGCTGTCAGTCGTGAAATGCGCACTCCTTGAATCTGAGACCTTTGGAGATGGGCGCAGGGTGCGTCCATAGAAGCATATAAGGCGGCAAGTCCGAGACTTGAAAGCGAAACATCGTGGACATATGAGCTGGGCTTATTAAAAGAACTATGGTTTGACACAATATTTAGAGCAGCTACTTATTACATTGATATCAGTGATTATCAACAACATAATTATGTCAGCGGTGCGCCGAGTGCTCAAGTATATAACATCGATGTGGAGCTTTATGGTGTTGAACTGGAGCTGACAAGGAGCTTCGCTCATGATCTAAGCGGCTACCTCACCTATGCATGGAAGGACTGGTCTGCAGAAGATCACCCTTTTGATACTGACCAAACCCATTATTTTATGCAAAACCAACCCAAACATACAGTCACGCTGGGGCTCAATTACAAGCTCTGGGAAGGCGGGGTGGTGACGCTTAACTCGCAATACATAGATGAGCGTGAGAGTAAGACGGAAAGAGACCTGGATCAGGTCATAACAGTTAACGTGGGTGCACAACATACTTTCAACCTTACACATTGCGACTTTACGCTGAAGGGCTACGTAAATAATGTCACTAACCAAGAGTATGAACTGCGTGCCGGTTATCCGATGCCGGGAATTACCGCTGGTATCCTTGGTAAAGTGAGTTTTTAAGGAGGTAAGTCTATGAAGCAACTCAGGCAGATCGCTCCGCTTTTTATGGTCGTCATGGCTGCAGCCGTGTGCCCCTGGCCATCGCAGGCTGCAGCTTGGAGCCGCGGCCACTTTTATGTCATTGGAACCGGTCCGGCCGGACCCCAAACGGCCACCTTGCAAGCTTTAGATACGATCAAGCGCATGGATGCCATAGTAGCCAGCGATGATCGCCATGGGAAAGTCTTTGCGGAATACATTGGGGACAAACCTGTCCTGTTTGATCCATGGAAGGGACTTTGGGACTACAATGGCAAAAGCTATCGGGAACTGACTAAGGAGGAAATGGCCAAGTTCAAGGGAGAGCGCTTTCGTATAAGGGATGAGCGAGTGGAGCAGATCAAGCGTCTTTTGGCCGAGGGAAAAGACGTGGGCTTGCTCGATTCTGGCAATCCCTGCCTTTTTGGCCCCAGCAACTGGTATTTAGAACACTTCGATTCGGACGATGTCATTATTGTTCCGGGCATGGGGTGCGACGCAGCAGCCATGGCCGCATTGGGGAAAAGCACCATCCCAGCCTATGACACCCGTTTTGTGATGCAGACGGCCCCCTCCTTCCTAATGGATCGAGACATGAAAGACCGCCAGATTCTAAAGGACTTGGCCAAGTACCCGACCACTATGATTTTTTACATGGCGCTAAGGGAGTCCGAGAAACTTTTTGCAGCCCTCGGGGAAGTGCTCCCTGCGGATTTGCCATGCGCGGTGGTCTATTGGGCAGGCTACCCTGATCGGGAGCGAATCCTCCGCGGAACCGTGGCCGATATGGGACAAAAGCTTTCACAAAAAAAGGAAAACTTCATGGGCCTGTTAGTCATTGGGCGCTTTCTAAAAGGTAAGCCCTATGAGTCGGCCATGAAACGACTCCAGGAACGGCTAGAATAAGAGCATTGGAGATTTTCGCGTAAAATTCCCCGAAGGTAAGCAAAAAGCGCTTTCGGGGAATTTTACTTATACTGCTATGGTTAAGGAGGTGAACTCTATGACGAGGAAGATATTTTTGTTTTTATTGCTTTTACCATTATTGTTCACGGGGAAATTTGCTCATGCACACTGGTTGTGGCTTAACATTCATAATGACCAACCAAAGATAGGACAGACAGTTCAGATTGAGATCGGCTGGGGACACAAATTCCCCAAAGATGAGGTGATCAAGGAAGGCTTTCTGAACCAGGTTTATACCCTGGATTCGAGAGGTGCGAAGATTCCTCTTAAGCAGATTTCCCCAACTAAATTTGAATTTGTCCCAACAGCACCAGGCACTTACATCATATTGGGAGATATACACCCTGGCTTTCTCAGTAAGACGACTGAGGGGTATAAACTGAAGCCCAAAAAGCGATTAGAGAATGTGGTCTCCTGCTTTCGTTTTGACATCCGGACCAAGGCCATTGTGAATGTGGGAAAGAGCGAAATGATGCCGGACCAACATGTTGGTGAACCTTTGGAGATCATCCCGCTAAAGAATCCAAAACAGCTAAAAAAGGGTGAGATTCTTCCGGTAAAGGTGATTTATGATCAGAAACCCCTTCCTTCTGTTGATGTTCGTGCCACTTATGCAGGCTTTTCAGATCAGCCCAATGCCTTTGCTCTTAGCGCGATGACGGATGACGAGGGAGTGGCAAGAATCAAGATCTCAAAAAGAGGAAAATGGCTGGTAAATGTGGTGCACGAGGTCCCGTATCCAGATGTAGACGAATGTGATAAATATCGCTACACGTACTCTTTCACTTTCCGGGTGGACTGATTACTGCTTTTTGAGTCCTGCGCTGATTTTCTGGCCTGCAGGAGAGCGGTGAGGGTAAAGCCGAATTCAGATTAGCGAGCTGAACATTGCACTTGCACCCGACGTTCCGGCACACATCAAACCACCAAAGGAGGGAAAGGAGATGAAAAAACGTGTGAATTAGATGATGCTAGCAGGATTGGTTTGTGTTCTTGTCTTGGTTGGAGGCGGGGCTCCCATCAATGCAGGCGAACCTGGTTTGGAACCCAATAACGTCTTGACAAGACTTCTTGCCGCTGTTGAGCAGGCTGACTACGATAGTTTTGTGGCAGATGGAAATGCGGCGTTCAAGGCTGGCGTTACCAAGCAAATGGTTGAAGGTGTCAGCGCACAGTTTTCTTCCCGCATGAAAAAAGGCTATCAGAGCCTTTACTTAGGCCAACTTACACAACAAGGCTGTCAGGTGCACTTATGGAGGTTGATTTTCAAAGATCGTAGGGATGATACCTTGGCCAAGCTTGTTCTAAAAGACGGCAAGGTTGCTGGCTTCTGGCTTCAATGACCAGACTTTAAAAAAGTGTCCAACGAGTGGCTCCGACCACCTCCGTTAACCACGGGGACCGAGACAACAGAGTGGCTATTCATCGCGTTAGGCCTTTATTCGGAGTTTTGAGACATGCATTATTGAAGATAGTGCTGAGTAGCAATCATAAGCAGTTATGGAAGCAGTCGGTTAATCTTTGCTACACAGCATATAGCAAAGGAAGAATTTGGGGGTGCGGAATGATCCGAAAAAGATCTCTATCCTTGTATTTTTCAGTATGGTTCTGCTTTTTTTCACATTTTGCGTATGCTCACACATACACAATCTCTGTCCTCGTTGATACGGACATGGCATTGGATGACATACGGGCAATTTCCATGCTCCTCAATTCAGACATGGTCAATATCCCGTTGATCGTTACCTCAGACGGAGCGGTAACCCCTGAGGTCGGTTGCCAAAATCTAGAAGCGCTGTTGAAGTATTTTAAACGGGAAGACATCAAAGTCGCCAAAGGAAAGCTTTTGGGGAAACCAGCTCCCCCGTGGCGGTCGTGGTCTGAGGATCTGAAATGGCCTGAACCGCGTGGGGAACCTGGCAAAATATTAGCGGGTCGCGAAGCCGCGGCGGAGATTCTGAAGAGATTAGAAGCCATAGACGAAGAGATTCCGTATGTCTGCCTCGGGCCTTTAACAAACCTAGCGGAGGCACTCAAGTTACGGCCGCAGGTCGTCAAGGCTAGGATTTCCCGGCTTATCTATTTCGGAGGGCATCCGGATGAGCCCTTTCGTGGCTGGAACACGAATCGAGATCCGGAATCGGCCCGGCTTGTCTTTGATTCGGGTTTAAATATCTATTCCATAAGCCTTCCCGAGCAAAAACTGCTTCGCTTTGACCAGGAGCTTTACAAACAAATAAATGACATTGACACTGCTGCAGCACGCCTGGTGACCAATATTCATCAGAGCCCCACGGTGAGTAGCCTTTTGTCTGAGGGGCACTTCCATGTGTGGGATGAGATGGCTGTCATCTTCCTAAATCAGCCGGCGCTGTTCAAGTTTGTGCCGTCGACCAGTCATGATCATGTCATGAGACTTGCGAACTTTGAGGCCCAGGAGGTTCATAATGTCTACTTGAAACTGCTGAGTTATTCTAGAGATTTTCATTTGGGCACCCGCCATTCAGTTGTCTTAAATGCATTTCCAACCGATCCGTCACTCTTTAGAGACGATGTCCGTCCGTATGTCAAAGAAGCCATTGAAAGATACGGTCTTGAAGAATGGAAGGCATGTCTTCTTACTAATGAATTCCATCGGCACCTGGGGACATACTCGATCATTGGAGCCAAGATGGGCGTGAGGGCCAGGGAAATCTTGGAAGCACCTTTCGACACCTTAAAGGTGGTTTCACTGGCGGGAAGCAGTCCGCCTTTGAGCTGCATGAACGACGGCCTGCAGGTGTCCACGGGGGCAAGCCTGGGTCGAGGGACCATCAAGATAGCTGAAGGGACTCCCAAGCCGGAAGCTGTCTTTCTCCATGGCGGCCAAAAGGTTACCCTAAAGATAAAGAAGGAGGTCGTAGACAAGATAGAGGGAGACATAAAGGCAGCCCTTAAAGAGTATGGTGGACTCAACCCGTCGTACTTTGCCCGCTTTCGGAAGTTATCCTTAGACTATTGGCTTGATCTGGATCGCAGAGAGATCTTTGATGAGTTGAAAGGGTCCCTTGGCAGTGGTCAATAGCCCGTTGGTTGCGTGTCACCTTACCGGATGTCAATCACAAACCGAGGAGGCTGCGCTCATCAAAAGGGCTCGATTCGGTGAACAAGCTTGAAAGATACAATAAACAACCACGTGACCAGCTCCCCATCCTTTTACAAGGTAAGGAGATTCATGATCCGGGATTTGGGATCTTTGCGATATACGGTAAGAAGCCTGAGGAAGAAAAAAAGAACAAAAGGTTCAACTATGAAGAAAAGATCAAGCAGCTTAATGAGATCACAAGAATCATCCGCAATGCAGTGAAAGAAGGCAAGGTGGTGTCTGTCCTTGCCAACGGAGACCCCACGGTCTATGGACCGAACATGTGGTACTTGGAGGCGTTTGAGGACCTTAATCCGGAAGTCGTTCCCGGTATTAGCTGCTTTAATGCCGCTAACGCAGCCTTGCGTAAACGGGTGACCTCGGGAGAAAAGGCGCATTCGGTTATTCTCACGGCTTCCTTCGGACGTGATGAATATGCCGGGCCAGACAGCATTGACAAACTTGCCCAGCACCAGGCAACCCTGGTTTTTTTCACCATGTTCATGGACCTGGAAAAGATAGTAGAAAAGCTGAGAACGCACTATGCGTCCGACACGCCTATAGCCATTGTACTCTTTGCGGGTTATAAGGACAAGGAAAGAATTATCTATGGCACCCTTGACACGATTGTGGAAGAGACAAAAGGGAAAAAACTTCCATTTGAACACCTGATCTATGTCGGAGATTTCTTAACCAAACGATATAAGAAGCTTGATTCGTAAAGAAATGAGATGCAACATTGACCCCAGGTCATGATGCCATTTTTTCTACGATTTTAAAAAAGGAGATGAAAATGAAAACAGAAAAAGCAAAGAGATTTGGGTTGAAAGCATGTGTTTTAATCATTTCATTGTTAATAGTTGCTTCGGAAGTGCAGGGGCACAACCTCTGGCTGGGACTGGATCACTACTTTCAGAGAGCGGGGGGAACGGCAAGGGTATTCTTGTATCTGGCCCATTCGCTCCCCTTTGCAGATCTTGGCAGACCGGAGAGGATGAAGGCGTTCTTTTATCTCGATCCAACAGGAGAGAGAAACGACTTTGAGTTAGGAAAGCCTGATCCTGAATCGTTTTTCAATGAGGTTGGTGTTCCCCTCGAGCTAAAAAAGGAAGGGACATACGTTGCATCAGCAGCCATGAAACCTGTTTTCATGAGTATAACTCCGGAAGGAAGAAAGATGCAGAGTAAGAAAGAGCTTCCCAATGCAATAAGTTGCCGTTATGTGGAGTTCTTTGCTAAAGCGATCTTTCATGCCGGAAAGCCTACGGGAAATGCTTACAAAAGCGCATTGGGGCAAACGATTGAAATCGTGCCTCAGAAGGATCCTGGACTGATGAAGGCTGGAGATTATTTGCCAGTTAAGGTGTTTTTCGAGGGAAAGCCCCTTGTGGGTGAATTTGTATACGCCACATATGTAGGATTCTCAACAAGAGAAGAGTATGCTTTCACAACCAAGACGGACCGTGAAGGTATAGCCAAGATCCGGATTACAAACCCGGGTATCTGGTGGGTTAAGGTTCCATACAAGAGGCCACATCATGACAAATCAGAGTGCGACGTAGATCAATATGCGACCATATTGACCTTCGGGGTAATGTGAGGAAAAAATCGTTTTGCGGGCGGCGGTGTCAATGGCATCTACCCAGGTTTTAACGTAGACAAGGAGCATCATTTCTGACCGTTCGCTTTTGGAAATGCCGGATTAGCAAGGGCTGCCCTTCGACGTGGAGGGATAGCCGAATTACATTAGGTGGATATTCGCTTGCTTTTTTTATGTCACAAGGGCCTTAAGTAACAATTCTCCTTTGGAGGTTTTGAAATGAATCGAGCAATGAAAGTTCTCGTCGTGGTCGCAACATTGTCCTTAGGCCTCATAGGAGATGTATATGCTGCCAATATCAGGGGGGCCATTAGGGATGGACTCAAAGACCTCAACGCGAAAAAAGGCGACACACAACTTTGTGTGATCACCGACGCAACCTATGTCAGGGTCGATGGGAAGACATCCGAACCCTATGTAGATTTGATCCAGGAGGAAACAGGGTGCTCGATAGGTAAAGGCAACCTCTTGTTTTTTCACAGGGACATGAATTATCCTTTAAAAATTGCCCTCTTTCGGAGCGTTACCAAAGAGTGTGTGGTCATAAGTTATGATGGACAACAAACCAAAAGCAAAAAATATAATATTAGTCTGGAAGCCTGTTCAGAGCCAGACTTTTGGAAGAAAGTGGTCCCTCCCCTGGCCCCGGATGCCTTTACCATTGCTACCTTTGCCCATGCCTGGGCTTTGGATGCTCCCAACGATTTTTTGAAATGCGCTGAGTTTCACAATCATCTTTGCGCCGGTGTTGCGTCAGGATATATGATAGCCAGATTCATCATGAGCAAATACCCCGTACAAACGGGAGAGAGTTACACATGGATCGCAAGTCCTGTTTTCTGCAAGGAAGACGCCATGCAAGTACTTTTAGATGTTACACCAGGGAAAAAGAGCCTTTATGTTGAAAAGCTGACAGAATTTCAAAAAGAGGAACTAAAATTCGAGAATGCTGCCGGAATCTTGGTGGTGTGGAACAAAAAAGAAAACAAAGGAAACGGTGTGGCTCTGAAATTCAACTGGGATAAGGCCCGAAGAAAGGACAAGCTGCAAATGATCTTGGGAATGCTCCCTTATCTGGAAAGGCCGGATGAATTTGTCAGTGTCATAAAAGAATTTAATGTGACGCCACAGATGCTGGAAAGACTGACGACAGCAGAGACGAATCCTTACAAATGGTTGGACCTTACCAAATGATGAAAAAGGCGGCCGTGTAGACGGGATACGCGGTGAAAAGAATGGCACCGCGAAAATCGAAGGCGGTATTGTTACCGTTTTCAACCTTCAGGAAAGGCTTTGAAGAATAGACTAAATAAAGATGAGCTCAGACGAGAAATCGGTTTCTTTTCGGCAGCGGTGTTAGTGATTGCCAACATGGTGGGAACCGGCATATTCACCACCTCTGGCTTTATTATAGAAGAGCTCGGCAATCCTCAAACCATGCTTCTTTGCTGGTTTGTCGGAGGTGTATTTGCCCTGTGTGGTGCCCTTTGTTACGGGGAACTGGGGGCCATGTTTCCCAAAGCGGGCGGGTCCGGTTGGATCTCTTTGATTGTGGGATTTTCAGCGCCTATTGCAGCAGCCTCGGTAGCCTTTGCGACCTATTTTTTTCGCGCGGTGCCAGTCTTCTTTAACCAAGAATTTACCGCACCTTTTTCAGGGGTCAAGATTCTAACGTTATCACCAATTACCGTGCTGGCAGCGGCTATTATTATTATCTTCTCGCTGATTCATTATCACAGTCTTTTCCTTGGTAGCAGGGTTCAAAATGGATTAACCATCTTTAAAATAGGGCTCATTGTTATCTTTGTTGTATCTGGGCTCTTCCTGGGTAACGGCTCAACAGGCAATTTCTCTGAAGGGCTGGACATGAGCACAGTGTTTCAAGACAAGTTTGCTATCTCCCTAATATTTATCTCATTTGCGTATAGTGGATGGAATGCTGCTGCTTACCTAGGAGGAGAGATCAAAAAGCCGAGCAGAAACATTCCGTTGGCTCTTTTAGCCGGAACGTTTCTGGTCATGTGTCTTTATCTGCTTTTGAACGCTGTGTATATCTATGCCCTTCCCGCAAAGGAGATGAGCGGGGTCCTTGAAGTCGGGGCAAAATCTGCTGTTTGCTTGTTTGGTGACGATATTAGCAAATACTTTACTGGAGCTATTGCTATAGGCCTGCTATCAGTTCTAAGCGCCATGATTATGGCCGGACCAAGGGTCTATTATGCTATGGCAAAAGATGGCATCTTTTTTGAGCTTTTTGGTCGGGTGAACAGACTCCACAGGACGCCCGCATATGCCATCTTCCTGCAGGCAGGCATTGCCATTGTTATGGTTATTACGGCATCCTTTGATAAGCTGCTCATATATATCGGCTTCACACTCTCGTTATGTGCTATGCTTACCGTAGTGGGCATGATACGACTCAGGATGAATCAACCTGCCTTGGCACGAGATTATAAGACATTTGGATATCCTGTGACGCCGTTGCTGTTTATCTTAGGGAATCTGTGGATTATCTACTTTTCGATCAAGAGCAGGCCCATTACATCTCTTTTCGGGTTAGGAACAATTGGTTTAGGCATATTAGTCTATCTCCATTTCAGTGGTAAGAGAAGGCAAAATTATGAGACATAGACGGTTAATGATCTTTATTTTAGGTGTGCTTCTCCTGGTTCCGTCTCTACTTTGCGCTCACGGGGTCATGGGAGAAGTAGATACTGGAGGTGTGGTGGTCAGCGCCGAATACGACAGCGGTGAACCGATGAGTTATGCCAAGGTGAAGATTTCGGCTCCTGGGGCAGAACTGAGTTTCCAGTCTGGCAGGACGGATAGGAATGGTCGGTTTTGTTTTTTCCCTGATGCTTCTGGCGATTGGGAGGTAGTCGTGGACGATGAGATGGGGCACCGGCTGGAAGTCAAGGTACCGGTTAATGAAACCCTGACATTGCAAACTAAGGAGCAGCGTGGAGAGGCGGGTCAAGCCTCCCTTTCCAGATACCAAAAAGCGCTCATAGGTATCTCCATGCTCTTTGGGATATCCGGGATTCTCTTTTGGTGGAGGGGAAAGAAGACCAGAGGTCTCTCCGAAAGTGCTCGATAGTTAAAGTTATGGGCAGGCGTGGTCAGGAGTAGGCTTCGCCTTTTTGTGCCCATATATTTTGGGAGCGCCTTCCGCCGGAAGATTAAACATACGTGCTTCTTTGCGGGTTCCTTTTGTCAAGGACTTTTCGAGGTCAACGCTTGGTTATCTGCACAAGTTTTTTCTATTTGTGGTTTTTCTGCTTTGTTTGATGTGGCCTGGATTTTTGATTTCCTGCTATCATGAACCATTGAAAAGCCAAAATTATTTAGGTTTTCGGTATAGCATTACAACCTTTCTTTCGAATAAGTGCGTCAACCATATGACAACCCCCCGAATTCGAGCCTGAATCTTCCAATCCTACCCCCGAAAACACCGATCCAGCCTTTCGGTTGACCGAAAACTGGCCCAAGAGATTGACAAAATTTGTGGTATCTATAGACTTTTTCAAAAAATTTGAACCGGCTGAATTCACAGCGCTTTTGCAATTAGCGGTGGTGAACTTCGGTTAAGGAAGTACTATCTTGAAATGGTCTTTTGTGCTACACAACTTTTTCCTGGGCTGGAAGTATAAACGCAGGGCTGCTCATATGTCCCTCCAGAGGTGGTCCAGCTGAAAAAACGGGATTCAGTAACGGCAACTTTCGAATGGAATAAGCATCTGACTTTACTCTGGTTATTTCATGTCCACTGCACAACAGACAACAGAATGAATATTGGCACAATTTATGCTGTGCATACACGTCATACGCTGCAATATCGACAAAACAAATGAGGTACTTGCTGCTGACTTGGGTTTCTATTTGGAGGTCATAAAGGCCAAAGATGCGGAAAGAGCGGGGTGAGCGAAGGAAACACAAGCGGTTCCGGGACCAGAGCGGTGCATTTGTTGGGATCGGCCCTCATTTTAACAAAGTGTGTCGGCTCATAGATATTGGCATGGGTGGGCTTGCGTTTCGTTATATGGCTCGTGAGAAGCGGCCAAACGTATCATTCCTAGACATATTCTTGACCGATCGTGATTTCTATTCAGGTTACGTACCGTGTGAAATCAGCTTGGACTTTGAAATGGCTAACAAAGAACCTTTCGATTCTATAACCATTCGCTAATCGGTCTCGGGGGCTCAGCAGGAAGAAGTTTGAAGACAGCTAATCAGACTGAAACCAACAGATATTAGAGGCAGGGCCTGAGATGGCTCCCCTTTTCTTGAGAGGTCCCCGTGTTGTGTCTGGGCTCTCTGGGACAGAAGTGTAGCTTACCTGCAAACTCTTAAAATGAGTGGTAGTGACTTATGCAAAACCTCATTGAACTGGCACTCCAGATAGGCATCCTAGTCATTATACTCTTCATATTCGTCCTTTTGCTTGCAGCTATCGTGAGGCGCTTGTTACACAGCAGACAGTATGAAAAACTGGATAGATTAAGGGACTTTTCCCGGGGAAAGCTGGTAGATTTGATGCAATCTGAAGAGGTATTTCAGAAGATATCCGATTTCCGTTCACGCCCAAAATCCATTAAATGGCAGGCCATAGAACACGTGCTCTTAGATTTGATACATGAAGAACAATATAGAGAAAATGTAAGGAAATTGTTTGATGAACTTGGCTACATACATTACTATGAAAGGAAACTTAAGAGCGCAAACGTCATTACCAGGGCATCCGCTATTGACAAGCTAGGCAAGATGCAAAGCGTGTCCTCTGCGGATAAACTTGTTTACATGCTTGATAGTAAGGATATCGAGATAGTATCCGTTGCGGTAAGGTCCCTAAGCAGAATCGGCTGTATGGAGGGGTTAAAGGGCATATTGGAACGGTTCCCCGAGCTTTTGCAAAAGTCTCTTGTTGCCAAAAAAACGACCGAAGTATTTCTTTTAAACTTTGGACCACGCGCCGTGCCAGTGCTTACGGATCACGCAAGGAAAACTGACATCCCCGGCATTAAGGCCTCTCTATTAGAGGTGCTTTCTCAGATGCGTGATAAGGAAGCCCTTCCCTTAGCCATACAGAATCTGAAGAATGAAAATGCTGAAGTCAGGGCAAAGGCACTAAAAGTTATTGCAACAACTGCCGTGGATGTTGAGAGTTTCGATTGGGAAGAAGTAGTGCCTCTGGCTTCCGATCCGGTATGGTTTGTCCGGTTGCATGCTTCGAGGGCCTTGGGAAACAAGAAATATAAAAAAGCCGCTAATGTGCTGGCAGGGCTTCTCTTTGATGAAAGCTGGCATGTGCGGAACGCCGGAGCCATGGCGCTAACACAAATGGGGGATACTTGCCTGGATATTTTCTTAGATGTTCTCAGGTCAAGCGATACTTATGTTAAGGGCAGCGTATGCGAAGAGCTGCAGAAGACAAATTATGTCAACAATCTAATCGAAAACCTGAGCAGTGATGACACGGATATCTATACGAAATCCAGTGAGATACTTGATATCATGTACTCCATGAACTTCCGTACCCCTTTTATCAGGTATATGGACAAAGGAGAAGATAATAGAATCAAGGAGAAGATAGAAGGCATTTTAGAAAAGGAATCCGAGAGATGAAGGCATTTTTAGCATCTTTGATTATTGGATCCAATTACTTCGTTGGCTTTTATTATGGTGTTGTGAATCTTGTTTATACAGTGCTTCTTACTGCGGCCCTTTTTGCGATTCTCAGTCATATAAAGCGAATAAAGTATTCTCCAATCAAGGACCTTAGCTCTTCTCCTGAGGCACCTCCAGTTTCTGTCCTGATACCGGCATATAATGAGGAAATCCACATTGTTTCGACGGTAAGTGCGGCGCTTTCTATGAACTATCCCTTTCTTGAGGTCATTGTCATAAATGATGCATCTACCGACAGAACACTAGAGAGTCTTATCGATACTCTTGGCTTATATGAAATTGACCTCATCTATCGAGACGTAATTAAGACCAAACCTGTAAAGAGATTCTATTATAATGCGCACATCCCTAACCTTATGGTCATAGACAAGGAAAGAGGCGGCAAAGCAGACGCCCTGAACTGCGGCATCAATGCATGTCATAGCCCTTACTTCTGTTCTATAGATGCAGACTCTGTGTTGGAAAAGGATGCTCTCTTGCGGCTTATTTCACCCGTCCTTGAGAGTACAGTTCCAGTTATTGCATGCGGTGGTGTTGTAAGGACACTCAATGGAACAGAGATAAGAGATGGAACGGTGGAAAGCATAAACCTGCCCAGAAACACTCTTGCTTTATTCCAGATAGTCGAATATTTAAGGGCCTTTTTATTCGGCAGAGTAGGTTTGGATGCCGGGAATGCAATACTTATCCTTTCAGGTGCATTTTCTCTATTCAATAAAGCTGCTGTACTGGAGGTCGGCGGGTATAGTCAGCAAAATGTTACCGAAGATATGGAAGTGATAGTAAGGCTCCACAAGCATTGTAGGAAGAAGAAAAAACCTTACAAGATCAAGTTTATTTCTGATCCCATATGCTGGACCGAGGCCCCCGAAACCTTCAAGATGTTGGGAAGGCAGAGAAGGCGGTGGCATTTGGGACTTATGCAGAGCATTCTGCAGCATAAGTCAGTGTTATTTAATCCAAAATACGGCAGACTGGGTATGTTTGTAATGCCCTATTATTTCTTCATTGAGATGTTAAGCCCGGTCGTTGAGGCGTTCGGATATTCTGTCGTTTTGCTTGCCTATTTCCTGGGGCTAATTAGTTTCGAGTTCTTTCTTCTGTTTTTGACACTGGCAATATTTTATGGAATGTTTTTGTCCACAGGGGCAGTATTTCTCGAAGAGTTGACCTACAGAAGATATCCAAAATGGTCTCACCTGTTCAAGCTATTATTCTATGGCCTACTTGAGAACCTCGGCTACAGACAACTTAATTCTTTTTGGAGAGTCCAAGCGGTATGTAACTACTTTGCAGGGAAGAGAAGGTGGGAGTATGTCAGAAGAAGGCGTAGGACCTGAAGCTTGAAAGGGAATAGCTATGGATTATCAGAAACTGGGTTTTGTCGCGATAAGAAGGGGAGATTATCAAGAATCCATCAATATCTTCAAAAGAGCGCTGGAAAGGGAAAAAAGTGCCAAGAGCTTTACCGGTTTAGGAAGTGCCTTTCACCATGTCGGCGATCATCTGACAGCCCGCTGGGCATTTAATAAAGCCCTGGAATTGGAGCCCAAAAATGAAGAGGCGCTTCGTTACATTAGTGGCGTTGAAAACTACAAGAGACAATCGTCGCCGCCTCGACAGTCTTTATTCAGAGTTGGGGACAACTACATTGAGCTCTATGACGGGAAATGGAGAACGTTGTTTATCAAAGGAATAAACCTCGGGCTTGGACTCCCAGGGTATTTTCCAGGGCATTATCCAATAAAAAAGGGAACATATCTTAAGTGGTTTAAGCAGATTGAACAACTCGGAATCAATGCAATTCGCATCTATACGGTTCATCCGCCTTCTTTCTATGAAGCGTTATACGAATTCAATGGATCAGGAAAAACGTTATGTCTTCTTCAGGGGATATGGGCTGCGTTGCCAAAGAACAATATCTTCTCTGACGAACGGTACATGGCTGAACTGAAGAGGGATATTAAGAATGCGGTGGATGTTGTACATGGCAATGCAAACCTCCCTGAAAGACCAGGATATACCCACGGTTCCTACCAACATGACGTATCTCCTTTTACTATTGCCTTCATCTTTGGCAGGGAATGGGAAAGCTGTGCTGTTAAAGAGTTCAATGAACATATGGGCAGAAGGTTGATGAACTATGATGGGAGTTTCTTAGCCATCCGTGACGGAACACCCTTTGAAACATGGGTAGCCGAGATTTGCGATTTTCTACAAGCCTACGAGTATGAAAAATATGACAAATCCCTTATCCTTTCCTTAACCAACTGGCCCACTCTTGACCCTCTTGATCATCCGTCAGAGTCTGAGAATGAAAAAGAGTTACTGCTTCAGGGCGTACGGATCAAAAAAGAGGGGTGCTATGGAATCCCGGATGAAGATATTGAATCACTGGATTCATCGAAATTTATCGTGAAACAGGGGGGAGGTTTATTCGCTACCTATCACGCTTATCCATATTATCCCGATTTTGTGAGCAACGATTATCTGCAGGAAAAAAATATGTACCTCGCCTATCTCAAAGCACTGAAGCGCCACCATAAAGGACAACCTATCCTCATAGCAGAATTCGGTGTCCCGAGCAGCCGTGAGGTAAGCCACGGGCACAGGGACGGGTGGCATCACGGCGGTCACAATGAAGCCGAACAGGGAGAGATAAACGGATTCCTTATGAAAACAATATATCAGGCAGGTATGGCGGGAGGCGCAGTTTTCAGCTGGTTCGATGAGTGGTTCAAAAGAAACTGGTTGTTTTTACCCTATGAAATTCCTGCTGAAAGAAATCGTTTTTGGTTTAATTCTCAAGACCCCGAACAAAACTATGGTTTGCTGGCCACGTGTCCTGGCTACCCTGGAAGGAAGGTAAGATTGGCAGGTCGATTAGAGGACTGGAAAGACGCCTCGGTACTTTATGAAAAGAAGAACGACTCAATGGCTTTCAGGTTTCACGATGGTTCCGATGACGCAAGGGCGTTTTACAGAATACTGATTCAGCATGATGAAGGATTCCTGTTTCTACTGATTGAAACAAAGGGGAAGATAGATTTCAGGCAGGCAAACTATATGATAGGGCTGGATACTTGCTGTTCCGAATCAGGAGAATTCTTATTTCCGTTTGGGACAAATCTTCAGAGCCCCGTAGGTTTGAAGTTCTTGATCCACATTACAGGAAGAGAGAAAAGCAGAATATTGGCGTGTCAGCAATACGACAAATACCTGAACAGGAAAAAAGGAGAAATCAAGCCCGGGCTTTCTGATCAAGGCGCGTGGGTTGTTATGAATAATAAAACGAACCACAGACGGATAAGCAAAGACGCTAGTCGGTTTTTCCCATCTCGCGTATTTTCCATGAGCGCCTTGAGGTTCGGAAGTCTGGACAGGAAAAACCCTTATTACGACTCTCTTTCGGATTTCTTCGTTACCGACAATATAATAGAACTCCGCATACCGTGGGGGCTGATAAACTTTACCGATCCGAGCTCAAAAACGGTCTTGTGGCAAGACAAAGAGGGCATGGTGAAGAAAACGAACGGGGTAAAGATAGTAGCTGTTTCCTACAAGCCCGAAAAGGGTCGTCTCTTGGCCGAGAGGACAGGGATGCAATACAATGTGACAGATCATCTTCCGCAAAGGCTCGTTATGCCCAAAGATGTCAAGGCATACTCTTGGCAAGGTTGGGACACACCTGTTTATCACTCATATCTGAAGGAAAGTTACTTCAAATACAAAGAGGTCCTTTCGGAGATCGCGGAGGGCACATGAACTGTTACTTAACGAGAAGGGATTTCCTAAGGACAAGCGGTGCAGCACTTATTCTATCTGCATTGATGCCCAGGAATCTCTTTGCTGGGGGTTTTAAAATACCTGTGCTTCTTTACCATGATATATCAGACCAGTTCAGGGACGGATATACCATATCGCCTTCAATATTTGCGGCCCAAATGGAATGGCTTTATTCACATGACTACAGGGCAATATCCCTCAGGGAGCTTAATGGTCTAGCGGGGAAAAGCATTGATAAGGCGGTCATCATAACGTTTGATGACGGTTACGCCTCTTTCATGGACTATGCCTTTCCACTGCTTAGAGAATATAGCTTCAGAGCCACCATAAATGTAATCGGACAGTATGTTGGGAGCTTTTTGCATTTTGGCGGAAACAGGCCCATGCTTAGTTGGGATGAATATAGATATCTGATCGAAAGTGGCGTTGTGGACTTAGGGTGCTATTCGTATAGCCTTCATGTGCCAGGTGGGGTACTTCAGGTTTCTGAGAAAATACTGAAAGATGACCTTCGCCTGTTTACTGAAATTCTTGAGAAAGAAACCGAAAGAAATACTGATATACTGGCATGGCCTCTTGGCATATATGACAGAAAAAGGATGAGGATAGCAAAAGAGGCGGGGTTCAAATATCTCTTGACATCACGGGAAGGGTATCTGTCGACAGATGCCAGTCTCAGCGAAATTCCAAGGCTCAATATCAACAACAGAGTTGAGTTTGCTTCGTTCAAACGGCTTGTGGGTGCTCCGTGATACTCAGAAGGTTCTTGTCGGCTATTGTGGTTCTGGCGAGTTTTGGTGTTTGCTTTTCAGTGCCCCTTTCTACGCTTGCCCAGGAAGGCAAATTCGAGGAAGCCCTGAAAGCTCATGGGAAAGCAATTGAGGAAGCATTGGGCGACAAAGAGAAGGCCCTGCGCTACAAAGAGCTAGGAGACCTTTTCGTATCGAGAGACGATTACAAAAGTGCAGCAGACGAATTTATTCAGGCTCTCTTTCTGTACCGTGGATTCTCGGAAAAGGAACGGCTTCAGATGGTTGTCTATATCTCATGGGCTGAGAGGTACGATGAGGCCATAGATGAACTGCAATCTATCCTTTCAGAGAACCCTGAAAACATTGAAGCCCTCCTACATCTTGCAAGGACCTTGGCTTGGTCCGGGAGATTCGAAGAGGCGATAGATGAGGCCGAAGCTGCATTAAGAAAATCTCCCGGCAACAGAGATGCCCTGCTCATAAAAGCTAACGCCTTAAGCTGGAAGGGCAAACCCAAAGAGGCAATCCCTATTTACAAGAAGCTTCTGGCCAACGAGGAGGATTTTGATGCCCGCTTGGGTTTGGCTCATGCATTGTTGTCAATAGGCAGAAGAAAGGCTGCATCGGAAAGCAGCAGGCTTTTAGTGCCAAGTTTTTCTTACCAGGAAAGGGAGTATAACAAATTATCCGAGGCATTAAGGAGGGCAACGCAGTCCAATCTGGACACGCAATACAGCCACTATGAAGACTCAGATGACAACATCCTCGACAGATACTCAATTCTCTTCGGTTTCTGGTTCTATGGCTTAAAGGTAGATTTGGACTACATGCATACGGAGGCTCAGGACAATACGCGTGATAACAGGGCTGAAGAGGTAGACCTCACGTTCTACTTAAAACCCACGGATTTCTTTGGAGTCGGAGGCGGCGTGGGTTACGCTCAGGCAGGCAATGGGGAAAGCGATGAACTTGCGACATGGAGTGCAAGGGCGGATTTTGATGTGTTCAAAGGAGCACTGGGGGTAAGCACAAAAAGAGAACTCTTCGCTGAAACCGCAGAACTTATTGAGAACGGCACACGGGTAACAAGAACAGATGTCTCCTTATCACAAAACGTGACACACAGATGGGTCTGCAACACAGGTGGTGCTTACAGGGATTATTCCGATGACAACAATTCGTACGAGGTGTGGTTTAGCATGCAATACGCCGTACGCGATAAGAATCCCTGGACTAAGATAGGATACAGGTTTAGGTACTTGGACTTCAAGCGGCAGAGCGGCGGAGGGTATTTCGACCCGGACGACTTCATATCAAACCAGGTTTTTGCCTCCCTTTACTATGAGGGTAAGAGGATTTATTTTTACATACAACCCTATTTCGGACAGCAATCATTCTCGAGATTCGGCGCTAAGAGTAATGATTTAGTTGGCGGAGGGTATGGTTCTGTTGGGATGAAACTCTCCGACAATCTTACATTTGAGGCGTTTGTCGAAGGCGGCAATTTTGCGTTGGACACTGCAGCGGGGTGGAAGTATTATTTGGCGGGTGTAAAATTTACTGGGCTTTTCTGACCCAACCATTTCGAAGGAAACTTGGGCAAGCTATGTGAGCGACTGAAACGGGGTCACCCATTAAAATCCTCCCTTTTTTCGCCTGGCCGTACCGTTCGCACCAGGACGATCTTCTTTTCGGCACCTGTTGTACTCCTGTTTCTTATTGGCTTTTGATCAGACTATAAGTGATCCCCCCTGTCTCCGTTCAGGACTCTTCTTCAAGCCCCATGGCTCGAATCAAGCGCGCCCGTGCTACGTTAAACACTGCCAGCGCACTGGTGTAGTTG